>Ga0116227_10009127_pt1 | contig 18198 bp, 12 predicted proteins | sample S1TSphgellanicum_FD_89693 | JGI IMG/M metagenome (GOLD analysis project Ga0116227, IMG submission 89693) | Host-associated microbial communities from peat moss isolated from Minnesota, USA - S1T2_Fb - Sphagnum magellanicum MG | ecosystem: Host-associated > Plants > Peat moss > Unclassified... | reverse complement strand
CGGCTGGACGCCCCGCCAGCATCAGCTCGACCTGCTCACCCATGCGCAAGCGGGCAACGACACGCTCTTGATTGCGCCGACTGGCGCGGGCAAGACACTCGCCGGATTTCTCCCGACGCTTGTTGAGCTTGAACGCCCGGTCAACCGCGCGGCGCTGCACACCTTATATATCTCGCCGTTGAAGGCGCTTGCCGTCGATGTGCATCGCAATCTGCAAATTCCAATCGCTGAAATGGGTCTCGACATCCGCGTCGAGACGCGGACGGGGGATACATCCGCGGCGAAACGCCAGCGCCAGCGGCGCGATCCGCCTTCCATTCTGCTGACCACGCCCGAGCAGCTCGCCCTGCTTCTGGCCACACCCGATGCGAGGCCTTTGTTTTCGACCCTGCGGCGGGTGATCTTCGATGAGCTTCATGCGATCACGGCGTCGAAACGCGGCGATCTTTTGAATCTCGGTCTTGCCCGCCTGCGCACGCTCGCGCCCGCGATGACAAGTGTCGGATTATCCGCAACGGTGCGCGATCCGGATGAATTGCGGCGCTGGCTGGCGCCGCGCGGCTGCGGCACAAGACTCGCGGAGCTCGTTGTTGCACCAGCTGGCGCCGCACCGGATCTTGCGATCCTTGATACCAGCGAACATCTGCCATGGGCCGGCCATTCCGCCCGTCATGCCATGGCGGAGATTTATGAGCGCATCAAAGCCGCCCATATGACATTGATCTTCGTGAACACGCGCGCTCAGGCAGAATTTGTGTTTCAGGAGCTTTGGCGCATCAACGAAGATGCTCTGCCGATCGCCTTGCATCATGGCTCGCTCGATGTTGCGCAGCGCCGCCGCGTCGAAGACGCCATGGCTTTAGGCAGACTGAAGGCGGTGGTCTGCACATCGACGCTCGATCTCGGCATCGACTGGGGCGATGTCGATCTTGTTATCAATGTCGGGGCTCCGAAGGGAGCCAGCCGCTTGATGCAACGGATTGGCCGCGCCAATCACCGGCTCGATGAGCCTTCACGCGCGATCCTGGTGCCCTCCAACCGCTTCGAAGTGCTTGAATGCCATGCCGCCGTCGATGCGGCCCGCGCAGGCACGCAAGACACCGCGCCGCAGCGCGCGGGCAGCCTCGATGTTTTATGCCAGCATATTTTGGGCATGGCCTGCGCCGAGCCTTTCGATGCCACGCAGCTTTTTCAAGAAGTCATCTCGGCCGAACCCTATCGCGGCGTGACGCGCGAAACCTTCGATGACGCGCTCCGCTTCGCCGCCAATGGCGGCTATGCGCTTGCGAGTTACGATCGTTTTGCCAAAATCAAACGGACGAAAGATGATTTGTGGCGTGTCGCCAATGGCCGGGTCGCGCAAGCCTATCGCATGAATGTCGGCACGATCGTCGAAGCCGATATGCTGAAGGTCCGCCTCGTACGGGGCCAGGCGAGTGCCGCGCGAAGCAAAGCAAAACCGGACTCCAGCAAAACCTACACTGGCCCTTTCCGGCGCGGCGGCCGCGTGCTTGGCGAGATTGAAGAATATTTCATCGAAATGCTCGCGCCCAAAGACACGTTTTTATTTGGCGGTGAAGTCCTCCAGCTCGAAGGCATCGTTGAGAACGAGGCGCTGGTCTCCCGCACTTTTGCCGAGACACCCAAAATCCCATCCTACATAGGCGGCAAATTTCCGCTTTCGACGCATCTCGCGGCACGCGTACGGCAAATCCTTTCAGACCCGCGCCGGTGGGGAGACTTTCCGCCGCAAGTCGCCGAATGGCTTGGCCTGCAAGAGATCCATTCGGCTTTGCCCGCGCCAGGCGACCTTCTCGTCGAGACCTTCCCGCGCGCGGGACGCTTTTACCTTGCTTGCTATCCATTTGAAGGCCGTCTTGCCCATCAAACGCTTGGCATGCTGCTGACACGGCGTATGGAGCGCGCCGGATTAAAACCGCTTGGCTTCGTCGCCAATGATTATGCCTTGGCGGTCTGGGGCCTCGCGGACATCGGCGCGAAAGTGGATCAAGGTCTTGTCTCGCTCGATGATTTGTTCAGCGAGGATATGCTGGGCGATGATCTCGAAGCCTGGCTGCAAGAATCCGCCTTGATGAAACGCACCTTTCGCAATTGTGCGATCATCTCCGGACTGATCGAGCGCAATTTTCCAGGCAAGGAAAAGACCGCCCGGCAAGTCACGATCTCGACCGATCTCATCTATGATGTGTTGCGCCGCCATGAGCCGGATCACATTCTTTTGCGGGCGGCGCGGGCTGACGCCGCCACCGGGCTCCTCGATATTGCAAGGCTCGCCGCGATGCTCTCGCGCAACCGGGGCCGAATCGTCCATAAGGATCTCAGCCGGGTCTCACCGCTGGCGGTGCCGATCATGCTTGAGATTGGCCGCGAGCCGGTTTACGGCGAGGCGCGCGAGGATATTTTAGTGCAAGCAGAGCAATTATGGGCGGAAGCAAGCCTGCCGGAAAAAACGCGATGAAGGCCGCCACACGTTCTGGCAGCGCTGCGCCGGCCTATTTGCAATTGGCAGGCGCATCCTTTGTCATGGATCCGTCCGGCGCGCTTTATTGGCCGGAAGAAAAGCTTCTCGCCGTTGCCGACCTGCATTTTGAAAAAGGCTCGGCCTATGCCACGCGCCGGGTGTTCCTGCCGCCCTATGATACGGCGGCGACGCTCATGCGGCTTGCCGAGCTTGTTAGCCTTTACGAGCCAAAGCGCATCGTGGCCTTGGGCGATTCCTTTCACGACGCGGCCGCGAGCGAACGTCTTGGCGTAGAGGACCGCGCCCGCATCCACGCTTTGCAATCGGGCCGGGACTGGATCTGGATCGCAGGCAATCATGATCCAATGAGGCCTACCGGCCTTGGCGGCGATGTCATGGATGAGCTTGCGATCGGGCGCATCCGTTTCCGGCATGAGCCGCGGGAGAACGCCAGCGAGGGCGAGATCGCTGGCCACCTTCATCCGATGGCACGCATCGGCGGACTCGGCGGCACCGTGCGGCGGCGCTGTTTCGTGAGCGACGGATACCGCTGCATTCTCCCCGCCTTCGGCGCTTATGCGGGCGGGCTCAATCTGCGCGATGAAGCCTTCGGCTTTCTCTTCCGCGAAGCAGATCGCTTCGCCCATATTTTAGGGCGCGGCCATGTCTATCGTGTATCGCACCGCTTTTGTTTGCCGGATTAAAGACTTCAAATCGTTTAATCCCGCCTGAAAATCACGCTCGCGATGAGACCCATGCTGAGCGCCATGATAATAACGGCAAGGCCGTAGAGCACGCCATGATCCTTCGCGGCGACGGCGAGCCTATGCTCGATGCCGCTGCGCCGCACGCTAAACGCGGTTGTTGTGTGCCCCACCGGCAAACCATCGGCGAAAGCCTCCGTCTCAATCTCATAAGCACCCAGCGGCGCATAGCCCGGCAGGCGGATCGCCGCGCGAAAGAGCGTCGGGCTCAGGAAGGTGATGGCGCCGGGCTCATCGACAAAGAGGCCTTGCGCTCGGCGGATGCGGATCAAAGCGGATGAAAAATCCGTTTCGCCTTCGCCTGTCCCACGCGCCACCTGAGCTTCGATGCTCCCGCCAAGCCTTTGCTGATTGCCGTAATCGACGATCTCAACGATGGGCCTATCGGAAAGAATCGCGAGAAAGCTCGGCGCGGTCTTGAAAACGTGCTCATCGCCGTTCAACCAGAACAACCCCGATCTTATTTTTTCGCGCATCGTAACGGCACCGGAGGGGCCGCGCACCACCATGATGAGATCATAGCGGCCGTAGAGAAAATCGCGCGTATCGCGCTCGACGTCGCCAAAGATTGTGAGTCTAGCGCCGTTGAAATTGGAATCGATGACGATGTGATCAGACGATAGCGCGACAGTCAGCTTCTCGGCTTTCGCACCTTGCGCGGCGCAAAACACGAGCACCAGGAGGACAAAGAGCAGGCAACGCCTTCTCACCGCCCGACATCCGTACGCGAGGCCTGAAAGGGATCTTCCGGCGCGATCAAGACATCGCCGGCAAACCGCACTGCGACACCAAATACAAGGAGGCCAAGCAGCAGACGGAAATATTCAGCGCGCATTTTCACCTGCGCGCGGGCGCCGAATTGCGCACCGAAGGTCCCGCCAAGTATGAGGATCAAGGCTAAAAGAATATCGACAGAATGATTCGTCGCCGCATGCAGAAGTGTCGCGGCGATCATAGTGATCAATTGCTGGGCGAGCGAAGTCCCGACGACAATGGCCGTTGGAACACGAAAAAGATAAATGAGCGCCGGGACAAGAATGAAACCGCCGCCGACGCCAAGCAAGGAACCGGCAAAGCCGATAAAAAGCGCCAGAAGAAAAAGCGGGATCACGCTCACATAAAGGCCCGAGCGATGAAATTCTATTTTGAAGGGCAGTCCTTCGATCGAGCTATCGCGCCCTGTCCGCATCTGTGAACGTGCTTTGGTGCTTGAAAAGAGGATCGCCCGGAGGCTTTCGATCAGCATCAGGCTGCCGATCGTGCCAAGCAAAAAGATGTAAGAAAAGACAATCACTGCGTCGAGGCGGCCTTGCCTCTGCATGGCATTGAAAAACATGACGCCGAGCAAGGCCCCAGCGACGCCGCCTGCGATCAGGACAAAACTGAGCTTAAAATCGATGGCGCTTCTGCGCCAATAGGCTAAGGCGCCGGTCATCGAGGAGGCGGCAATCTGGCTTGACACGCTGGCGACCGCGACAGCGGGCGGAATGCCAAGGAAGATCAAAAGCGGCGTCATTAAGAATCCGCCGCCTACGCCGAAAAGCCCGGAGATGAAACCGACCGCGATACTCAATGCAACGACGACAAAGGCATCGACCGGCAACCCGGCTATCGGCAAATAGATCTGCACGTTTCGGTCAGCCCCTGCGCCGCTTGAACATGAATCTTTTCGGATTCACGGGCTGGGCTTTTCATACGCCGGAGCAAAAAGCAAAGGGGATAAAGCTTTTATGCCTCGTTAGCGCTATCACAGCTGCGAAATCTTTGCCTTAGTGCCTTTTGGCAGCGGCGGAACCGCTGCTTCCCAGCCCCCGGGCGGGACTTGAACCTCATTGGCAGCACGATCAGGCTCGCGCGGCTTGAAGGCCTCCACAGCCGCCTTTGCCTGTTCGAGGGATTTAACATCGAGCTTCGCCGCGACATCGTCGCGTTTCTTACCCGCGTCCTCATCACCCTGCGCCGCCGCGATCGAAAACCAAATGTAGGATTGGACGAGATCTTGCTGCACGCCGAGGCCCCGGGCATAGAGGATCGCAAGATTATACTGACTGTCGCGGATTCCGAGTTCGGCGGCCTTACGGAACCAGATCGCCGCCATGGCATAATCGGGCTTTCCGTCGCCGCCTTCGGCGATGAGAACCGCGAGATTGTGCATCGCGTGGGAATGGCCCTGATCAGCCGCCTTTTCATACCAAGATTTAGCACTGGCCAGATCGCGATTGACGCCAAGCCCCTTTTCATACAGCGAGCCAAGCCGGTATTGGGCGGGTGCAAGCCCATGCAGCGCGGCTTTGACGTACCAGTCCGCCGCCAGTTTGAAATCGCGCGGCACCAAACGGCCCTCCGCATAGCGGGTGGCCAGCTCATATTGCGCGGCCGCGTTGCCACTTTCCGCCTGCCACTGCAATGCAAGCGCCGCGGCGGGCGCTTCAGCCGCAGGCACCGCTGTATTTTTTTGCGCTGTGATTGAACCGGTCACGATCGGATCACTGCCAGCAATCGGGCTTTGCGGCTTATTGGCTCCCGCTACCGCCATCATCGGGAGATTGCGCTGTGGCGGCGCTCCGTTCGACATCGCGGCGGAGGGATCAGATAAGAGGCTCGCCTGCGAAACGCTCTTATCATTGGGAGTTGGTTGCAGCTGAGCGCGCCCGGCATCATTCGTGGCAGCACGGGTGTCAGCTTTCTGGTCGTAGCGTGAGTCCATCACAGTGCGGCCGGCGGCACCAGGCCGGTCCAATAAGGATAGATCGACGGATGCATGGCCCATTGTCTTAACCACCGCATAAGCGCCGGCGACTAAGAACAGAGCTGCGATACTTAAAGTGAGCTGACGCTTGTGATTGAGGAAGAAGTCTCTGGTCTGATCGATGAGCCGGCCATTCGCCGCTTTGTTATTCGCATCGGCAATAGGTAATTTCGACCTGCTTGTGTCTTGCTGATCGGCTTGCGCGGCTTGTGCCGCCCTGCGTGCCGCGGCGATGAAATCCGAGCGGCTCCGCGCCGGCCCGGATATCGAACCCCCAGAAGCCCGCTCACCGGGCTGTACTTCTATTTCCCTGGGTGACATTTCCTTATTTTTTGGAAACAACGTGCCTGGCTCGATGAGGAAATCAGCCGGCGGATTCGCGGGAGCCCTGAGATCTGACACATCATCGGGAGGAAGCTGGCCGCGCTGCCTGGGAGCGGACTCCGGCATTTTAACAGGTGCCGGGGCGGCTTGGCTGAATGATCCTCCGCTTTCTCTGTAGCGCTCGAAAATGGCATTTTGTTCGGCAATCCGCGCCGATGTACTGACGGCCTGAGTCTCGGCAATCTCCTCCTCAAGCATGGCGAGGCGATCGACAATTTTCTCGAGCGTTTCGTGGACGGCATTCAAGGTCGAATGCGTGCGCCGGTCTGCCTCGTCCTGAACAGAGCGAAGACCCGCGATTTCACGCGTGATCTCAGAATCATCAGGCAAATGACCAAGCGAAAGTCCCGGCTGCGCTGTCAGCTCGCGGATAGCTTCACGTGCCGCATTGCGCGCGGCAGTCTGCGCCGCCTCATTTGCTGCAAAACGCGTTTCATCAAGATGTGTGAAAAGTTCGCTGACCGAAGTCTGCAAGGACTTCAATGTTGAGAGCCCGTTATCCGATCGCTCTAAACGTTGAGCCAGTTCAGCAATCTGACTCTGCAAGGCCTCAAAGGCAGCCTGTTCAGCCTTTGGGTTCTGGGCGGCTGCGAGCTTATCAGCAAGGAGCCGCACGGCCGATTCAAGAGCCTCTGGATCCACCGCCGCGCTAAGCGCTGAATCTGGCGCCATCGCTTTGTCGACCTTTTGAAAAAGGTCATCAAGCCGGTCCTCGATTTTGGCTAAGGAGTCGATATGAATTTGTTGCAGCTGGGGTGAGAACTCCTCATCCGGCGGCAGCGGCCCCAAGACACTTTGCCTGTCGATTTGCTCAGCGAGAGCCGTGACTTTTTTTTCGATCTGTTCGATCGGCAGGGGCTGCGCCGCGGCCTTTGTCAGGAGATGGTGAATATCTTGGGTTTTCTCTAAAATACAAGCGATAGCGCTCGGATTATGCGGGAGCTGATCGATGCTTTCGAGCTTATCGGCAATCGTTTTGATCTGACGTTCGAGAGCGTCGATTGACTGTGCCGGACTATTGGTTTCCAGCGAGTGCCGCAGATCATTCGCGAGTTCTGCGAGCGGCTTTAGCAAAATCTCCCGCATCCCCTCTTCACGCGAGCTTTGAATTTGCGTTGTGAGATTGCGAATAGCGGATTCGATCGCCGTTACCGAAGCACGCGGCGCGAGATCGGCCAAGCCAGCGGATAAAGTGCCGATCTCTGTCCGCATTCGCTTCAGATCTGTGGCAAGATCTTGCGGCCGCATTTCTTCGAGTTTTGCCCCCAGCGCCGCGATGTCACGTTGCAAAGGCCGCAAATCCGCAGCGCGCGCCGTTCCAGCGCCACCAGCGGCCTCAAAACGCGGACCGGTGGAAGCTTCTGCGCCGCGCGGCACGGCTCTGTGCTCCGGCCTTTCGCCATCCAAATGTCTTTGCCTGCGGCCAATTTCAGTGACCGCTGTTTCGAGTGAATCGCGCCAAGCCGTTTTGGCAGCAGACCGCTCAAATCCGCCTTCCGCGGATGAAAGCGATGAACTGCGCAAGAGCGCGTTCAACTTGCTTTCAAGCCTTTTTAGATCGGCATCCACCTGCGGAGACGGGACCGGTATCTGCGAGAGCGCATCTAGCCGTTTATCGAGCTGTGCCAGCGCGCTTTTGACCGGATTAAAACTTTCCTCCGGAGGACGCCTTGAAAGACGCGCTTCGAGTTCTTCTAAACGGCGAGCGACAGCGGAAGCCCCGAAATCATTGCCCTGGCTGCGAGCGGCATCACCCGGCTGACGCGCCATTTGCACTTCGATATCTGACAATCTGTTTGAAATATCTGAAAGAAGTTCCAGGCTGCCATCACGCTCGCGCCTGTGCGCTTTGATCAATTTCGCAACGGCATCGACGGATTGAGCTGTCTGCCGCTGGCTTTTGGCTGCGCTTAATTCGAAAGCCTCGACCGCGGCATCAAGGAGAGCTTCCGCATCCTGAATGCGCATTTGGCCATGAGGCTTATCAAACGTCCTTTCGGTCCAGCGTTCCTGCCGTCCCATGTCCTGCCGTCCCAAGCCCTGCCGGCCAAAGCCCTCGCGGCCATTTGCTTGACGGTCATTGAAATGGCGCGCGCGCGGCGCAAACCGGGACGTAAGGCTTTCATCATCTTCATCATGCTCCCGTGACGGAGTACGAGCCCGAGGCGGCCGGGTGTCATGACGGTCAAGCTGATGTAAACGTGCGGCGACCGCTTCGAGCCGGTCGTCGGAATCCATATCATCGACGTTTATCCCGAGTTCAGAAGCGTGCAAGAGGATGATGTCATTGAGCCACTCACTGATGCTCAGCCCCTGACGGCGAGCCGCTTCCCGGGCTGCCTCGCGGATATCAGGCTTAATGCCATCAATATTCCAGGATCGGGCTCTTCTCATCATCTCGTCCATAGCGGGATCGTGAAATCCCGGAGGCGACCGTTCGAGTCTTTAGAGAAAAGGAGCCGCCAGTGGCCCAAAACACTGCTTCAACTCAAAAGCAGAAAATCGGGAAAACGGGATTCCACTCTTTCCGAAGTCACTCAGGTAAGCCGCCACGTTGCGAATCAACGCCGGAAAATTATGAACCAGCGCGCTGATCGGGAACTTTCGGGGCATACGGTAAAGAATGGGTTAAATCTGACCGGTTTTGGCACAACCAGCCTTACCCTGCTTAAGTTTTAGGCGATACCACAACTTCCGCGCGCATTTTTAAAAAAATTAACGGCGGAGTATTGAGTCTACCTTGAGTCACAACTTATAGTTGTAAATCACAGATCGGACTGCGTGCGTGTCGCGCAGAAAGTTACGTCATGGAGATTGAATATGCGCCGTTCTTCCTTCGTTGCGGAAGAAAAATCACATGATCTTATAAAACTGATGGATCCCGGGCCGGATTCATCGCGCGAATATTTTTCGACAATCGGGGCAATGGCACGCGATTTCAACGTCAGTTTGCGCGCACTCCGGTTTTACGAGGACCGAGGCCTGCTGCATCCGAAGCGCCGCGGCTCGACGCGTCTTTATAGCACAGCCGACCGCCGCCACCTCGAAATGATCCTCAGAGGTAAGCAGCTCGGATTCACCTTGACTGAAATCCACGACATCATCCGGTCGCACAAAGACTCTGCGAAGATCGACGATTTAGAATCTACGCTGCAGCCTGATCAGATCATTGCCCAAATCAACCATCTCGAACGGCAACGCGAAGAAATCAATGAGGCCATCAACGCCCTGCGCGACGCACATCAAAAACTTAACCGGGGCGCGGACTTTGACGGGGCACAAGGATAACAAGCCGCTCACTCCCCTTTTCAGATTAGGAAATCACTTTTCAATATTTTTCTCTTATGTATTTGCTTGATTTGCAGGCGAGCATGGCAACTCGACCTTCCACGGCGCCGCGACGCCTGTTGTTCAGAGTTTTGGCGCAACCGCTGCGAACTGCCTGCGCTAAGGCATCGCCGCCCTATCAGCGTTCCAAACTATGAGAGCGAAAAGGCTGGCCGCGCTCGACAAGCAAGTGAGTCTTGACCTTGCGCGACCAAATGAAATCTTCGGGGCGCAGCATCTAAAACGCCCCTGTGGAGTGATCTTTTAGCCAATGAATGTTGCGCAACTGCGCGCTTAGCGGCCATCGGCTAAAAGCATTAGCATCTCTATGGTCATTGGAATTCATGACCTTTCTTGCTTGAAGCGCCTCTGGATTTTTATTTATTCGCAGCGATTCGATCACAGGCACTGACCCTTTCAGGCGCAAATAAAATCGCACGCGCAGGTAGAGCCGGCAATTTCAAAGCTTGCTCACCGATAAACTATTCGAGTGCGGCCCGAGGATTTAAGGCCAATCCGAAAAAACCTCCCATAAAGCGTGCCGTGAAAGTAGCAAAAACGCCTTTATTCCAGCCTTGACCAGATAACTCCGGATAAGGCAGGCTCTTATATCTCACATCCTAAGGGGTGTACCCCATAAGAGAGAAATGGCAAAAAAATACTTATCAATCGCTTATAACTGTTCCTACGACGGGTGCTATCTCTCCCTTTTCAGCTTGGGGCGCGTTCTATCGGCTGGATCCATTCGATCCAAGCGCAACACGCTTTAGAACTGTAATTACCCGTCAAGTTGTGTAGCACCAATCGAGGATAGGCAAATGGACCGGATTCTCGTGCTCGTCAGGCACGGCCAAAGCGATTGGAACCTGAAAAATCTATTCACCGGGTTTAAAAATCCGGAGTTGACGCAGTTAGGCATCGAAGAGGCACGCGCCGCGGGCCGCCGGTTAGAAACAAAAAAACTCGGCTTCGACCGTGCCTTCACATCCAATCTCACACGCGCCCAAAATACGTTGAAGCTGATTTTGGGTGAGCTTGGCACACCGGGCGTTCCAACCATCGCCGACGCGGCGCTCAACGAACGCGATTACGGCGATCTATCGGGTATGAACAAGGACGATGCCCGGCAAAAATGGGGAGAAGAACAGGTTCTAGTCTGGCGGCGGTCTTATGAAATCGCGCCTCCGGGAGGCGAAAGCCTCAGAGATACAGTGGCACGCGTTCTTCCTTTTTATTGCCAGACTATTTTGCCTTGCGTGCTGCGCGGCGAACGGGTCATCGTCGCAGCCCACGGCAATTCTTTGCGGGCGCTCGCCATGGTGCTCGACCAGCTAACACCGCAGACTATTCCGAAGCTAGAGCTCGCGACGGGCGTGCCAATTATTTACCGCCTCAAGCTTGATTCCACCGTCGAGACCAAAGAAATCCTCACCTCCTGACATTTTGGAAGCGCGGCTATAATCTCATTTCATGACGGTTGAAACAGAACTCTTTTCGCGGCCGGGTTTGGAACTGCGGCCGGGTCTTTTTTATATTCCGGCCTATCTCGACAGAACCGCGCAAGAAGCGCTTTTGGCGGAGCTGCGCGCCTGCCTCGCTGACGCGCCGCTCTACATCGCGCATATGCCAAAGATTGGTACGCCTCTTACCGTTCAAATGAGCAATTGCGGATCGCTTGGCTGGTTCACGGATCGCGAGAAGGGCTATCGCTACGAGGCCCGGCATCCGCTGACCGCGCAGCCGTGGCCCTCTATTCCGCCGCTTGCCCAGAAAGCCTGGGCGGACTTAAGCGCCTATCCGCATCCGCCAGAGGCTTGTCTCATCAATTATTACGGCGCCGCCGCGAAAATGGGCCTGCATCAGGATCGCGATGAGACCGCGCTCCTGGCACCTGTCGTGTCGCTATCGCTCGGCGATACCTGCCTCTTCCGGTTCGGCGGTCAAAACCGCAAGGATCCGACGCGCTCGATCCAGCTCAAATCCGGCGATGCGATCGTGCTTGGGGGCCCCGCGCGTCTGGCTTTCCACGGCGTCGACCGCCTTCTGCCCGGATCATCTTCGCTGCTGGCCGAAGGCGGCCGCTTCAATCTTACCTTGCGGCGGGTGAACGAGCCATGATCTCTACATGCAAAAGAGCTGACCGCCCGTTCTGGTTTAGCTGCATAATCTATCGAAAAGTCTTTCGACTTTTCAGATCAAGCCTTCGGCCCGCCTCTCGAGATCCCGACCTTCGCCGGGCGCAACACGCGGTCGCCAATCGCATAGCCTGCTTCGACTACCTGGAGCACTGTGCCTGACGGCACGGTCTCATCGGGGATTTCGAAAAGCGCTTCGTGCAGATTCGGGTCGAACTTGGCGCCCTGCGGTTCAAGCTTCTTGACGCCGTGGCGCGCAAGCCGGGATTGAAAGTCTTTTTGTGTGAGTTCGATGCCCTCGATGAAAGCCTTTGCCGCGGGCTCGGCTTTTTCACGCGCTTCAGCCGGAAGACTTTCCAGCGCGCGGGTCAGATTATCTGCGAAGACAAGCATGTCACGGGCGAAGGACGTGACACCGTAGATCTTGGCATCGGCGACTTCCCGCTCGGTCCGGCGCCGGAGATTTTCCATCTCCGCCAAAGTGCGCAGAAGCTTGTCTTTCGCGTCAGCGTTTTCGGTCTTTAATTTTTCCAAGACCACAAACGGATCTGGTTCGCCCGCTGGATCACCTGTTTCCGGTTCGATACCCGGTTCCAACGCGTCTGCCATTTGGTTTTCCGCTTTCTCTATGTCTGTCATGGTCTGTTCTGGTTATGGAAAGGAATGCGCTGGATATCAGGTTCTATGGCAAAAAAATCAAGCACTCATGCGACCTGAGCATGCTGCTCTTCGAATGATTGAAATTTATCGAGAATCCGGTGCCGGATCGCGGATTTAAGGCTACCTGAGGTAATCTTCGCGCCTGTGAAATCGGTGACATAGAAAACATCAGCCGCCTTTTCTCCAAACGTGACAATATGAGCCGAACCGATGTTCAGCTCTAGCTTCGACAAAATCGTCGTCAGATCGAAAAGCAGCCCTGGCCGGTCGAGCCCGGAGACTTCAACGACGGTAAAGCGGTTCGACAGGCTATTGTCGATCGTCACATGCGGCGGGACATGGAAAGTCTTGCCGCGCTCCTGACGATGATCCCGGCGGCTGGCAATCATATCCTGAAGCCGGATTTCGCCTGTTAATGAGCGTTCAATCGCTAAGGTAATCTTATTTGCACGGCGCAGCTCGTCCTCATCGAAGTCGAAAGCGCGAGAAATATAAATGGTATCCAGCGCCAGCCCGTCAACCGTCGTGAACACTTGCGCATCGACGATATTCGCCCCGGAGGCCGCGCAGGCCCCGGCGATAATCGACAAAAGCCTCGGATGGTCCGGCGCGATCACAGTCAGTTCGGTTACACCCCGCGCGGCATGGGTTTCGATGTCGGTGATCGGCGCCGGCATCTCGACCTCCGTCATATTGAGGAGCTTCGCGTGATGAATTTTATGCGCCAGATCGACCTTGAGCCAATAGGGCTGCTGGTGGCGGGCCGCATAGGCTTCAAAATCGAGATCCGTCCAATTGGGCAAAGCCTGCCGTAAATCGTGACGCGCCATGGCGACGCGGTGCCCGCGGTTGACGGTCGAATGCCCGCCCGTGAGCTCGACTTCGGTCTCCCAATAAAGGGTGCGTAGAAGGTCGCCTTTCCAAGCGTTCCAGACACCGGGCCCAACCGCGCGAATATCGCAAATCGTCAGGATGAACAGCATTTTTAGCCGTTCGAGCGTCTGCACGGCGGCGGCAAAGGTCTCGATCGTGCGGCGGTCGGCCAAATCGCGGCGCTGCGCGGTGTCGGACATCAACAGATGGTTTCCAACCAGCCAGGCGACCGTTTCAGTCTCGGCCGGATCAAGGCCAAGCCTCGGACCGAGTTTACGAGCGACCTCCATCCCGGCAAGCGAATGATCTTCCTCCCGGCCTTTGGCGACATCATGCAGAAAGAGCGCAAGATAAACAACGCGCCGGTCGGCAAGCGAGGCCAGGATTTCATTTGCGAGCGGATGATCCTCAGCTATGCGCTGACTCTCGATATCAGCCAGCACGCCAACCGCGCGCAACAAATGCTCATCGACTGTATAATGATGATACATATTGAATTGCATCAAGGCGACGACCCGGCCAAACTCCGGAATAAAGCGCCCAAGCACGCCGGCCTCATTCATCAGCCTGAGCACGACCTCGGTCGCGTTATGCGATGTCAGAATGTCGAGAAACAATGCGTTGGCGGCGGGATCGTGACGCAACTCACTATCGATCCTCTTCAAGGATAACGTCACACACCGCGTCGCATCTGGATGAATGGCGACGCCATTGCGATTGGCGATCCAAAAGAGCCTGATGAGATTGACCGGGTCGCGCTCGAAAACATCGGGCCTCGATACAGTCACGCGGCCGTTTTCAATGACAAAATCCTGACTGTTGACGCGTTTTTTGCGCGGTATGCTGCGCCGCTCGAAGCGGTCGATCACGGCCTCTGGCATGGCCTGTCTTTCCTCAAGTGCCGCGCAGAGGATCGTCGTCAAATTGCCGACGTCCTTCGTCACCAGGAAATAATGCTTCATGAAGCGCTCGACACTGGCGAGACCGGCGCGCGCCGAATAGCCAAGCCGAGCCGCTAAGACTGGCTGAAGATCGAAACTCAACCGTTCTTCCGCCCGGCCCGTAACGAAATGCATATGGCAGCGTATGCGCCAGAGGAACTCCTCGCAGCGCTGGAAAAGATGATATTCTTTTGGCGAAAATAACCCCGCCTCGACAAGCTCGGAGACGGTGCGCACGCGATAGACATATTTAGCGATCCAAAACAAAGTATTGAGGTCGCGCAGGCCGCCTTTGCCTTCTTTGACATTGGGCTCCACGAGGTAACGCGTGCGGCCCCATTGGTTGAGGCGGCGGTCTCGCTCAGCGAGCTTGGCCTCGACGAATTCCCGGGCCGTGCCCGATACGATTTCATCTTCAAATCGCGCCCGCATGTCCTCGAACTGAACTTCGTCGCCGAGGATGAATCTCGCCTCGAAGAGCGCCGTCCTGATTGTTATGTCCTCGCGCGACAAAGCGAGGCAGTCATCGATTGAGCGGGTCGAATAGCCGACCTTCTGGCGCAGATCCCAAAGCACGTAGAGGATGGCTTCGACGACGCGCTCGCCCCACTTGAACTCCTCCGCTGGAAGCAGGAAGAGAAGGTCGATGTCGGAGCCTGGCGCCAAAGTATTGCGGCCATAGCCGCCGACGGCGGCGATGACGAGGCGTTTGAGCATCGTTTTATCGGATGCCGGATGGACATAAGTCACGACATAGGCGTGGATCGCGCGGATCAGCTCGTCTTCGGCATGAGAGAGATAGCGTGCGCAGGCAAGGCCGCCTTGTTTTGCCTCCAAGCCCTCCCGCGCGACATTATGGCCGTGCTCCAAAGCCTGCCGGAAGAGCCCGATGACCTCCTTACGAATATCGGCAGGCGAACCGCCAGCTGCGTAAATCCCAGCGATGGCGTCCGCCAACCAAGACCGGTCGAAAGCATGGTTATGATGGACGTTCACGATAGACCTGTCCCGATAGCGCACTTCGATCTAAAAATTGTTCCAGCGCTGCGCTGTACCTTCCTATCATATGCTGTGAAGCGGGACGAATTCAGCTTTTTCAGCATAACAGAGCAGCCTCGCCTTTACCTCGTTCCTGCAATTGAAACCTTGACCTTGATGGCCAAGGCGCGCTTTTTCGCGCGCCAAGCATCAAAAGATAGCCGTTCGCTCAACCGCGTCTTTTGGCTTCGATCGCGTCCCAGACAATCACCGCTATATCGGGTCCGCCGATCTTTTTGATCGCCCTGATGCCCGTCGGCGACGTGACATTGATTTCGGTCAGATAGCCGTCGATAACGTCAATGCCCACAAGCAGAAGACCGCGGCGTTTCAGCTCCGGCCCGATCGTTTCGCAAATTTCACGCTCGCGCGGCGTAAATTCGGTTGCCGCCGCGGCCCCGCCCCGCACCATATTGGAACGTATGTCATTTTCAGCAGGCACCCGGTTGACGGCACCGGCAGCGACACCATCGACAAGCACGATTCTCTTGTCCCCCTTGACGATCTCCGGAAGAAACCTCTGCACGACCCAGGGCTCGCGGAACGTCGCCGCGAAAAGGTCGAAAAGCGAGCCGAAATTTGGATCTTTCCGCGTCACCTTAAAGACCGATGCGCCGCCATGACCATGCAGCGGCTTCATGACGATCTCGCCATGCTCGTCCCGGAACGCTTCGATCGCCGCTTTGCTGCGGGTGATCAAAGTCTGCGGCATAAGTTCGGGATAATTCATGACGAAGAGCTTTTCCGGCGCGTTACGGACGCTGACCGGATCGTTCACCACAAGCACGCGCGGCTGGATTTGCTCCAAGAGATGCGTGGACGTGATATAGGCCAAATCGAAGGGTGGATCCTGGCGCAGCAAAACCACATCGGCCGAGGATAAATCCAAAATTTCCGGCGCTCCCAGGCTGAAATGGTCGCCCTCGACATCACGTACCTCGATAGGCGCCGCTTCCGCGAAGACCTTTTGACCCCGCATCGAGAGCCGGTCTGGCGTATAGTAAAAGAGCTGGTGTCCCCGCCGCGCGGCCTCAAGCATCAAGGCAAAGGTCGAATCCCCGGCGATCTTGATTTTCTCCACCGGGTCCATCTGAACAGCGACTTTGAGCGACATGAAAAATACCTGTTACGATAAGGCAAATCCGCGGGAGTTTAGGTCAATTGTATAAGTCCGGCGGCCCAGGGCGTATATATCCTCGACCGCGGACACGGCCAATTGAGGCTTAAACAACCCGTTTGAAGGACCGGAGCGGCCATTTTCCCGTTAACCTCCCGTGAAGGGCAAACTGCTAATTTTAGTCTAACCGGAATTGGGACACGCCGGTTGGGTGATTTTATGCGGAATTTATCGATCGGCCCGAGCCTTGCGCTGCGGCAAATTCTCTTCCTTGGGCTTCTCGTAGCCCTTGGCGTGATCGCTTATACGGCCATCATCGATCTGCGCGACCTGGCTCAAACGGTGGCAATGGCGGCGCCAGATCAAATGGCGGCGGAAGCCACGGAGCTTGCGTCAAGAGCGCAAACCTATGCAAACCGCCTGCTCATCGAACTTGGGGTGAGCTGCGTTGCCGTCCTCGGCGTTTCATTGCCCGTTATTCATTTCACGACGACAAGGCCGATCCGTGACCTCGCTGTCCAAATGACACAGCTCGCTGGCGGCAATACCGAAATTGAAATCACTGGCGATCAACGCCGCGACGAGATTGGGCAGATCGCACGCTCGCTCACTGTCCTGCGAGATGCTGTCAAGACGAATAACGCGCTCCTCGTGGAAATTCGCGCCCGCGACGACCGTGAAGCGCAGCTGGTCCATGAAATGGCGATCCATGCGCGCATCGAGAAATTTTCCGATGAGCTTTCAGCTGCCATGAAGCGTTTCGGCATCATGGCGAAACGCATGGCTGAAGCGTCCGAAACCATGATCGCGGCCGCCCGCAATGCGAGTGAAGGCACGAGCCAGGCCAAGATCGCATCAACCCACGCGGCGGGCGACGTATCTTCCGTTGCAAATGCTTCCGAGCAATTGCTGATTTCAATCGAAGAAATCAGCAAACAGGTCGTGCAATCGACCACCGTTGTCCAAAAAGCGGTGAACGAGGCGGTCGGAACCAACGCTGGCATGGCGAGGCTTTCCGCCGCGGCCCGCCGCGTCGGCGACGTCGTGAGCCTAATTTCGCGCATCGCGGCGCAGACCAATCTCCTCGCGCTAAATGCGACAATCGAGGCGGCACGCGCAGGCGAAGCCGGACGCGGCTTCGCGGTGGTTGCCCAAGAGGTGAAGACCTTGGCCACGCAAACCGCCAAGGCGACGCAAGACATCTCGGGCCAAATCGCGGATATGCAGGCGGCGACGGAAACCTCGGTTCAAGCCATCGACCTCATCGCCCGCAAGATCAGCGAAGTCGAGCATATTTCGATGATCATTGCCTCGGCCGTTCAAGAGCAGGGGGCTTCGACGCAGGAGATCACCCGCAATGTGCGGTCCGCGGCTTCCGGCACGGCCGCCATGTCTGCCTTTGTCGAAAATGTCGCGATGGCCGTCACGGAAACCAATGAGAGCGTCGATTCCGTCGTCAATCTCGTCCGTGAGTTGAACGATCTCGCCGCCTCGATGAGCGAGCGGATGCGGGACTTCGCGGAAAATCTCTACGCAGCCTGAGCCTTAACCGGCGTCTTATTCCAACAGATAGCTATCTGCTGAGGCAGCCGTCTCAAAAGGCGGGTTTTCGCTGGCCCCTCTGTGCTCTATGTTGCGGGCGCATCTTTCCTTCAGAGCCCGCGATGAAAATCTCCCTCATTCAAATGAATTCGATCAATGACAAGGCTGCCAATATTGCCGCCGCGG
>Ga0116227_10009126_pt1 | contig 18200 bp, 20 predicted proteins | sample S1TSphgellanicum_FD_89693 | JGI IMG/M metagenome (GOLD analysis project Ga0116227, IMG submission 89693) | Host-associated microbial communities from peat moss isolated from Minnesota, USA - S1T2_Fb - Sphagnum magellanicum MG | ecosystem: Host-associated > Plants > Peat moss > Unclassified... | reverse complement strand
GCTGGACTTCAAATTGGTAAAAATCTCCACGCCTACGAACTGGTAAACTTCTCACTACGTTTACCACTACACTTCCAAGGGCGATGCTCTGAAAGAGTCGCTGGACGCGATCGCACTCCAACAGTCTGCCCCTGCTGCTACTGGTTATATTTTATAGTGTTTGACTTCTAAGCAAATTTTAGTCAAATGGTCTGAGATCCCAAACCATTTGACTAAAACACATTCTTTACATAGGCGCTAGACTTCCTCAGTACTAGCTTTCCTCATACCTTCACCGCCTAAGAATTCCTCATTGATTAGTTGCAAAATAGCTTCTGTATTTCTGCCTTTGTTGTAATAGGTGGCAGGATTAGCGGGATCTTTCTTATTCTCCATCCCGTATTTGGCGTTATGGCTAATCACTTCGTCCCTGTGCTGGTTAATCCAATCCCTTACTACTAATCCGTTAGCACCGCTTAACTCTCGCAGTGCAAGATTTGTTATGGCGATCCGGTCATTGTCTCCAGTCGCCACCGTATCGTTGTAACTGGTCATAGCCAGAAAGGCTCGTCTGACTTTTTCAATCGCTGCCCCATTTTTTTTGCTGCCCCACACTTCAGCATCGGTCATGACTTCCCAGTTAATCTCCTCTCTGGGTTTTTCTAGCTGTCTGGGAACTGTTGCTGTTACACCAGTGGCTACTGGTAAACCCTGTAAGGCTTTCTCCACAGCAGCGGCTACCTTAGCCTGTACCAAGGATTCTAGCTCGGATACATTCAATGTAATTTCTTGGGGCTGTGCTGTAGGTTCGGCTTTCATCGTTTCTAGCTCCTTAATTTTCACTTCTAATTGAGTAATTTTTTGATTAGCTTCTGCTAGCTGCTTCGCTGCTTCCAGTCGGTTTTGGAAGTTCTCTAACAAGCGAGTTACTACCGATTGTTGATTAGGTAGCTCCCAATCGTTTTGGAATTTTTTAATTAGTTCTGCATCTTCTTTAGATGCCCTAATCATCACTGGTTTTTCTGGATCTGGCATTTGAACTATAGGGAATTGAATTGTTTTTGAAGTGAAGTAATCGGCATATCCAAGAGTTGTTACCAAGCTTTGTAAGTCTCTATCGGTGGGGTTATCTTTGACAAAATGCCCTGCTAGCCTTGCCGCATGAAGCATTTTAGCGCCCATAGACCCTTTACAATCTCTCTCTGTCGCCAAACACAGATAAGCCGCTCGGAGTGCCTTACAGTTATTTTGGTCTTCATCATTTCTCAGGTTTAATGCTGGATTCTCAGCGTATTTATCACCAAAAAACTCCTTAACTACACGGCGTAAAGATTGCCCACGACGATTATCAATTGACCGATTTTGAGCCGCTACATCTTTAGGGAAATCAATTACTACCTCTTTTAAAAGTGCCTTTGTAGAATCTTCTTTTCGGAGTTGATTTAGCTTTTCAATGATGTAATTAGCCGGGTATAAGGTAGCAATATTAAATACTGGCTTATCACCACGCTTTTTACCCTGTCCCTCAAAACTTACCCAATACTCCTGACCTTCCACTGGTGCAAACTTGGCACGGGCTAAAATCTCGTGTGGTCTCCTGCCAGTGGCAGCGATTAGCCCTACAGCTAGCTCGTGTGGATTGGTACTCTCTAGCAACTTACCAGTTACCTCTAGGTAGGTATCTGGGTCAACCTCTTGCCCTCCATCGGATATACGATCACTTACTCGTGTGGTTGTATTTCTGCCTTCCCAATCTTCCCTACTAAGTCCACATAGCAGCAACACATAGTGTTTTAGTTCGTGCCCGATTAGGTTCCCTTGCCCGTCACGCTTGGGAACTAAATCAGCGTTCTTGCCCTGCTCCAATGGTAAGGCTTTGAACTTTTTGTAAAAACCAACGCGACTTAGAACTGTTCCGAGGCTGGCATTACTGTAAGTGGTTTTTGTGTTGATAAATTCGTTGAAAGCCTCACAGTGCGGTCTAATTTCCTCCAGCGAGTGTAAATCCTTAACCGCTTCAAACAGCTTATCAACTTCCTCTTCAACGGCTCTCGACATTGCCCTAGTCGCTCCTTTGCTAACCTGTTAACAATAATTCTAGCTAACTAGTTAGGATTTGTCTATGACTCGTTATAACAGGATATCTTATAGGTATAGTATTAACTAGTTAAGAAATACTTATAACAAGTTACTTGACAAGTATTAACTAGTTAGCTAATATGTTAACAGGTTCACAAAAAAAGCGGGCTAGGAACCCGCCAAACAAAAACTAAAAACTATGTCCAACTTAGCTCAAAAACCCCAAACCTCCCAAAAGCCTGAATACCTCAATGGCTACTTTGATGCCGCCATTGGGCTACCTCCAGCCACCAACGAGCTAGGCTCTGCCTACTTCACCGGGTATCTAGCAGCGGTAAACCAAACAGGTCAAACTCCGTTCTAGTAACGCTTCCAGCCTCCCACCTCGTGATCAGGTGGGAGGCTCCCAGCTTCCAAGATTTACCACAAAGTAGCCAATAGAGGTAAAAAATGAACCGTCGTCAAACCATCCGAGAAAACTTGAGACCACAGCAGATTAACCAGGGATTGGTCAGCGTTGATGAAATTTCCCTAGACCTTCCCTCCCACACAGCAGAGCATCTACGCTCGCTCTCCCAATTCGGTAGAAATCTGACCCCCGTCATCCTGTTACGCGCGGGGAACGACTACAACACAGTAGCGGGCTACCAGTGGGTATCAGCCGCACAGGAAACCGGGCTAGATTCCCTCTGGTGTTGGGTTTTCGATGAACTGGAGTTAGCCGAACAGGCAGCGTCAGACCTCCAAAACCTTTAACCGAACAGCCCCCAATACCAAGGGGGCTGTTTTAGGAGAATATTTTATACTTAAATCTATTGACTTATCAATAGATTTACTTAATAATAACAAGTATAATCAAGCATTTGCCGCGATCCGCGATTTTCCCCGCTGTCACCCATCTATAACCTGATTCAGAGATTGATATCAAAATGTAATCTAAGCATTGCTGTGAGGGTGTTTCACTTCGATGTCGTTAAAATCCCATTTCCCGACTTCCCCCGCAGGTGACAGCATTGATAAGGACGCAGCAGCCCCTAATACCTGCTCGTCTGTCACTTCCAAATACCTCTGTAATTGTTCTAAATTCCTGTGTCCTGATATCTCCTGAATTACCCGCAGGGGTATGCCTGCGTTACTCATTTGGGTTAATGCCGTCCGTCTAAAGCTGTGGGTACTCGCTCCAAATATCCCTACTCGCTCGCACGCTTGCCTAAAAATCCGCGCGGCTGAATCATGGCTGATGTGCCCACTACTGCGACCGGGAAATAAATAAACCCTTCCCGCCTGGGGGTAATATTCAGCCAGCAGTAGCCTTAAATCTTCAATTATGGGGATTGAACGGGTTGCTAACTTGCCTTTGGTGTTTCCCTTTCTCAAAATAAACTGCTGTCTAACCTGACCTTTGGGGGTGTAGATATCATCAGTCAGCAGGGTACACGCTTCTCTAATCCTACAGGCACTAAACAAACACATTCCAAACAGCGTTCTATCTCGCTCATTTGACAATCCCTGAGAGAAGATTAGCTGTATTTCTTGTTGTGTCAGGACTTTAGCCTGACCATGCCTGTTGATTTTCATTGCCAAATGTAGACTCCCTGTTCCACAGCCTACATCTATTCAGGGGAGCAGAAGCGGGAATTTCCCCAAGCGTCAAAAATTTAACTTCTCGGCTTCCAGCTAAACCACGATTTTTCTTCAGGTATGTCCTCTTCCTCTTCCTCTTCCTCTTCCTCTTCCTGAAAATTCCCCCGGCTTAGGAATCTGCCAAATAAATCAGACCCTGCTGATGCTTCTTGCTTTTCCTGAAAATTACCCCCGCTCATTACGCTGAAATCAGCCATAAAGGAGTTCATGCCACCAAGATTCTTGGTGGCAGACTTTAGTACGAGTTGAAACGCTTTAAGCCTGGCTCCGCCAGGCTTTAGGTTTAAATTGGTTTCATAAGCAATCCGCTTTTCTGCTTTTAAGCTATTGAATAAATCCTCCAGAGCCTCAATATTTTCTCTGTTCTCCTCCCCGAATGAAAACACATAGCATTGATTTCTTAAGAATAGTTCCAGCGGCTCATGCATGTTTATCCAAGGCTTTACGCCAAAAGACTTTATCAGTTCCGCTGCCTTATCAAGGGATAGATTTCTCAACTCAGTTGGAGTTTTAATTACCAGTATTTTATTGCTATTTAAATAAGCTTCTATGATTACCACTTCTGAATAGCTATAGAAGCAGCCTAAATATTTTTGCACGATTATTCTTATTCTGAACTCCACGGATTACTATAATTCTCAGCGACTAATAGAGCAAAAGCCACCCCCATAACTATGTCGTCATGTTTCCCGCTAGCGGCCTCTAATTTTTTGCCGCTTCGCTTGAAGTTCAACAGTTCCTCAACGAGTGGGCTGTTAGCGGGATAAACCAACTTACCTCCTTCAAGCATTAGCTTTAACCGGTCCAACATCGCTGGCTTGGAGTCGCCAGTCGTTCTTACAGCTTGAAAGCTGACAGATTTACACACCTTGGACAGATTCTCTAAGTAAATTGTCCCTGTTCCTCCTGTCGTTTCGATGGCTACTATAGCAGCGTGATACTTCTCGATGATCTCAGCCATTCTATAAAGATGATACTGACTTGTTTCGTGCCTTTTCCTATAAACGTGAATTAATGAAAATTTATCGGCATCAAGCTTTAGTACCACACATACACAGTAATCCTCTCCTGTTGTAGCTGTGTCGATACCTAAAAAGTAATCGTAATCGGAGGATTCGTCATATTCCTCAGACTTTCCTATCGCACAGCTTCTAACAAGCTCTGCACTAAAATAATTAATTTCTGATTCTTGAAAACTTAAATTATATTCTCTTTCAATTGTTGCCCAAGATAATTTCTGCTTTTCATGGATTTGGTCTAAAAAGTTTGGATTGGCGCCATAAATTGGGTGTGCTTTCCAATGGATTACGACTTTCCCCCACTCGCCAGAATCGATCCAGTACTGAAAAGGCAGTGATTCACCTTTGGAAGCTTGATTACAAATCAATTCAATGTCCCTTTCTCCGTTCCCGTTACTCAACAAATTCCAATAGAATCCTGCCTTGCCGTTGGGAGTCGAGACCGCAAAGACTCTCGCCTTATCCCCGACCATTTGCTGCGCCGGGGCAACGGCGTCATAGGTTTCTTTAGCTGACTCCAGAAAACCAAGTTCATCCAAAAAGACATCAACAACCGATTCAATGCTTCTAGCTGAATCCGGTTTGCTATTCCTAAATAAAATTCGCCCATGCCCCAAGATTTCTATGTCGGACAGATTCTCTGTGGCTGTTTTTAAATTGAGGCTTCCTATCATGCGCTTCATTCTTCGAGCCAAAAGGCTGCTATCAGATTGAGTTTTTGAAAAAACTAAGCCCAAATAACCAGGATTCAAGCAAGCGCGCCACAACATAAAACACGTAATTGTTTCGCTGATACCTAACTGGCGCGATTTGACTATGCAAACCGAGCGTTGCAGCATTAAATCTGTTAATTTTTCTTGATAAGGATAGGGAACAAAATTTTTAACATCGCCAGCGGTTCGTATCTTAACCATTCTGGCAAAATCTACCCACTTATCAGGTATTAATAATTTACTATCACTATTATTTTTAAAATGATTTTTAAATCTTTTTTCGAGGGATTTAATCTTACTCAGGCTGATTGCCATTTTCGATAAAACTCTCTAAATATTCCAATCTTTCTTCTAGTTCTAAATCTTTAATTTTAGCCGCAGTACCAAGTAAAACACTGATTGCGCGAACCTTTACAGCCCTGGGGGTCTCAGGATCGTTAATTATTTGCTTTAATTCAATCGCCGCTTCACGGCTACCGCAGATTAATTCGGCTATAGCTGCATCATAAGTTTTTATTATTGCCTCTCTAAGAAGCTTTTTAAAATTGGGCAGTTTTTTCCAATTGTCGATAGTCCGTCGAGTTACCCCAAGACTTTTGGCGATTTCCTCTGCCGAATATCCAGCCGCCAATAAACACAAAGCCTTATTTTGATTGGGTGAAATTTCTTCCACTTTCTTCCAAAAATTTCTATATTTTTTATTTCAATTCTAACTCATCAAATCAACACATCGACGTGCAAAATTTTGCACCTCGATATCACACCGATGGACAAATTCACCCTAAAAAGGAACCATAAAAATAAATGGTTCTTTAGAAGGGTATGTCCTTGTAGGGGTCATCATCAGGATCGCAAGTAAGCGGAGAACTCAAGTAATCGGTGTCGTAGAAATCCAGCCCATCAAATCCATCGGCATCGTTTCCATAGTAAGTTTCTACCTTTTGGCTAAAAGTTACACCGTCTGGAAAGGCAATGAAGACCCTAGAGAATATGGTGTAGCCATGCGTCCCCTCCCAAGGCTCTGAATGTAGAAAAATTGGCGTTGGCTCTAATCCCTCAAAAATTACTTGCATTTTTTATTACTCCGTAATTTCAGCGTTTAAATAGCATAGCCAATTTTCGTTACTATATTTTGGGTTGTTTGAACGCTTAATATTCACCTCACTGACCGTTACGCTATTGGCTTTTAGGTGTTGGATAAATACTTCTAACTCTTCTCTGGAGTTGCTGATAAACCTTGCCTGAACCATGCCAGTTCTCCAATTATTTGAAAATTACTTTACCAGCTACCACGCGCTTACCGCAATCTCTACAGTTGTATCTTCCATCACTATGCCTTGCCATCTGGCTAGACCCGCAGTGGGGACAATGAGGTACAGATGACAGATGCGATATAGTCGAATTTGACCGACCGCTGACCAACATATTCTCAAGGTTTCCAGCGTCGTTAAAAAATTGATTAATGGCATCGTGACCACCGATTGACCGCTTAAATTCCTCTGCTAGCTTGCGAGTTTGTTCTATGGCGTTAACGTCAAAATTAATACTATCTAAGCAGGGTAGAAAGTAAAGCTTAGGGCTTCTGGAGTCCATTACCAGGGCTAGCCTTAATTTCCTGGCATCGTCGGTAATTTTGGCGTTTTTAGCCTCTACATACTCTTCAATTTCGTCTAAATTGTTGGTTAATTTGGCTAGATTCGACTCACTGTTGATTGCTTTCCCATAGGTAGCTAGATACTTCCTAATTTTGGGGATACCGATAATAATCTCAGTAAACAGGGTGCGGTCATCGTTGGTAAAGCCTTTCACCTGTTTGGTCATGACCGATTGACCACTAACAATACAGCCGATGTTGTTGTGGCCTCCCTGTTTGAGAATCTTTTTCAAGTTTTCAGCACTTTGGGCATCGCTGGCAGAGTCGAGCGTGTTATCCAATTCGTCCCATACCCATACCTGAAAGAATTTTTCAGCGTAGGCGGGGAACTGTTTTCTTAGCTTCCAATCTTCCACTGCATCAAAAAATGATTTATTAGCAGCAGTTTCCGTCCCATATTTGAGGAAGATATCTAATGGATAGTCAGTGTCTTTGAGGCTACTTTCCACACCAGGGTAAGACACTGTAACCAAGACATTCTCAACCTTAGAACCTTTGGAAGTGTTACCGCGCTTGCAGCCAGCTTTTAATATCTCGCTGACCATCACTGCTACAGTGGGGGATTTTCCCTCCCCAGGATTAGCTATTAATCTGTACCTGATTGGGTGATTTACAACGTAGCTGGTGAATTCCTCAGCACTACCAACTAACAGCTTGATGTCATTATCTTTTAGGGCTGCGTCTAACCTATAGGAAATTGTGATGATAGGCGCGATCGGTAACTTCCTCACCCCTGTAATTCGATAAATCCCCAAATTAGCCGCTAAATCTCCCCTCATTCTTCCCAAAGCGTCAACTATCGCGGGGGTTTGCGCTGATTTAGAGTACCCAAAACCCACATCTACACTACCATCCGATTTAACCTCAAACCCTTGCACAGTAAGGGGAATGTTAGCCAGTCGAAAAATTTCCTTAGCCAGTGCATTGGCGATTTTACCGTTAGTGTCAAAACCAAACTCGCCATAAATAGGCTCTGCCAATTCCCCGGCTAATTCTTGCTGTAGATGCCCTACCCGTTCATTGAGTAATTCAATTTGCTGGAGGTAGGTGTTAATTTCCTGGGATACGGTAGCATTCACCTGGTCTAGATGGCTGTTGTAACTGGTAGCCATACTCTTGATAATTTCCCCTTTGGCTTCGTGCCCACTGGCTATCTTTACACCCCACTGCTGCAATCTTTTAAATAAGTCCATCGCTTCAGAGGCGATCTGGTCGTGTTCGCTGAAGATTTTATCTAATTCCTTGGTTTTGGCTATTTTCAGTAGTCTAGATGCCTCGGTTTCTACCTGATTTTTATAGGTCAGTTCCCACTGGTCTACCTCTGCCTGTAATTCCTCAATTTGGGTCTTAGAACTGTTCAACCGTTCCTGTAAATCATTAACAGAATTGGTCAACATGATAATACTTTGACTGGCTCTATCGCTGTTTTTCCCAGCTAAAAATAACATGGCTTTTAGCCGTTCCACTTCGGATTTTAGCTGGCTCTCATTGGCAACTGCTTTGTTTAGGTTGGTCAGTGCGGCTTGATAATTTGTGTCAAGTTTGGATAGTTGATTAAGTGCTTCTTTCTCGCGTTTGGCTGATTCTCTCTCACGTTTAGCAGCGTTATCGTCCACCACAAAGTAGGTCATTAAGCCAGTGGGGAAAGCTCCCAGGGCTATCATGGTTAATTGGTTTGGGTTGAGTAGGATAAACCCCAATACTGAGGCTATACCACCAGTAAAGAAGAGTTTTTGAGTGTTATTCATGATTCCACTGAATGAGTAAATGGGGTATCATGGATACCCCTAAAGTATATTTCTCGGTTACTGGGGTAAGTACTGCCCCAGTTGTTTTTTAAATTCGTCCAGCTTGCCTAAGACCTCAGCACTCTTGGCTTTAGCCAGTGCAGCGCTAGCTTCTGCCTGCTTGAGTCTTTCTGCCATCTCTACTTTGGTGTGAGTGCTGATATCGGTATCAGTGGCAGTCTTGACGGTGGCTACATCCAAGGCGACACCTTTCTGTTTGTTGGTTTCTAGTTGAGTTAGGTAATCGAGGTAGCTGCCTTTAACCTTCTCTGTCTCGGTGGCTGTTTTGATTCCCTGTCCCACCATTTGAGCGTGTTTACCAATTACAGCAAACCTTTCTCTAGTGGTGTCGAGGGCTGCACCAGTGAGTTTTAAGGCTCGTTGTGCCCCTTCATAAATAGTGATGCCTTGGTCGTATTCCTGCTGGGTAATTTGTGGTAATGTCCCCGGTTTTAGGGGGTCTGTAATTTGATATTCATCTGGGTTAAATGTGGGTATCATTCCCGTGATTGTGTCCGGGTTTATGGTAAATAATCCAGGAACTTTGATTGATTCAACAGCTACATTACCAGTGGGATTAATTCTGGTTTCTTGAGCAGTAGTAAGTGTTGCTGTTTGGGTAGTTTTAGTCTGCTTCCCGGTAATTTTATCTGCTACTTTTTTAGCAGCGTTGGTTGATGCGTTATTTAATTTCGTTGCCATATTGTAGGAACCTCCTAGCGTTTTTGAGCGATTGATATTTAATCTCTAGTTGGTGGAACAGTTGACTTAGGGTGTTAAATTCTGCCTCTAGTTGAGTGTCTAAGTCATACTGTTGCATCAATTCTTCTAACTCGTTTTCATCGGTCTTTAATTCCTCTATTTGGCGGGTTAATTCGTCCATTTTCTTTACTCATCAATAGTTTCAATCCTGTTTCAATCCTCAATCGCCGGTCAAAGCAATTGTCACTCAAGTCTCTGATTTGCTCAGGTACAGCAGCGATGTTTCAATCCTCAATCGCCGGTCAAGGCAATTGTCACTTAGCCGCGTCATCTGAGATATTCTGACTATCAAGGTTGACAGCCATTTCTAAGTCTAAATACTGGTTATTTTTCTGCGGCTTCGTAAGTCAGATTCAGCCAATACTGCGTTTGCCAATCGCAGTCGGCAGGATCTGTGACCGTAACTATCAACTCAGATTGTCCTGGCAGAAAGATCACGCGACTCTCAAAGCTCCAAAACAGTCTATTATCTGGATCTCGGTAATCGTAAGAGAAAAACTCGTTGTGTCCGCTAGCTATAGCTTTCTTACACCAATGCTCACGTGGCTCGCCAATTGCCGGGTCGTTAATTTTAAAAGTGTTCCCGATTAAGGCTGAGGACGAACGATTAAGCCGGCGCGGATCGCCGGTGGACACGTCTAGGTAGACTAGCTTTTCTGCGTCTACCAAGTAGACCGTTGTGCGCTGGTCGGCAAAACCGCTAAGAATAGGCTTGTAAGGCTTGACTCGGTCAGCGTGTTTTTGGCTGTTTGGGATTTGTCTAGTGCCAGTATTTTCGTTATCCATGGTATATTTTCTATCTTTGTTGCTGGAACTAAAATTTCCATAAATGCTGCCCTTGTACAGAATCTGGCGAAAAATTGGCAGTCCCAAAGTATCAGCGTTTTGGGCAATAATTCCCCTGTACTCCCACACGGTTTTAACCGTTTCTTTATCCTGGGAATTAATTACTAGATAGAATCTCCTAGCTTTTGGGAAAAAGGTCTGATATATCTGGCAGTACCTCAAGCATTGCAAAGCTTTCGATTCTTCAATACAACTATTTACCAAAAGATCGCAAACAAGAGAGGATAGCTCCGCATATTCCTTATTTGCTTCTGGATTTAGATCTTCTCCAAAGAGGTATCCAGCAACATATACCGGGATCTGAAAGCTTTGGTTATCTGACTTGATTGTGATTCTGTTGATAAAATCGACGTTTTGCGCGGCTGCTCGTAGTTGTTTCTGGGCTGTCATTAAATCCTTGAACAAGAGATACCAGTCGCCACAATCAATTGTTAAATTGCCTTGTTCTAGGGTTATTGCCGCATTTCGGACGATTGATTGATATTCTGGGGTGAGACGCTGTGTGAACTGGTTTATATAAATATTCACTTCTGCCACAATTCAAAAATGTTTAGGTCCCCGCTTTTGGGGATTTTAGGCAGTTAGGAGTTACCCAACTTTTCAATTGTCAACTGTTCTAATGTGGCGTTTAACGCCTCTTCTTTAACCCGAAACAGTTCTAAAGCTTCCTGTACGCCATCTGCTATAGCTTGCTGCTTGCGAATGTCGGATAGGATGCTTTGGTTTTGTTGGGTGCGGCTAGTGTCGCTGTTGATTTGTTGTCTTGCCAGAGCGATCCGGTCTTGGATGCTCAGGTTTTGGGCGGCAAGATTGCCTTGCAAGGTGGCTAGCCTGGTTTCTAAAACTTCGGTTTGGCGGTGGGGGATAGCCAGAGAGCTAGAGGTGTTAGGGATGACTGGCTTTTGGTTTTTGGTGGCGACGGATTGGGTGTAGGCGCTGCTTCCTAGTTCTTGCAGGTGTCGTAATTCTTCCAGACACCGCTGGGAATATTTCCCGGTGGATGGATTAAAGGACGTTTCTGGCTCCCAGTGCCAAGCTTGTTTTACGGTCTTGATTAGGTTAAAAACCTGCCTACGCTTGACTTCTAGCAGTTCCGCTAATTGGTCTACTGTGTAATGGGTGCATTGCACTTGTGTAATCGGTGTATTGCACTCAGTTACATCGTGCGATTGCACGTCTATTACTTCGATGTCTTGAATGTCTTGATTCATAAGGCTTTTAGCTTTTTGCACTCAGTTGGTGTGTAGTGCGTTGATTGCATTGACTACATTCTAGATACATTGCTAGCTTGCTGTCAAGCTAGCTAGTTATAACAATACATAGATAACTATCTGATATAATATAAGATATTTTTATAGCTTGCTAGCTAACTACTAAGCTGTTATACTCGTGTGAGAGTTGATTAAGGCATGAAAGTGCATTGCAAGATAAAAGAATTAATGGATGCTAAGGGAATTAAGCAAGCCCACTTAGCAGAAAGCACAGGCTTATCGCCTACGACAGTTGGAAAACTGTATAGGAATCAGTTTGAACGTATAGATAAAGCTACGCTAATTACTTTGTGTAGATTTTTTCAGGTAGGGATATCTGAACTATTTGAAGTGGAGTTTGAGACGGAGGATTTAGCCTCATGACAGAAACCCCCAACGGTCAGCCACCAAGCAGGCTAGATCGCATTGAGTCCATTCTGCTCCAAGCGGCAACCAGTATTAACCAACTGGCTACTAACCAGGCTGAAACTGATTACAGATTAAATCAAGTCACTGACCGACTCGACAGGACAGCAGACCAGTTTCAGCAATTAGTCACACAGCAAGTTGCAACAGATACTAGGCTTGACCGGGTAACAGAACGGCTTGACCGGGTAGCTGCTCAACAAGAGACGGCTGACCACAGGCTGACAGAATTGACATATAAGGTTGATGATTTTATTAGTACTGCTAATAGCGTGTTGGCACGAACCGCGATAGTAGACGGGATGGTATTCGAGCTACGGGAAGTCGTTGTCAGACTAGATGCCAACGCGGAGAGGATGGAAGCGAATATAGAAAGAATGCAAGCGAATTTTGAGGAAAACCAAAGGTCTACCAATGCCGCACTAGAACGGCTGGAGTCTATTTTAATCCGGCTCATCGATAAAGGTGATCGCAATGGGGACAGCCATTTATGACTAACAACCAACACTTAGACGACATAAACACCCGATTGGATGACCTAGACATTCGCTTGGCTGACTTGGGTGATGAACTAGACCTAATTCGCACCATCCAGGGCGGGGTTAGGCGTGAGACACGGTTTAATAGCCAGTCCCTAGCCAGACTGGAGAGGACCGTTAGGGAATTAGGCTCTATTGCCCAACTACAGCAAGTAGCCATTAGACAGTTGAGCTTGGAAGGTGAGCGAGATCGCCAAGCTATTCGACAATTAAGTTTAGATGCCGAGCGCGATCGTCAAGAAGCAGCAGCGGATCGTCAGCAGGCAGCGATTGACCGCCAGGCTTGGCAAGCCGAAACCAGACGGATATGGGAATATTTGCAGAATAGGAACGGAGGCAGCACCCCTACTTAATCGACGTGCAAAATTTTGCAGGTCGAGAATAGAGGGAAGAACACGCACTAGTTTTTTTTAAAACAGAGATGCTATTCTTTAGAGTCAGCGAAGTGTCCAAAAAAAAATGGGTGTCCCTCCAAGGACTCCCCACCAAAAAAACCTTTTAAAAACTATAGTTCTTATCTTGCACCAAAAAAGCCAGGAATGCAAAATTTTGCATTCCTGGCAGGGCGCAACGACAAGGCATAAAGATGGTTGGAAGACTTGGAGGGCACCTAGTAACCACTAGGTAGGAGAGAAAAAAAATAATGCCCCCCCATGCTCGCAACAAAAGAGAGGCAATTACTTATATCTTAGTTTTAAGAATAGCTAATTGCATCAAGAATGTCAAGATAAAGCATAAATATTGTGGCATAATTTTCCGCCACAATAATGTTAACCGGAAAATCGGGGAATCCCTCGGAGCCGGCTGTTGCAACTCTGCTTTAGAAAAAAGTTTTACCCCAGATAAGTCGCTCGAAATTCCTAACCTTTCAGAGGAAGATGCGCTGGAAATTTTAGCGAACCTCCTGCCATCTGAGGAGGTATTCGATGCTTAACAGTCGAGCCTTACCAAGCAGCAAAAATAACCCCTGTCCGGTTTGTGGAAATACTAGCGGGGATTGCCGGACATTAGCGGATGAGACAATCTTCTGCTTTGGGGAATCATCAGCCAAAAAGGGAGATGTCGTCAACGGCTTCATCTGCGTCAAAGGTGCCAACGGTCATACGGCCACATTTAAGCCTGACAATCGTGAGGAATGGACAGAGGAACGACGGCAGGAATGGGAGCAACAAAAGCTAGCTCGACAAAGGGCAGCAGAGGAAGAAAGGCGGCGACGGATAGAAGGCGAACTCCCAGCAGTGGAGAGGGACAAGTACTACAGGCAGATTTTAGGACAGCTTAAGCTTTCAGATGAGGATAGAGCTAATCTAGAAGCCCGTGGCTTCACCACAGAACAAATAGAGAGAGATGGATATAAAAGTGTGGTGCCTTGGCAACCCGTTAACCGTCACCTCCCAGAATGGCAACGGGTTAACTTTCCCTTCAACCTACCCGGTTTATTGCCTCATCATCGGTTAAATATCCATGCTGCGGGTATTCTCTGCCCGGTCTTTAATCAAGATGGTCTAATTGTTGCCCTTCAAGTCAGGCTGCATCAATCAGTAGACGGTCGCTATCGCTGGCTGACCAGCGCCACACAAAAGAACCCAGAGGGGGCGACACCACATCTCAATGGGGAACTACCAATAGGAATTTATGAGCCAGTTGAAGAATCTCAGACAGAGACTATCTGGCTAACCGAGGGAACCTCAATTAAACCAAGTCTGGCAAGACATCGACTAGATACTGTCACTGTAGGCGCATCCTCTGGCAGGTTTACCAGCAGCCCGGAAACGTCTAAGGCAGCAGTTGCCTATCTTGCTGGCAAGTATCAGACTAAAATTTTAACTTTTGCCATTGATGCAGGGGACATTATTAACCAGTCTGGTGTCCCCGCCCGGTGGGAAGAACAATACCAATTTTTCTCAGACCTTGGTTATAGCTGCCAATTTGGATGGTGGGGACAGGTCACAAAAGAAGCGTGTGACATTGACGAACTAACCGATTTTTCGAGTATCGGGTTCATAGGACTGGAGGAGTTTAAGGGGCTAGTTAAAAGCCAGGGTGAGGAATTCAATACTCCATCGCAAGAACCTAAACAGTCAGAGCTAGCGCCAAAAGATGAACCCACAAAACCTAGTAACCACGATGATAAAAAATGGGATTTGTGGAGAAAGTCGAGGAAATTTACCCCAGACTTAAAACAGAGTTCTCAATACTTCGATTTTGCAGTACCAGAGCCAGGGACAATCTTAGCGATTAAATCGGGAACTGGTACAGGGAAAACCCACTGGCTGATAGAAAAACTTTTGAAAGAGTACAAAGATAGGGGATTTTTATCTTTAGGTTATCGGAACTCTTTGTTGATTCAGTTCTGCTCATTGCTAAACGACTGGTATCATCTTCAGCAGGATTTAAAAGGTACTCAAGATGAAATTCTTCTCAGGGATTTACGCTCAAAAATTGCTGGATGTCTTGACAGTTTGCTTTATTTTAAACCGCAAGATTTTAATGAAAGGATTTTGATTTTAGACGAAATAGAGTCAATTATTGACCATCTATTTCACTCGAATACATCAATAGCACAGCACCGACAGCTAATTAAGGAATTGTTCAAAGAAGCTTTAAACAGAGCTAGTTTAGTAGTTCTACTAGATGGTCATTTGAAGGACAGAACTGTACAGTTTATTCAAGATTTAATGAATAAACCCAAAAAACTAATCAAGGTGGAGAATGAATATAAAGGCAATAAGGGTAAAGTTAAATTTATAGTTGGGGCTAAAGGTGACGACGGTAAGATTAGGGTAGACGATTATTCGACAATAGCAGAGGCAATTAAAAACAACTCAAATAATTTTGCAGTTGTATCAGATTCTCAAACTAAAATTGAGGCTCTTGATAACATTTTGAAGGCGCAATGTAGAAAAACCTTTCGCTTTGACTCTACTACATCTAGCACTCCTGAAGCCAAAAAATTTCTGGCTAATCCAGAGAAATATATTAGAGAAAATCAGATAGAAGTCATACTGTATACCCCATCGGCTGAGGCAGGATTAAATATTGATATTAAGGGATATTTCAATGATATTTATGTCCTGTTTTTTGGGGTAGTGGCCACTGATGCACAGCTTCAAATGATAGCCCGGATACGCGATCCGGAAGCTGTGATGTGGTTATTTTGTAAAACCTTGGGATTGTCCAGCGATGCCGTCTACAAAAATGCATCATGTCCAGAGGAATTAGCCAAATTGATGAGCGAATATGCCATGAAATGCGCGGAAAGTTCATTAAGTGGAACCCCACAACCGGAATTATTGCTCGAACTGGCCACAAAAATCATAGCCAGGTCAAATACACCTCTATTTCAAGTAGATTGTGAACTTACATGGATCGATGATTTTGAGCGCAAGCATTTACGAGAATGTCTTAAAGAGGGGCTTATAGAATCCGGCTATGACCTTGAGGATGTTGTAGCCAGTCGGTTTTCAATTGCTGATGTGAGGGCAGCTTGTGATGAGGTGCAAAATTTTAAATCAGGGAAAATAGCCAAGTCCGATGACATCGACAGTACTGAAGCCCAAAAAATAGCCAGCGACATTGGGGCCACCCAAGAGGATAAATTTAAGCTGGCTAAGTTTCGCCTATTAGAGAAACTGCCAGGAATTGAAACAGCCACCTACCCGATCACCATTGATGACCCCCCTCCGGGTGAACCACCAATAGTTACACCCGAATTAAAGCCGATTTTTGATGCGGAATTTGTCAAAAGAGTTTTGTTTGGAGATCGCCGACTAATCACCAAAATCGAACTACGCTGGCTACTGGAAAACCCAGAGGTGGCTAAGGAACTACAACAAATCAGGTGGCATAGAAATCTCTCAATTTTTACTGACCCTGAAAAACCAGCGGGTGAGGGATTACTGAATCTCGCCGGGTATCGTAGCCAATGGTTAAAAATCCAGTCCTTGAAAAAAATGGGCATAGACTTTTTCCTCCAGCCCGGTGCGGAATGGACAGGTGAAACACCAGAGGTTTTAGAGTTTTTTAAACAGGCTAAAGAACATGAAAAATATACACGTTACATAGTAGGTAATTCAAATCCGTGTCAATTCGTTGGGATTGTATTAAAAAGCTTGGGAATTAACACTGAGTCAAGCACTGACAGAAAGTTAAGGACATATCGAATTAAGGCAGATGATCCTATGGCTACAGCGATTTATGAGGCAGTTGGTAAGCGGTTAATGACCAAACTAATTGAGTCCAGACCTACCGTAAATTGGGAGTTGATTTTGAACCCCTCCCAAGCGGCTGAAACTCAAGCACAGCAAGTCACACAGCCCGCGCACACCTTGGGTAATTCTTATATAAATTCCGAAAGGTGTGCGCTAAATTCTTCCGAAAGTTTAAGCCAGATAGAGGTTATCAACCCCACCTTACCCCCAGATATTCACCAAGCTATTAACATACTAAAAACTGTTGGGAGTTGGGCTGAGGTGACTATACCCCAGGAGGTGTTAAATGCCGCTTGGGAGTATCTACCAGAGGAACGGAAAGCGGTGCTGTGCCAAATGGCAAAGGCTGAAGAGGCGATCGCGTCTCAACGCACAATTTTTGAGGTTGGATTTGGGATTGGTGGACACTTCCGCAGTTACATAGTCAAGGCTGTGAAAGATGGGATTGCCTTGGTACGCAAATGCTGGGGTGACAAGGAAGATACGGAGATAGATTTAAATAGGCTTTTGTTTACTTAGCAAGCAAAATTTGAAATGTCAACGTAAAATCGTCCTGCTTTGTTTTAGTGTTGCAGATAGAGTAGTAATACAAGCTACTAATGTAGTGTAAAAACATCTTTGTATTTTATCTTTTGAAGAATCTATGGAGTTTTTTATCCCAGCCGCACAAGATCCTGCTCAAGCAGAGGAAGTATATAAAGCGATTGCTCAGTTTGTTACAGCACCAGTGACAAACAAACGAATTTGGAAATTGCAGTGGAAGCATAACGGGATGGATATGCAATGTGAGGTAGGTCAGCCGCTACCTGCTTACTACAAAACAGGTTCTGATCCAGTCTTGGCAATTTTTGACTGTGGCAACCTTTACAAAATTTGTACTATTTACCGTGGAGGTAAACAGGGAGAACCAATTTTAGCTGGCAAAAACTATTCGTCAGCAACTCATTTCTCATAGGCAGAAGGCAGTTTTAGGGCAGTGGGCAGGGAACCAATAACAGCAGTTTGGGCTAGCCCTGCTAGTGGAGAATTTCACCAGTTTGGGGGCAGTAAGCAGCAGCAGGGGGCAAATGGCAGGAGGTAGGAGGTAAGAGGGCAGGGAAGCGGTGGCGAACTGAGAACCAATAGCAGCAGATGGGGGCTAGTCCTGGGGGTAGAAGGCAGGGCAGAGTGTTGGAGTGCGATCGCGTCCAGCGACTCTTTCAGAGCATCGCCCTTGGAAGTGTAGTGGTAAACGTAGTGAGAAGTTTACCAGTTCGTAGGCGTGGAGATTTTTACCAATTTGAAGTCCAGC
>Ga0116227_10009125_pt1 | contig 18201 bp, 13 predicted proteins | sample S1TSphgellanicum_FD_89693 | JGI IMG/M metagenome (GOLD analysis project Ga0116227, IMG submission 89693) | Host-associated microbial communities from peat moss isolated from Minnesota, USA - S1T2_Fb - Sphagnum magellanicum MG | ecosystem: Host-associated > Plants > Peat moss > Unclassified... | reverse complement strand
TTTTGTTTTTTTTTTTTTTTTTTTTTTTTTTTTTTGCTTTGTTTTTTTTTTTTTTTTTGTTTTTATTTTCGTTTTTGTTATTTTTTTTTTTTTTTTTTCCATAATGGTTATTTTCCCAGTGAAGGAAGGTAGATTAGTTGTTGTTATGGATGAGTTGGATTTTGGAATTAGAGACATTGCATTTGAGGCGAAGGTGTTTAATAAATATGGTACTTTTGATTGAATTGCAAATAGGAGCATGGAAGGCTATGCATATTAGCATTGTGATTTGTTAGACAAGGCAACTCTAACCACAATCACTTTGAGGATGAAATCACCTCAGATAAAAATGCATGAACAACATTTGCAAAAAGGCATGTTTGTGGGGATGGAAAATTTTGGCATTAAATCAAAGTCCAAAAGGGGTTTTGAGAAATGTGACATGAATGTTGTCATTACAATTGAGTCAACAACCATTGTGTCATCAATTCCTACATTCCAACCTAAACTAGTTCCCATATTTTTCCACATGAATTGCATTAAAGAATTCAAAAGTTCTATTCAAAGTTGGAGGTTTGTTACCATTGTTGTCATTGTCATTGGTGTAAAGGGAGTAGGGGATAATAGAGGTGAAAAATTGTTGATTATAAATGGAAAAAGTGAATTTGACCGAGAAGTTCTTGCTCTTGGTAACAATTTTAGAACAAAATATGAATAACTTCTTGAAACATACAATGGTGGCCAATGTGTTATGGTTTTAATAAAAAATGTGACAACAACAACATCAAAAGGAGATCAATATTTGAGGGCACAACGTTACACAATTCTAACAAAGGTTGTTGACGAAGCTATTCAAATTCGCCTTCTGCAACTGCATAACAAATTATCAAGTGCTCAATTTGCATTCAAAGAAGTAAATTCCTTTTCTTTCCTTTACATCATTCAATGTTTTTTTCGAAATTTACACATAAATCATCAAACAAAACCTAATGCTCATCTCATGATCAACTATATTAAAAATAATGTAGTGAAAAATAAATTCTCAAATTTTATTTTTTTAGTGTTGAAAAAAATTGGGTGTTCATTTAATTTTCTGAGGTGGTCCACCACTTGGTGGCCACTAGATGTTTCTCGGTAATCCTTTTGGTAGTCCAAGATCAACACCACCTTGTGGCCACCAAGTGGTCTATAGGCGGAAAAAAAAAACACATGGTGGCAACTAAATGTTTCTTGGTAGTCCCCTTGGTAATCCAAGATCGACACCACCTTGTGGCCACCAAGTGGTCTATAGGTGGAAAAAGAAAAACACCTGGTGGCCACCAGGTGTTTCTCGATAATCCCCTTAGTAGTCCAAGATCGACACCACCTTGTGGCCACCAAGTGGTCTGTAGACGAAAAAAAAAAACACCTGGTGGCCACCAAGTGGTCCTTCATAATTTAGGGTCAAAATAATCTAGTGACCACCAAGTGGTTCTTAGTAGTTTAACATTGAAATGACCTAATGGCCACCAACTCTCCAAGCCCAAAAAAAAACCGACTTGGTGGCCACTAAATGGTTTCTAATAATTTAATGTTGAAACAACTTGGTGGCCACCAAGTCTCCATGCAAAAAGAAAAAAACAATTTGGTGCCCACCATGTGGTCCCTAGTAGTCCAACATTGAAATGATTTGGTGGCCACCAAGTTTCCATGCGAAAAAAAACAAAAAGATGACCTAGTGGCCACCAAATGGTCTTAAAACAGCTTGGTGGTTGCCAAGTTTCCAAGGGGAAAAATAAAAATAAAAATCCTAGTGGCCACTAAGTGGTTTCAAAACAACTTAATGGTTGCCAAGTCTCCAAATGAAAAATAAAAAGTGACCTAGTGGTCGCCAGGTCTCAAGCAGAAAAACAACCAAAAAATAAAAAATAAAAAATAAAATCATGGTGGCCACTAGGTGGTCTCAAAATGACTTGGTGGCCACTAGGTCTTCAAACAAGAAAAAACAAATGGCCCAATGGTTGCTAGGTCTTTTGAAACGACTTGGTGGCCACAAGGACCAAGGACTTGGACCCTCGTATTAAAACCCAATGGCCACCAAGTTTTGGCTTTTTTTTTTTGTTTGGGTAGTATGGAAAATTGAATGGCCACCCAAGTCTAATGTATAAATAAATAAAAAATCGAACCAACCATTTGATTTTTCCTTCTTTAAAAGGGGAAAATTGGGTGGCCACATAATTTTTTCTATTATAATAGCTTATAGAAAATAAAATTCATTGAAATGACTTTTTAAACTAGAATTATCTAAAGAACAAAAATCTATGATCCATTACATACTAGACATAGAGTACAATGTTGCTACTAAAACTGAAAAAATTGTCTTTATGTAGTTTAGTGGAATTCCTTTTTGGGTATAGAATATTGAATAAAATGTTTGAAGTGTGTTTATTCAAACAAGAACATATTGTAATTTTAATATGGTAAGGTAAACAAGTATGTGAAAAACCTTTGTAAATAAAGTTTTATAACTTTCTACACATTGGTCAATGGCCTTTGAACATGGAAAAGATTTTGTAGTCCCTTTCTTGGCGCATTTAATGTCACAAAAATCATTGGAATTGGTTTTTTAAATGAGTAAGATATGACTTATGGAAATGAAGGGGGTGAAAATGTAAGGTTTAAACAAAATAAAAAACAATTTTTATTTTGAAAATTAAGATATATATACAATACTATAATTCTTTTGCACTTCAAAGATCATTTTTAAAGCTTCAAATTTCACATCTATAGCTTTTTAAATCACTCAAATTGAATAAGAAATGAAAGAAATATATGGTTTCAAAGAAGGGGGTATAAATTCTTTTTGGGAAGATCATTTTTAAAGCTTCAAATTTCACATCTATAGCTTTTTAAATCACTCAAATTGAATAAGAAATGAAAGAAATATATGATTTCAAAGAAGGGGGTATAAATTCTTTTTGGGTGCTTGAATGGCTTTTTCTTCTTGAAATTTCTTTTGTTGCTAATAATTATTTATCTTGTTCCTTATCTAATATTTAAGTATTAATTCTTTAAATTATTACATTTCCACAACATCTTTCATTATGCAATTTTTATGCATTTCATTCTTGGTATTTACATATTATGTGTATGTGTGTGTATGGTTTTATTTCTTTCGTGATTAATCTACCTTTTTTCCACATCTTCCCTATGTTTATGTTTATTTTTATTTACCTTTTTGTTTTAACATAATGTTTTTTTTCTTCAAGTGACTAAGTTGTTCTCCATAACTAGCCTTGCTACACTTCCATTTCAAAAAGTATATGCAAAATGTCATGTAGTAGATGTCATCATTTCTCTAATGGGTGGTGTTCATTGTAACATTTATTGTTCAAAATTAACGGTTCAAAAATTAGGTTTTTTTGGTGATTCCATTGCAACCAATGATGAACTTGCGTTATTGACTATTGAGGGCAAAGTGGCTTGAAACAATTGTGCATATGATAGAACCTACATTCTTGGATTTGCCTCATCCAAACACAATGCCAAAAGATGGGTTATAGGACTAGGACACTTTGTGATTAGTGACTTTGCTTGGTCATATAGTCACAAATGACCAATAGTTGTTGTCATTTTAATGACTATAGTCATGTATATGACTATATGACTATATATGACTACATGATTCCAAAGTCATTTTCCAAGGCATGACATGTGTCCCTTGTCTTTAGTTGACCAATTAGAATAGGTAGCACACACACAACACATTTTGGCATTAGGGTTATTTTCAACTTTCATTTAAGGTTAGTTAGAAACATTAGAAGAAAAAGGCCAATATGTGATTAATGCATTTATGACTACTTGCGATTATTTGGTTTTTGCTCTCTCTTTGACTATTATGACATCATGCTAACATCAATTGAATCACCTATGACAAGCTTTTGATTAAATTGGTTTACATCTATATATGGGTGGGATTTATCATCCAAAAATAACCATCTAAAGTCCCATTAATTCAAAGTGAAGTGGTGCTTAGTTGCAATCAACATATGTCTATATCAATTATAATAATAATTTTTTAATGATTAAATTTAATATTCATAATATTTTTATTGTAATTATACTAATTTCATTACAATAAATTACTTATAGTTTCAAGTAAATTAAATATATTCCAACATAGACTATTATACTCAATATTTTTTTAATAAAAATATAATTACTATAATTATTTCAAAATCATAATAATTACTTTATTTATAAATGAATTATAATAGACACATAATTTATAATTCAGCTTAATTATTCATAATTTTAATATTTAATATTTAATTTAATTTTTGTGATTGTAAGAATTACATTCCAATACACTACAATATTTAATTATGTACTTACAATATATAATTGTTACTACATCATAAAATTTTAGAATAATTTTACTACAAATTTAAAATAATTATAATAAATTATTTAAATTATTATTTATTATTGCTTATGTAAAATGAATAAATAAGATTACAACATAAATTTTCACATTAATTAAAATGATAGTTCCCAACCATTAAAATATATATATATATTTACAACTCTTGTGTTTTAATAATAATAATAAAATTTCATATCCTAATTGAGTCCTATAGTTAAGATTTTTATTTGCAATTTTTATAATAATCTTAAAATAATCAGCAAAGTTGCTGTAATTACTATATTTAAAAACAAAGATACTTAAAATAATTGCATGTATCACCCATTATTTATTAATTTACAGTAAATTGTTAATATAAAAACATAAAATTTTATATTAATAATTATTATTCAATATTGACAAAAAATCACTGTAATTAATTAATTTAGTTGTTAAGTTAAAATTACAATACTTGAATAATTAAACTTTATTATTGTAATCTATAATTTATAATTTATAATTTAGTTTTTATTTAATTTTCTAGGATTAAAATAATTAATTTTATGACCATAACTACTTGGATTTTAATATAATATATTAAAATATTTATTTCTTATAATTACTTTTTCATAATATATCACTTTTATAAATTATTATATTTATTAATTATAAGTAACACTAAATAGTTATTGGTACAACATAACTTTTATTATTATTTCAGATAAGAATTAATTATAGTAATTTCATAGTTATTTTCTAATTGAACATAATTATTCACAATTTGTAATTTATAACTTTAAATCTGAATTAAAATTTGGGAATTTTATTATGTAGTTTAAATAATTATTGTAATGATTATAATTGCAAGAATTATTATACAGCAATTTTTTAATAAAAAAATTATTAAGTACTTATCTATGATAAATATCTTTATAGTAATATTACAGTAATTAAATATATATATTAATATATGTTCAAAAAATTGTGGTATTTATAATTATTAATTACCAATGGGAAAAAACATTTATTTGACCAATAAATTTTTTTACAATAATAAATGTAATTATTTAACAATTATAGTAATTAGTTTAACGTTACTTTTTAAATAAATAAATTGTGTAGGAATTTATTTTATAATAGCTCAAAAGAGGAAATATTATACATTATTTCAATATTAGGTGTAAAAAACCAAAAGGAAGATGGATTCTGAGGCTAAGAAATCAATAGAATAAAGGCTCCAAAATAGGATAGCAAACCTCCAAAGAACTAATGCAAATAGGTGATGCACTATCATGAAGATAAAGTTGGATATTTTGAGCAAAAACTAAAAGAACACATTGCACTTGAGGTCATTGTGTGGTCTTTTAGGTTACAATGGAGTTACCCAACCTCATTGCATACATGCAAAGAAATCACATGATCCATACATGAATCTATAAACCTAATGCAAATAGGTGATACAAGGAATGGGAGCATACTAGTGGCCTTTGGATCAATAGTTAATAAATCAAACTTCAAGCATAAAAAGCCATCATAGAAATAGAACATCCATGACATAAAACAAAGGTACTCCATGGTCAACAAACCCCTCAGAAGTGGCCTAATTAGATTCATTTTACACTTTGAAACCTAACTTGTAGTGAACATTACCTTGTTTACATAATATTGTAAACAATTGTTACTCTACTTTTTACAATAGGCTTGTTTAAACACTCTACATGTTCTAATGTTTACACTTTATATGTAATAAGCTAATGTTTAAACAAGCGTAGAGGAATTGACCAAAATGAACCAAAAGCTCATCTTTCGGGGACACTTAATGAAAACCACACCTTTTGAAAATAATTGAAAATCACATAATATACTTTTGGATTAAAACAATCCAAATTCCTTAGTCAAGCACAACAAAATTGTAGAATTTTGGTAACTATCAAAGCTATTACGTGACAAATTTTAAAATGTATTCATGATCTTCCAAAGCTTACATGAATAAGCCCTAATTAAACTAGCAATTTTGTAAAAGCCCAAACAGTGGTCAACAAATCAAATGTAACATATTGAATTATAATAGTGCAACATAGAAGTTGAAATATAGTTTTGTTTACACTCTGAAACCTAGCTTGTAATGAACAGTAGCTTGTTAAAATAGTAAAATGTCAACAGTAGGTACTCTACTATTTACAATAGGCTTGTTTAAATACTCTACACTCTAATGTTTACACTTTATAGTTATAATAAACTATTATTTAAACAAGCCTAAAATAATTAACCAAAACGAACTAGAAGTTCATCTTCAAAGGACACTCAATTTGAAAACAATTGCAACCTCAAACATATGCATTTCAAATTGGGTTAACAATCTACAAATTACATGTAAATTAATACACTTCTATTGACACCTTGCAATTGTAAATTGCATATTTATTATAACTTACAAATGGATTAAATAGCAAAAAAAACATCACATGACCTTTGTCTCTACAAAGCTTACCTAGATTAGCTTTCATATAATCAACAACTTTTTTACATAACTGTTGATTTGTCAACACCAAAAAACATAAACTTCAAACTCTTGTATTGCATAGAAGTATATAGTAATGAAATGCAGTAGACTGTTATTGGGTTCAAGATTAACCCAAGTGTCTTTTATTCAAAACACATGATTGAATATGGACTTATTTTGATACATAGTGCAAAGACATGAAGCAAACTAAGTTCTGCATATAGCACATTATGCAAAAATTAGGTCTTTAATAAAAGTCCATGAAAACATGGAGCAAATTGGGTTTTATTTTGTTTGACAACATGTACTAGAAAAAAATTTCAACTAAGCAAATGTATTATATTGGGACATATGATCTGGTTACATCACTCTCCCTATAAATAGTACCTAGATGCATATATTACATAGACCACGGACATAACAACAACAAAATGTAAGATCAATTTGTAAGAATGTAGTTGAAAAAAACCAAGATGGCCTTCTAGACTTTCAACTACATGACCAAACAAAGAAAAATGTTGAGCAACCTTGTAAACAACAACACACCTAGTGTAGAGTCGTCGTTTGTTTTTGTCTCTGCGGATGCCTCTTCCATTCCTACATATTTAGCGTTTTCCTTACCTTACTTACCCTCTATGCCCTTTGTGTTGCTTATGATTCCAAGTGGCCTCTTGTTGTGTTGTAGTGGTTCACTTGGTTTAAGTAAGAATGACCATAACTCTCAACTTCTTTAGATAATGAAAGATTGGTGCATGTGTGGTCAAACATAATGAATAGACCTATGATAAAAACAACACATAGTGACCTTGAATGTCTAGTAATAGATGTACATGTAGTCTTGCATATTGGTATAACGCTCAAGGAAAGATACATCAACTAGGTCATTACTAACAACAATGAAATTGCTCCTACATACGTTGAAATCCCCATAGTGGGAAATTTGAACACACAACATCTTGGCGCTACAAATTTTAAAAGATTTGTAAGATCCTCATCGTCCATTTGACAAAATGGTAGAAATCAAACAATCAAGGTGGCATTAAGGTTTAAGATAACTTATAATTGTTCTATTGTTTCTTTGAGAGGCCTCTTCAAGTATGCAATGGAAGCCACATGTGCATCCTTGGCAAGTTTGTACTCTCCTTTCTCTACCACAAGATGTACATTGTTATGGTCTTCATTTCACAAAAATATATACCTTCCATATTTTCCATCCCCTACAAATTGCAATAGTACATTAATCTGTCAAATGCAATGGGATTCCTTACAAATAGTAACTAAGTACTAACAAACACATGATGAAGACAAGAAATGAGCGGGAACATAACAAAAGTAAATATGCACTTGAGACATATGAATACCATCCAACTTTTATAACCTTGACCTAAAATTAGAGAGGATGATTTTCATTTGTTGGTTACGACAATGTTATGTTCCAATGATCTTATAGTGACCTAAGATATTGAAGCAAGGAAAGGCTAAAACTTGTCTAAAGTGCCTTTCCAAATGCAAAATATCTATTCCTTCATGCTTATCAATATGGAGAGCTTTTCCAAGGAACATTCTCATGCAATGACAATCAAATGAGGAGCTTACAGCAATGACAATCGAATGAGGAGTTTATAATCAACTTCAAAATTCATATACATTTATAAGCTCTATGTCCTCTATTTTTTTGCAAACAATAGTATATAAAACAAAGCCTAGCATATAAAGTTGTTTACAATGGCATCCATAAGTGCCACACAACCTATAACAATTGTTTCATGTGATGGAGATGATATTGATTATATGTCTCAATTTGAGATTAAGCTTAGATCACAAGAGACATCAAATGTACACATAGATGCAACTTGGGAGATCCATATTCCAAAGTTGGTGGCCAACATAAATCTATGGTCTCCTAGCCATTGAACATCAACCTATTGGGTTTTTTTTGTGGTGAATGATGGTGCAACATTGAACATTTGTAACCCACATATGATGTGTTGTTTTGTTTCTCACCCAACCCAATCAGAGCTCCTTGATGCTAGGGAAAACATAAAGGGCTTGTGAACTACAATAAGAACCACGACACAAGTGCTTTGAAAAAGCATGCTTGTCATGAACATCTAGAATAAAAAATGGGGATTGTTTTTGTTGTCAAAGGTTATAGAAACCCAAAGTGAAAAACAAGGGTCAAAAAAGAGGAAAATTGTCCCTTCTTCTCAAATCATAGATTTGTTTAGTAGCCAACAACCTTACCATTAGATTATTTTAAATAGGTTTTTTTGGAGGACTTGGTTCTTTATGTTGCAAAAGGTTATTGAATTTTGTCTTTTGTTGAAAATCCATGGCTGTGGTGTTTGGTTTTGTAGCAATGTGGGTGTGTATAATTTCCATCTAGCCATTAATTGGTGACTAAAGTGCTCCCAAATATGGTGGAGAAAATCAAGGAGATATGTGTCATCTCAACCCTTACAACTTGTATTATTTGTACATGTTCATTTGACCTTTGGATGTCTTGTATAGGCTTTGATGGGAGCCCTATTATATGACAATTGGGATTTTTGAAGTACATAACATTATAGGTGCAACAATGGCAAACTAGGTAAAATTTTTGCTTCACTTTTGTGGCTTACTTGACAAAATAATTGCATACGTCAAAGATGAAGGATGACTTCTACATTAACTTTTAGGTACATTCACAAAATAAGGAGTTGGGGGTGCACCCTTAGTAAGGACTTTGGCGATTGCTTATTCTGAAATATTATAAGTATATACTAAGAATATTCCATTTGTAAGTCGCAAAAATTCATAAGTCCTTTTGACTCAAAAATATGTTACATTATACTCTTATGTGAATATGTGTCTTAAAAGTCTCTCCAAAATTATGTCATTTTCAAGTCCTTCAAAAGTCATTTATGAGTTTTTCCAAGGAGTAAAAACACTATAAAACACTGGTTACAATTCCTATGGCTTTTATATTTGTGAATGTACCCTTATGTTATTTTTTGTTCTACCTTCAACTAGCATGCCCATTTGGAGGGTCATGTTTTGGGCATGCCATGTCAAAGACAACCTAATATGTTAATGGCAACACAAAAGTTTGTGCTACTTTTAGAAGTTAGTTTAAAAGATGTTCAGTCTTCATTACAAAAGACCATTACTTCAACAAAAATATCTAAGAAGGGTAGCACGAGTGGAAATAATTTTGTATTGTTGCAAGATTGTTTGCCTAGATGTTAAGAACTCTAGTGGAGACACAATTTGCTTCTTGAGTGATCTTATTCTAGGAAACATTGGAATATCATAATGTTACTATCTTAATTTGCTACAAATGGCAACAAGCTATTTAAAATGTCAATATTTTGGACTTGAGCCATTGTTCAAGCCATTACATATATGCTCCTTCCTATTGTGAAACTTTGTGTCTTGAATCAAAGTGCTAACTATTGGTTATTGTTAGATGCATTTTATTGTGCCTTCACTTTATGCATTTCCATGAAGGTTGATTTGGCTAAGATCCAACTTTTAAATCAGTCATTGATTCGTGGGGACTTTGATTTAGAGTTGCAAGATATCAAGCTAAGGATGATGAGGCAAGTTATCAATATTTTATCCCTATTCTTGGCATTTAGTTCAATTTATAATCAAGCTAAAGCTCATAACATGTTGGCCACCATGCTTGACCCCCATTTCAAGAACATGAAGGTTATACAAGATTTTATGGGCTGTGCACATGATGCCATTCAAATTGTGACAAATTATGATGTTAATATTGTGTGCCTTCTTTTATTACAAGTGTTTTTTCATTTGAACCCTATTAGGGCAATAACACATCAATCAATAATAGTTGAAGATGATGACTTTTTTTTGGGCATATTGTATCAAATGATGATGCAATCATGTTCACATTGAATAATGAGTTGCAATTGTATCAATGATTGGTAATATGACTAGTGGATATTGAAATCCTTTTAATTTGGTGGGCAAAACATGTTATGCAATTTTCACATGTTTCTTTCCTTGTTCGTCAAGTCCTTGGTATTGTGGGATCATAGATAAAAATTGAGCAAATTTTTAATGTTGCAGGTGTCATCATTAACTTGAAGTGATTTGACTCAAATTGAGAATTTAAATTGACTCATTCTCATCATAAAAAAACTAGCCTAATGATGCTCGTGTTGCGTGTGATGGACCTTTGAAGCCTAAAGTCATAGCAAAAATTTTCAAAAAGGATTTTACTATGATTAAAAAGCACATTAGATAGATTGAGGAACAAAACTTCTTTGAAGAATATAAAAACTTTGAATTGTATTGATTTCATGTTCAAGTTTTTGCTTTCATCTTCAATTTGTGTTATTTATATTAACATTTTTCTTGTGCAATCAAAATTCTATTACTATTTTTTTCTTGGTGCATTTACAACATTAAAGCTGAGAATTGAAAACTTGTTTTGTCTTATAGCATAGGTATTCTTTACCTCACATTTGCTATTGAATTTCTTATGATGAAATGGGTTGAACCCAACAATGACCCATTGGTCTTCAATGTAGGTTCACTGATTAAAGTTTAAAATTACATGGTCTTATGTTTTGGAATCATGTGTATGGTTGAAACTTGAAACCTTTTGTGAATTCAAATTGAATTCAAAACCTTTTCATTACATTTTCAAATTAAAAAATTCACGTCTTTCAAGTACTTGCCTTGTAATTGTAATAACCATTTTTTTGGGATAATTTAATCCCTAGACCTTAACTATTACCCAGACTTGCCCCTTTTAAAAAAACAACCTTAATACCTAAAAACTTTCCATAACTATAAAAATAAAAATAATAAAAACCTTAATTGGAGGTTTTGGATTTTTTGAAATAGAATTCAAAACCTTATTCGAAAGTTCTTTCAAAAGATAATGATATAAAGGAATTGACCCCCAAAGTTTTCCAAAAAACAAATTACCATCGAACATTAGTACCAACCTCCAAGAATTTGGCAGTGAGTTTTCTCCTTAAAACTTGGTTTTTAGGAAAAGCTTCAAGCTTGGCCTTTTTTCTACATGTTTTGTTTCTATGGGTAGATTTGACTAATTTTACTATTTCTTAACACTTTTAAAATAGGACTTAAATTTTTTTAAAGCAAAATTGAAGCTGTTCTACTACAACTTTTAGGGAGGACATATTTGAAAGAGAGGACAATAGTTACAATGAACTACATTTTAAAATTAAACTTTGGTTTTTGGAGGGAATACAAATTGCAAAAGCTTAGTAGGAATTTTGAGGGTTAAACCTTTTGAGGGCTAATAATGAACTTCTTTGGAAGACTCAAAATTTGATGTCCTTAGTAATCTTGCTACATTGTATCCTTGTTAGCATTTAGGGCTTATTTATGAACAATTGCATGCCCATTAATATTACAAACAAACCCCCATGTAACCAAACATTGTCTTTGTTTGCCTTGGTGTTGTTTTGTGAAAATGAATCCAACCCATTCCTAAACCAAAAATTGCCTTTGAAAAACCACATTGGAGAATTTTGTTAAACAAGTAAGGCAATACTTTACACTAGGAGTCAAGGCCAATGTTCAACTCAAATCAAGCATTTCTATTGATGCAAAAGTTGAAATAAGCCCCAAGGGCTTTACATTAGGAGTCGAGGATGAAATAAAAAAAAGATAATTTCAATCTGCCCCAACTTACTAATAAGTGCTGAACTTCATGGCGTTGTATTGACCCTAAGGCTGAAAAAAAGGATACCATTGAATTTGGGGAACCAATTTGCAATCCTTCGGGGCCAATGTTGCACCCACCTATACTCAAAGAGGGACAACCTTTGCAACAAACACCCAACTCAAGATTAACAACACCAATGCATGTTCTCTATGAATCAAAACACATGCAAAGTTGACAATACTTGAAAGTCAGGTAAACTGAGTAAATGACAGAGTAGGCTAACAAAAACCCACCCACAATTTAGCAAAAACCCATATGAAGCTGTAGTCTACAAGAGTTGCTTAGAAAGGATTTTTTTTCACCCAAAAACTTGGAAAACCTGCCCTCTGAAATTCTTATTCCAAAACAATTAACTCACACAAGCCATGGTATGTATGCATATTGATGAAATGGGTCACCTTACAAGAGAGTTTATGCCTTGCATACATGTAACAATCTTGGCAAACATTTGAAGTTTTCAAAAGATGTTGCCACCCACCCCCTTCTCTTGTTTATGAATTGCAGGAAATGGGTTTGTTGGCCTTGCCTACCAAGGCAAGGACATTGTGTTTAGATTCATTATAGAGTATAGTAGCAGCTTAATGAATTTTGGCCCCTAGGTAGTAGGTCTATTTTTATATGAGGATTTTTGAAAGATGATATTTGGCTTGTTTGAAACTTGAGATTAGTTATAGAGTTATGAATTTTCATAATTCTCCTTTTGCCTTAAGATACCTCTTAATGTAAATGACAAGGCCACAGTGTGACAGACCCCTTGTTGTTCAGGCATTGGAACACAGAAAGAAGATATGATCTCTCAAATTTTCCTGAATTCTTCCACACAGAACTAACCCCAAGCAAAATGATTTCATAATCCAGCACCAGGCCCACACCAATAAGAATTCCCCTTTTTTTCTCCCGCTTCCTTCATCATCCCCTCACTTGGGGTCGTGCAGACCATATGGAACTTAGTGCTCGCAAACGTGTACAGTAATCACCCAGTGCAAGAATAGCTTGCGCTGATTGATGGGTTGTCAAGATCGCATTCATTTGATGCAATGTCCGCTGCCGCAAATTATCCGCCTACCATTATTGCCAGGCCCGCCCCAAGCTCAACAGAGTCATTCACAGTAGAAAGAAAAGAAGGGGAACAAAAGAGAAGAGCCAAAACAATGATCTATTTCCTTCAAGAGAACCATGAGCTGCGAAGGGATTGTTGTATACCCACCTGTTGCACAAAAGACTCAACTGTGCCCAGTTTACCCAGCGCCATCGCCATCTGGCCCATGTAATCCGCTACGTTCGGTGACGAGCCCAACAAGCTGGCGGCAACCGTATCTGCGAGCGATTGCTGTAAAACTTCCATTCCTTGTGAAATCGCATCCTCTGCCTTTTGTAATGACAGTTGCAAGGTACGGATTCCGAGTAGTTGTTCCTCTGTGAATGGCTCAACTTGTGGTATCACAATCTGCACACTCCCAAAAAACAAACCCAAAACTCAATTTGCTTTCTGAAAAAGAAAATGATATACGTAATTTTTGTTGCAGCTACTTACAGTTGAAAAAACGAACTAGGTAGCTACTTGCTTTTCTTCCACCTCGCTTGATGGTCAGGCTACCACATGTAAGAGAAGACAAAATCTGGAGCTGGAAAAGAAAATCAGTACTAAATCAGCAGCATTCAACAACCATTTAAATTTATTTGTTCCGTGATGCACCTTTAAGCCTTCAGAAGGTCGAAGGCCACCCATCCACATAAAGCAGCGCTCAGCTGGTGTGACCCACGTTCCAGATACCAGTTGGAATACATCCGTTTTAGCAGCGACAGCCTTGAGGCGGAATAAATCATCATAATGTGCCATTCCCACCTCTACGAGCAAGCGTAGCTCGTTGTCAGGTACATGGGCACGCAGTGCTGCGCGGAGCTCACACATGTTCCGATGGTAGTCTTTCACCCATGTTCTACAGTCCATATCGAAAGCAGCCGCTCCTGCCCACATAACCCATCACCAAAATACTTGAGATTTGTATTGCGTGCCTTGTCTGTCACCATTCATATAAGGGAAAATGCTCATTTCACTTACACAACTGCCCAAAACACAGGAATCCTATGCAACAGATCATCAAAAAGTGAGTAACTCAAACGTACCTGGATTCAATGCGACAACAACATTCACCCCATTTGTGGCTACTCAAAGAGGGACTTCTTATGACGTATTTGGTGGCCCATTTTAGTGCATTGGGTGTCAGCAATTTTGTCAACACATGTGTGTGTGTGTGTTTTTCATCTTTCATTTGATTTTCCTTTGGTCAATTCTGACTTTCAGTCCTGTGATTTCTCATAAAAGACAAAGAAAGAAAACACATGCGGTCATCAAAAACTGAAGAAACTTCTTATGACGTATGCCAAAGCTCATTTTATTAGGTACGCCAACATCTCTTTATGACGTACTTAAGTGGAACTCGTGGGTGGCGTAGAGATGAGCCTCAAGAATCACACTTGTCTTAATTTTGCACTTTCCATGAAAGTCTAAGTTTATTTTAAAGTTTAAATCTCATCAGGGATTTATATTTTTGCAATTTTGTGAATTATTGCAAGAATTTCTTCGACATAAAATGTATCTTTTCAGCAAAAAAAATTTGCCACTTTTGTGAAATCAAAATTGAAAAGAAAAACATTGAGTCTCATATTGAGTGACAAAGAGATGGGCCTTCTTTAAGAAGTTTGTTCATTTGAACCATCCACGTATTTTTAGTTCATTGTACAGTTATGCATAAAGTCAATAAAAGCTAGGGTGGACTCACCCTGTGTTCATTGAAAACATAGTGCATAGTCAAAAACATAGGGTGAGGAGTTGACAAAAGAATAAAACATGGGGTGAAACTTGGAAATGCATTTATTTTGATGCATTTTGAGTTTCGCCCCCCCTTTTTTTTTGGACACATGGATTATGTGATGACGAGGAAGAGAGATGAATTTTTAGGGTTTGCATTGGAAGGAGTGACAAATTTTAGCACCAAAAAGGTATACATTTTTTAGCACTAAATGTGTTTAGGCTTGTAGAGAGTAGCCAACTTGGGTTTTCATCATTGTTTGTGCTTGTCTTCTTGGTGTATATGAGTGCCATAAAAGTTTATTTGAAGGGGGAGGAGGTCCAATGCTTGAAAGAGGAGGCATTTGAAGGTAGGTGCATCAATAGAAAAAGAGTCACATGTTTGAAGGCCAATTGACAAGCCAAGAGGTGCATCAACAAAAAGTATGTCAATCTGCAAGTTTAAAGGTGCATTAGCAAAGCACCACTAGCTTGAAAAAATTTCAATCATCAACACAATAAACACATCAACATATTAAACATGTATTATTTAAACTTGGTGGGGTTTCTTTTCTTCATGTGGTTACCAAGGTTTGTTCACATTGTTTGCGAGGTTTCTTTTCATTGTGTCATTGCCAGGGGTTGTTCACATATTGTTCAACTAAAAACGACATTGGTCTTCTCCGTCTCTCCTACCTTTTTGATATCATCTTCGTTGCAATTCAATCCCGTCCAATTGTTCAAGTAATTGAACGGCCATCCTTCGACCTCCACCAAGGCCAAAATAAGACCCAAATTTGTCCTAGTCATTCGAGTCTTCAAATGTGTGCTCACCCAAATCATCGGATACATAGGTTGCATCAAATGGACTTTCACTTGCAAATAGAAAGTAAAAAGGGTGAAAATGAACCCAAACAAAAAAAATTACAAACAAAGCAATTAAAAAGTTTTAAAAACTTCCCAAAAAAATAGAGAATAGAAAATCAGAAGCCAAATAATGGACACCAAAAAATTTGAAAATAAATCTCGGTGGGTACAACAAAGGATTCGATTTTTGAATCCTACACCACTATATTTTTCAAATTCTTCAACCACATGACTATCTAATAGCCACCAAATACATCTAACAGTCGCCTGATTAAAATATGAAACAACCACCAGATATAGGCCTATTTGGCAACCCCTTGATCAACATATAAAGTGGCAACCAAATAGGTTGATCTAGTGGCCACCTAAAGTTATATTAAATTATGATTAATGGTTCTCTTCATCAAGTATTGTACAATTTTTTTAAATTATGAATACACTTAGATAAGATTCTTCTTTAAGTTTTATTTTAAAACATAGATTTCATTTGGTGGCCATTAGATAGATCAAAGTTTAAGTCCTTTGAGGGACTTGTTTGTTCATCTTCATACCAATATCATCATCATTGACACCCTCAACATCATCCTCCCTCCCAACAATGGGAGTTTGCAACAGTTCTATAGTAGATATCAAGTCATGGTGATACATCATTAGAAAGTAATTACATCGTATGGTGGACCAAGTTTGGCAAGTTTAGAGTCATGTTTTTATTCCTTTTTGAATTTCCACCTACTTGGCCTAACAATAAAATCTCATTTGATCACATATTAATTTAATCCCAGTTGTCATTTGTGTTGGGAAAGTTGGGTGCCCAATTCAAATTTTTACTACTATGTGCATAGGTGACACAAACATTTTTCACCACTTTTCCTGCATTTGTACACTGCATGAATCTGTCTAATGCATAATGGACAAGTTTTTGTCATGATTGCTACTCTCACTAAGGTCTTTTAGCTTCGCATCTTCTAGCACTACATGAGGAGGTTGTCAAAGATTTTCAATATTCTTATTGTGTAGGTATTTTATTATTGTTTTTATTGTAGGAAGCTATTGTACCCATTAAGAACACAAGACGTATGTGTGTAACATGAGTGGAGATATGGCCATTCTTGTGCCCACATTCTTGAAGAGTGACATTGTGCATTCTCATAAAGTCAAACAGGAAGGAAAACATGGTCATCGTGTTGGGTTTGTTGCACCATTATACGACAAAGTGCTAGAACTAAGAGATGGTCAACCTCTGTTCACAAAGGATTTTGTCGAAAAGTATGATATGTGTTGTGAAGGTTTAAGTCCCAAGCACATCAAGAATCCAAGGAATTTGACTGCAAAAGATATCACAAAGGTTTTTGGTCCTATTATGATCAAAATGACTATAATTATCTTCACTGTGAAAACCTTGATTTGATAACAAAGATTGAAACTTTGTTTATGATTGTTCATCAAAAGGCATGTGTTCCTGCTACATGATTCATTTCATTTGGAATGGTAAGAGGCATTATTATTAGCAAAAGTTAGGAAAAAAGATGAATTGGGTAGCATATGTTGAATGGACAAACATTGAACAACAAAGGCGCAAGTCGTGCCTTTTCGACATAGAAACAAATTATTTACCTAACAATGATAAAAGGTGGTAATAGCAAAAATGGCATGGAACACGAAGATTTTCAAATTCAAGTAATTTGAAAAGGTGAGTGCAAACCTATTTTTCTTGAAATAACTATAATCTCAAGTTGTTTCTAATTTTACTACATTTCATTTTGTTGAACTTGGGGTTGATTCTATTTGTTGAAGTTGTTCAGTTGGTATAGTTTATTGAACTTAGGGTTGAGGTTGTCATGGCGTAGGATATTTTGGGATACTTTGGGCAATGTCATGTCCTAGGATATTTTTGGATACTTTTGGCAATATCATGGCTTAGGATATTTTGGGATACTTGGGATACTTTTGGCAATGTCATGTCCTAG
>Ga0116227_10009124_pt1 | contig 18202 bp, 12 predicted proteins | sample S1TSphgellanicum_FD_89693 | JGI IMG/M metagenome (GOLD analysis project Ga0116227, IMG submission 89693) | Host-associated microbial communities from peat moss isolated from Minnesota, USA - S1T2_Fb - Sphagnum magellanicum MG | ecosystem: Host-associated > Plants > Peat moss > Unclassified... | reverse complement strand
GCTTGGCTGAATGCTAGAACTTTCCGCTACGCCTGGTAGTCGGTCGAGCTATGGCAGAGGAATTATAGAGAAAGAGACTAGACAACATTGGGGATTTGATGTTTTTGTGAGCCTTTCTTGGGAAAGCAAGCTTGTGCTTTCGGGGAATGTACATAATGTGTAATGTAATGAAAGAGTTTCCCTTGCTGGCATTTGTGTGAATGTCCGAGACAGGGGATGGATGTTGTAAAGCTTGCTCTATTGTTGTGTGGAATGCAAGACACTTGTACGTCTCTGATCTTATGATGCTCATTTGGAAGCGTCAGGAGGCAATTAGTATGTCGTGCATGATCAAAGGTCTAAATCCTGTAGAGTAGATCAGGAGAACACGAACGCATGGGTTCATTGAAGGCAGTCAGTGTGCTGAGTGTTTTTGGACCCTCTTTTTTTTGTTACAGAATACAAAATTTGAAACTTTAGTTTAATAAAAATAGCTAATAAGTAGAACCAAAACTAACAAATTAATATTTCATTCCTACTTCTACATTAGACATTAAATATATTTTGATTCTATTATGAAAAATGTCAAAGTCCATTAGTATATTTAGCATGCCATTAACTTAAAAATAAAATAGATCCAATATTTAATCTACTTGTGCTTGAATTTTAATCTAACTTTGCAAGTTGTGACATTTGCTTGATTTTGATATACAAACCTACTTTAAACATATGGTTTTAAAATATAGTTATAACAAAGTCAAAGAATTTCATATAATTAAACATTAAAGTAAACGATATTTTAAATTTCAATATACCAAGCCCTACTTGATGGCCACTTTCCATTTTTGTTGCAAGGTAATTCTTTGGTCTACTTTGCATGCTTTCGCCTTGGACTAACAACAAGATTTTGTGGTTTAGGTAGTTGAGGAAACCCTTTAATGGAGTTGACTTATGATCATCATTACAATACCATTCAAGAAACATGTGTCATCTTTAGTATATGAGATCTCATAAACAAATCAAATTGTTACATGAACTTCCTAGAAGTGACATTATTTGAACGTTGCTTGTCCACAACAAATCCATCAAGTCCCATCATTCAATAAATCCACTATAATGTTGTGACCAAAAAATAATTATTATTTGAACACATTTAGTTTCGACATTTAATAAATCCACCATAATGTTGTGGCAAAAAAAAAGAATTTTATTTGAACACATTGACTATCTGGGAACCACATATTTTTGATTGATGAAAGTTTTGGAGTAATAATGGGGGAAGTTCTTTTAGTTAATCTAATTTCATTACTTGTGAAACAATTAAGAAAGGTGGAAATGTGTAAGATACATAAGAAGAAATTTTATTTTTTTCCACTACCCAAATTCACTAGGTTTTCAATGAAATAGAACAAAATTGACTAATATGCAACTTATATGGTTTTGGTAAAAAAGGACTAGTTGATTAAAACATTTTTAATGAAATGTTGTTTAATTGTTTTGGATAGTCACATGTTGCACTAGATAATTTTTAATTTAAAAATTATGACATGGATATATGAGGTCCCAAGTTAATATGACATGGAATAACGTGCCACATCATCATACCAAAAAATCATTATTATGATTTTTTTTTTTTTTTTTACCAAATCATGGACTCACATATTGCATTTTTGCCATGCCATGACAAAATTACATACCATAAAAAAAATTTAAAGTTTTTTTTCTCAATTTTGTTAATAAAAAGGTTTTGACACCATTTGCCATGATGTACATGTTTGTAAACTGCATTTGTATAAGATACGTTAAAATGCACACATCCATCAAGGATTGAACCCAACACACCAAGGTCTTAACCACCAAACCACTTCAAAACTTTATTAACAAAGGAGAAAAAGTTTAACTTTATTATGTTTGGCATGAAATTGTTTATGAAATTCAGATTTTAACATATGTTTTCTTTTTCAAGATTTATTCAAATGCTACAAATGAAAGCATGATCTTGAAGTTTTTTCAATAATGTATTAAAATAAATTATAACTTACAAAAATTAAATTTAAAAGGTAAAAAAAACTTGAAATTACATGTCATGAATAAATCTACAAATATCTTTTTGTTTAAATTGAGCTAGAATCTTTGTAAATTCAATGTTAATTCAAAAATGTATTCATCAGGTCTTTTACAATTTGATTTTCATTTCATAAATTATGTCCAATTTTTGTAGAATTGTAAATTTTTATTTTCCCCAATATGATTAGGTACAAGTTATTTATTTATTTTTGTGATGTTACTAAAATGATAATCATCCATAAGAAGATCGCCAAATTTGGTTATAAACTAGTAGTGTAGTTGAAACTTGTTTAAATCCTTCAATATTATGGTTACTTCCTATATTTTATTGTAAAAATTTAACAACATATATTTTAAATTTGGATAAAAAATCTTTCAAAAAAATCCCTTTTTAATGTGCCCCTTTAAATTGGAAAAAATTGGCCACACAGAAAAATATTAATTAAATAGTAAATATAACCATTTAATTATCAAGACCATATTTGTTTAATAAGATGAATCATAAACTAATACAAATGATTAATTACATAGCTTTGAAAAATAATCGCATGTATTATTTTCTTTTATTAATGATGTAGAAATATATTTTACATTTCTTTCCTTTTAAAAAGTAAAAGCAGTTTAATTTGGTGAAATGTTGGGTTTAAATAGTCAAATTACCCACCCTCTCCCCCCATAACCAACATGTTTTTCTAGTTTTGAATTTTTTTAACTTGGCATTTCTTGTTGGGAAAAAAATGGAAAAAATAGTGAAAATTCAAGAAAAAATGTAAACAACAAAAAAATTGCCAAAACTTAGAGATCACAAATTTCAAAGAAAAAAGGTTACTCCTAATGAATAAAAATTTGAAAGTAATTTTAATAATTCTACATTAAATACATAAACAATTCCAACATAGATTATATTTGAAAAAAATTAAGTTAATATTTGAGATCATTATAAACCTCATCCAATTTTTAAAAAAATTAAGAATAATATTAATGTAATTGAGTGTTTTTTTTGTGGTGAATTTCCACCATTTTGCAAACATAGGAAGGACCATCAACATCAACAAAAGATTTTTTTTTTTTACATTAATTTTTTAAAAATAATATAATTCTACGATAGGTTTTAATACTTGTAGCCAAAATATATAAATATTTTAACAAATTTGTACCTCCATATATGGCTTATAGCTAAAACATGGCTAAATTTTCTTGTGGATGATTTTGAAGAAGATTACAAAATTGAAAAAAAATAAAAAATAAAGAAAATCATTGATGTCATTAGTATTATCACCATTTATAATTCATTCATATATTTTTAAATCAATTTTTTAAATTCATTTTACAATATTTAAACATAAATAGTAACAAACAAGCTTTAAAATTTTGATAAACCATTTTAAAAATAAAAATAATTAAGTATAAAACATTTATAATTTTCATAATATTAATACTTAGAAATTAAAAAAATTAATCATTTTTTTAACATGAATATTTTTTCATTCACTAAGAGAAAAAAATGGGGAAAAAATTAGAGATTATTTTTGGGGCTTTTAAGGTGTGGCATCATGAACATTTATAATAATAAACTTGTTTATGATGCATGCCTAAAACAAATTCGGGGAAAAAAATACATTTTAATTTACATAAATGTACAAGAATTTAATATATGAAAAAAAAAGTAATTTAAAGGTCTACATGCATCCTAGACTTTGTACATATGAACATTTTGACTTAATGACTAGCCACTCAATATAAATGTGAGACTTCCTAAATTTTTATACATCATTTAAAAAAACTATAGTGAATGTAAATGCAATTCATGAGTAGTGGTTTCAAGAAGCTCAAAGTGGATGATTTGAGTCATGTACACAAAGATGTTGATAGTTCAAGAAATATGAAAAAATTCATTAAACCATTCAAATGTAATTGTAAAATATTGAGTTGCATGTGTTTTAGTATATTATAATAAGTGCAAGTAATTTGTGAATAATGGTTTTAACATTTAAAAGTGAAAGGTTTAACTTTGATAATTAAAAAGATATGAAAGAAATTACTAATTTAATTTAATATAAATGTGGGGTTTTTAATTGTTACATGTATTTTAATAGATTATGGTAAGTGTAAAATGAAATTCCTAAGTAATGGTTTCAACATGTTAAAAGTTGATGGTTCAACTCATGTACCATGTTGTAGTTGAATAAATGTCAAAAAATCATTAACCCATTCACTAGAAGAAATTTGAAAATCAACAACTGAATTTGTGATTCATTTATAGTTACAATGGACACATGCGACTAAAAATAGCCTAGTTGCCTTGGATAAGTGCCATAAGAGAGTCAGTTGTAAAAGACATGACATGCCCATGAAGTTGAAATGGAATCGCAAATTTTACAATTAGGCCAAAAAATTTCATCCATTGCCATGGATGATCCTTAATATGACATGGAACTTCAATTTGCGATTGCATTTGCGACTACATTTGGGATAATCACATGCTACCAAATGTGCCATTGATGGGTGGTTAGGATTTAACCACATGGTAATTTTCCATTAGTTCAAAAAAGATATATTATAATTACAATAATTAAATATTATAATTATATTAATTGAATAGAACCTATTCTAGGCTAGGTTAGGGTAAAATAGGGTAACTAACATAGGCTAAGTAGGTAGGTAGGATTCTATTTATTTTGTTGGGGACAAGCCTTTTGATTGGTTCATCCCAAATGGCACATGCATTATGTTTATAGTGCATGCTAGGAACCTAGTCCATTCCTTCACCTAGTTATATACTTTACAAGTTTGAAGTTGTAGACAAGAAATATGGGACAATTTTTATGAAAGGGAAACACTACAACACTACAACATTATCACATCCTTTGTCCCATACAAAAACATTACCATATATCCACACAATAAAATATTTACTACCTATCCTACTTATCACATTCTACCTAGGCTACATACTTATTATCTATTACCTAGGTTACATACCTACTATCTACTACCTAGCCTATTTAATAAATTAATTACCTAGCCTACATTTAATAAATAAATCATTTAACATAGATAATTAATTAATCAATTAATACAAAAATATTATGACATATCCACAAATAAAATACCTCTTGCTTAGCTTACCTACCTACCTACTACCTATTAATACATGTCCTACTTATTACATACTATTGAGCCTAACTAATTAATTGATTAAGTACTTAACCTAATTAATTAATTAGTTAATATGAAAACATGATCACATATTCACAAAATAAACTAATAAACCTACCTACTACCTATCCTACTTACTACCTATTACCTAGCTTACCTAACCTAACTAGGTCTAACCTTCATAACCTAACCTATTAGCTACACCTAATAATCTAGCCTACTATTACTTATAAATAACTTAGGCCAATTAATTAAGTATGCAAGCTAGGCTACTAATGTACATAGGCCTATTTAATTTAACATAACCTATTAAGCTTAGCTAGCTTAGTTTACCAACTAGGTTATAATAGCCTTTTCTAACAAACTATTAGCTATTAGATATTATATCATGGAAGACCCATGGACAATTGCAAAGAAGACCCATGGATGGGTGCATTGAAGAGATAATAGTCCATTTGAAATAGCAAAGTTTGCCATATGTGGTCTATGTTTCTTTGTTCATGTGGTAGAATATACTATTGTAGTTGAAAAACCTTTCATTTGTAGTTACAAAAACAACTATGTTATCATCCATTGATGAGTGTAATCAAAATTGGATGACATTATTCATTTTTCAATTACATTTTCAATGAAAATCATATTAGTCATAAGTTGTAGTTGCATCTACAACTAGAATTTGGTTCAACCCTTCCTGTAATTGCATATGCGACTACAACAAGTTGCAACTACATGGACACATAGAACTAACACACTACTAGTTGTAAAATTAATTGGTTTGGACATTAGTCACATAGTAGTCACAAAAATATGGTCAAAATGGACAACATTTCTTCTAGTGATTATAATGCATTGTGTAAATAAAATTAAAAGCTACCTCAATTTCCACATCAACAATTTGAAATTGTTAAAAAATTAAATAAGGTCCAAATACTCATATATGAGCAACATAATGAATGTAACAACTATAAACAATATTGTCTATTAATTAGTGTAACAAGCCACTTGCAAACTTAAGATGGCCAAATGTAGTTGAAATGTAGTTAAATCAAACAATAGTTGCAATGTGTGGGGGTGGAAAAGGATAAGATTTCTTCTTGTGATAATAATGAGATTTCTTCTTGAAAAATGTTTTGGATATGTAATTAAGAAAGACCTTTTAATTGAATTGACTCTAGTAATTTTGAAATGGTTGCGGGAGGAAAATTGTTTGAAGTAATGGCTCATTTAATATTAATATATAATATTTTTAGTCCTTTTATTGTGAGCCTCTAAAGGGTAAACAAAGTTATTAGAACCCTAAATAAATAAAAAATCTCATGCATATACACTTCCACCATTTTAATATTGATTAAATTAGCATTAATTGCTTGTATAAACATTGTTCATCAACAATGCACAAATGATATATTTTACAATTATAGTTTTTTCAAACAAACATCATGAAAACACTATGACCATGTTGAAAGGGAATGAACAACATGTTTGTGTAACTCTAGTAGACCTTGACTTGTATCCGCCTATAAAGTAAAATGAATTGGTAAAGGTAGATGCAAAGTTCAAAGTAGATGTTGAATATTGGGATTCAAAAAATGGGTTGTAGGATTACAAGATTTATGCAATGATAATTCAAATGTTTATTCCCGAATTTTTAAATGGCTTGTGACAAGCTCCTTGAAACAATCATAACCAACCAAAATTGAAACTATAGAACATGTTTTCAATTGTCCTTGACACTTCCACATGGTTGGTACAATTGCTAAAATTAGGGTCAAATTGAGTGTCATCTTGAAGAGTTCGCCATGGTCTTGTTATTTTTTCTAAAATTGAATCCAAATTTGGTTTACAACAAAGCATTCCCAATCATCCATTCAATTGTGAGTGGTCTCTTGATAGTAATTATTGATCTAGTTGTCATTGTTATAGAGAGAATTCACAAAAATGGAGATATTGAATATTTAGCAATTAAATACGCAAATTAATAGTAATGGGTGGGAGGATACAAATACTTAATCAAAGTGATGAGAATGTATAATTATATTAAAAGATACCAAGTGTAAGTGGGTAGTGATGAGAGATAGAAAAAATGTAAATAAATAATATAAAATGAAAAAATATAATTAGAAATTTATTGGAAATGTAAGGATAATGCAATCATTGAATGGCTATTATATGTGTGTCCTTTGGAGTTCCAAGGGGCAAGGTCTTTTAAGAAATGTGGCATAAACCTTTTTGTGCTTTACAACATGGGGGAAAAACTTGGGTGGAATTTTGTATTCACATTTGTTTGAACATAGACATTGATGTCAAGTGTCCATGTGGCAATGATGATGTGTTAGTTTGTGTTGATGTGTTGTGATATATTTTTGTTAAGGTATATTTTGACATGTCATTAAAATCTATCAAAGAATATTCCATCTAACATGAATGGAATGTATTTGGAATATTCCTTCCTACTCCTATTCATAAGCTCATGTTGTTACTCACATGTTCACAAAATAGCAATCTTAAGCAAATTAGATCTACTTGTCTTTTCATAGTTGATGTGACCTCCAAAATAGACTTGATCAATTACATGACCCCATCCCCATGGATTGCATCCCCATAAGAAGAATGCACATTAGAGTTGTTGGTGTGAGTGCAAATCCTTGCCTTGCACTTTGTTAAGTCCCACAACTAGCAAAAACTAGATCAATCTTTGGGAGTGCCATGAGACCACCTTCAATCAATTTTTGGCAAGTTGTTCCATATACATTTGGTCCCTAAAACCTACTTCCACCTACACATTCTAAGTTGATCAACTTGTTGACTACTAAAACAACATTTGATATATTTCAAGAAAGAACTATTTTCATAATTTTTTTCATTAGCCACACCAAATTTGACATAACATAATCACTTCAAATTGTGGGATCGTGTATTAGTCAATAAATTTTGACAACACTAGTCCTAGACAAAATGGAAAACTATACTTGCCTTGAATTGTAACTAAAACCAATCACATTCAATGGGTCACAACCATGTGAAACTCTAATCCTATTTTTTCGAAGCATTTGTAGTCTTTACAACATAAGATACAAAATTTGTTACATACCATTTGCAACAAATCAAAGATCACTAGGTGATAAATATAAACTATGTACCTAGAATTTGTGGTCATCTTTATCATGGACAATTGCACACTAGGTAAATGATTTGAAAGTAGAAAAATTTGCATAAAATGCCCATTTACAAAATGAAGCCTAATATACCTTTAACTAGTTATTTTGCTAGAGCCTCAAGTATACAAACATGTAGCAATATTATATTCGATATGATCCTTTTAGAACCTATTACCCTTCACCAAAAGAAAACTAGACAAAAAATGGAACAACCAAATCACATATTCTTGCCCCTAAGAAGTCACAAGTTGCCATTGTCGGTCACATGTCAAGTGGTTTTTGCTATACTGACCCACTCTACCACTGGTTTTTAGCCTTTTTAGTTGTATTCTTGAGTGGTGACTTCATCACCTTCTTGGACTTGCTAGCAAGGCAACTCTTCAATTTTTTTGTGGGAGGGTTTGTAGGCCCACTAACAACTTCATGCTCCTCTTTAAATTCCTCATAATGCTCTAGTTCATATTGTCAAACCCCTTGTGATTGGACATGAAATTAATCGGATAGTTTTTTCATGTGAACATAGCAAGTTTGTAGGGTTTTGGTTTTGTTTTGAGTGGTTGTCAACTTTCAACATGCTAACGGCAGAAATTATTCCATCACTAGTTGTTAGCAGTTGCAATGACTACTTCAAGGAGACTTGTGAGCTTGGGTAGGAAATGTTGTTTGTTTGTGTATTGTGTGGAATAGATTGACAACAAGCAATGGATGGCTAAGGAAGCTGCAACATTCAATGGAGGTGTGGAGAATAGGACGGTGCATGATAGCATAAGAAGGAAAATTCAAGAGCAATGCGAGGCAGGTTTGTTTGTTTTTCTTGATCCATTTTTAGAAGAGTATAGGTGGAGCTTGTTGAGATTTGTAATCACTGTTTTTTTTATTTCCACTGCACTAGAAAGTACACTATACTAGGCCATATGTTACTGTTAGTACTAGATTTTATAATGGGTTGATGCTAAGGGTTGATGATGAACAGAAGGAAGTCCAAGCTATAGAAGTAGGAGCATGTAAAGGGATATGTATGTATGGGAACCTTGGTTGAACCTCTCTTTAATCCATATAATAGGGCAAATATTTGAATGAGTGTTACAAGCCTCAGTGGGGTGTCCTTGAGTTGGGTAGAATGAGAGAAAAAAATAATAAAAGTGGGAAGTTAATAGAAATCTATCCATAACCAATTTTTGCACAAAATTTTGTCTTTCTTAAATGGTTGTAAGTCAACCTAGTATATGTGTCATTCAAACTTTGGTCCATACCTAAAAATCAAGATGTTTCTAAGATTGGGCTGAATGTTCTTCTACATTGTTACATTTGTAGAAAGAGGGTTAACAACTCATATGGACTGACTGAACACTGAGGGTTTTGACCTCAAGCCATACCTCATTAGATTTTGAACTCATAATGTATGGATTTGTACTTGGCAGCAAACTGATTGTTACCACTATAATAAGTTAGAAAAGACTACCAAGTATGTACCAATTGGAGATTCACATTAGAATGTTAAATTTTGTTATTATAGGACAATAACACCTAGAGATTCTAGGAGTGTCGGGTTGGCAGTATCAAAGATGTAAGTTCTACGAATTGGTTCTCAAGATTTGTATCTTTACTATGAGTCTTTTGTGCCTAGGAGATTTTCTTTATACACTCTTCTTTTATGCTTACACCCTCTTCTTCTACCTCCTCATCATTCATGTCTTCTAGTTCCTCATTTGCCTATAAGATCAACTCCTTTCTAATGGTAGCTTTGCATGAGTAGTTGGTCTAGGTTGTGGCTAAGGAGAAGGAGGCTTGGATTTGTTGGGAGTGGAAGCTTGTGCAAGATCCTCTGTGGCTTCAACATGGAGTTGTTGGTTGCCAACACTTGGACCGATTTCTTGGTTGCTATTATATAAAATTGGTGGACCTTTTATAATTAGTAGTTAAACCTCTAAGAAGGACATGGATGCGATTGTTGATGGAAAGCCCGAAGGAATTTTTGCAAGACATCAACATCAACATCAATAGTCACATTCACAATCAAATAGGAATCTCTTCTAGACATTGAAACAATAAAAATCATCATGATTAAATTTTCTATTGGCAAAATTAAAATAAGTTTTTCATGTAGATTACAAATCATCTAAATACATAATTGAATTATGAACAACAAGAGCAACACATCCTGTAGAGTTCAATGGATTCATGTGCAAAATAGGGACTTTATTTTGAACTATGTATGCACTTTTGTGCACATGCATAAACTATACATGTCGAAATTCAAGGACTTTTTAGGGCACACAATGAGTTTTGTGGATTTCATTGGACTCTTATGCACATACATAAACTATACTTATGGAAATTCATGGACTTTTCAGGGCACACAATGAGTTTTCTGGATTCATTGGACTTTTGTACACATGGATAAATTGTACTTGTGGAAATTCAAGGACTTTTTAGGCACACTATGGGTATTGTGGACCTCATTGGACTCTTGTGCACATATGTTGAATATCTTTTGAACTTAATGAACTCATTCACACACATAAACTAATCTTATAGGAATTTAAAAATTCAATGTGCACACTTAAACTACATTAAAGGAGTTCACATGATTCTTGTGCAAATAAAATGGAAATCTTTCAAACTCAACATACTCAAATGCACCCTTAAACTATTTTTGTGCACACCCATGGACTCATGTGGACACAAGAAGCATGTATGTGGAGAAACCTATATTAAATTGTGAACAATTGATCAAAGTTTGTGGAACAAAATGGGTTGATGTGCACACATGACCTACATTTGTAATGTTTTGTGGAACTTAATGGACTAATGTGCACATTTGACCTAGTACATTTGTAATGCTTGTTGGACTTTAATGTGCACACAAAAACATTATTTGGATTCATGTGTAAACTTGAACTATAAGTATGCAAGTTATGGCACTTTTGTGCATACATCAACATAGAATTTGCGGTGCTTATAGTCCACAAGAATGCATATTAATTTGACAATTCAAAATTTACATATTAGACTAACATGGGCCTTCAAAAATAAGGAGCAAGCTCCATCTCACAAAGTAAATACAAGATTACTCCTAAAGAAAAAATGATGTGCTAGTGCATGTACAAGAAATGAAATAAAGTGGAATTTTAAAAATAAGCCAAAAAACCTAATGTCCATGCATATTGTACCTAAATTGTTGAAAGACAATGTTTAAACATGGTTAAGGAAAAAAACCTATACTTTTGGGAGATTAAATGTAGCACTTCGAAAGTTTTGGCCTCAAGGGTTTTGACTTAAATTCGACAACCACTAGAGTCCCAAGTTTTGGAATACTAGCACAACTCCACCACAACTCATGCATCTCTTCAACATAATTTGGGTGGATGCATTTTGATGAAGTGTTGAAATGAACAACACACCAATAGTGATATACATGCTTGTAAGAAGCAATTTTTCTTACCCACATTGGCGAAAATCCCAACCAACAATATGGACAATGATCTATCAAAAAACAATTTTTGAACCCTACATTGTTGCCTTCAACAAGATGTGAGGGCAATGGCATGACATTGCTACTTTAACAACTTCAAAGCCCCTTCTTAAATTTTGAGAGAAGTTCTTTTGCAACATTATGATTCCTTTTACAAAATTAAAGCTTATATTCTTGAAGCCAAACAATCAAAGCTCTAAGTCCTTACAAACTTTCTCATATTCTTTCTCCCCTTCTTGTGCCAAAAATAAAAAAGCTTCAACAAATGTTCTTTGCATTTCTAGCTTTTCTTCAATTCATCACAAATTGCAAGGTCTAATGAACCCTTTAATTACATACATTTGAATTTTACATCTTCAAGCCTCTACATTCTTCACATCATTTTTCAGATCTTCCATTTGGTTGCGAGATTTCATGTTTGTGTATAAAATGTCTTCTTGCACTTTCTTGTTGAAACACTCCTAGTCCTCAACCTCCAACATCAACTTCTTGGTGAGTTTTCCATGTAACAAATGATCTCTTCTAGCAAAATAAAAGTCATGCAACTATCACTTCCAACCAAGTTTTCTTCATCATCTTCTAGTTGAGCTATTGCATCGTCACCTTCTTCATCATCATCACTTCAATTACTGATGTTTTTCGTCATTGCTATTGATTTGTCCACTCAACACACATCGCCCAATTTATCTTCTTGCCTTTCACCAACTACATCATAATCCTCTTGCCATACCTAAAGAAATGGTCCTTGAAGCAGGAACTTTAGGCTTTTAATGAATAAACATCCATAAACCTTCCACTTTTGCTATGACTTATGAATCTTCATTAAACATAACTATATCCATTTTTATTATGAACAAGTCCAAAAAACTTGTGGATTTCCTCCACTATGAGATCTTTGAAAATCTTCAATCTTTTGGGATTTAAACCTTTTGAGCAGAGATGAAAACACTTTGGAAACTTTTTGCGACTTATAGGACCCTTGTTACCTAGTTCTAGAATGCTTGCATAAAAAGGAGCAGCTAGGTTAGAACATCTACTTCTTGAACTTGCATCATGTTCTTGTTTCATTTTCCTGGAATAATTGGACTTGTCGCTACTTGTTGGTCCAGAGCTATTACTAGTAGATGGTGCATGTTGTGTCGTTGTTGAAAATCCAAAACCCTTTCCATCTTCACTCAAAGATGTAATCATTTTTGTATTTCCAAGTTCTAGAATGGCAAAATCAATGGCAATGCGCTATCACCTAAAAGCACTTGAGAGTTCCAAATCTTGGCATTGTACATGAAATGGATAATAATAACAAGTGACAATAGTAAATGGACAGTAAAACCAAATAGAAAAATAATAAAAACACACAAGTTACAAACCTTGGTAAACTGCATGAGAAGGAATGACAAACATTTGCAATTCCCACCATTTGAAAATGAACAAGTAATCACAAAATAAGTATCAACATCTAGGATTAATCAAATCCAATGGCCTAACTTCTTTGCTTATGGTATTTCAAATTTATTTATTTTATTGTGGACTTCATTTTTAAACTTTGATTTGCCCATTTTGTTACAATGTAGAATGCTTTCACCTAGCTAGAGTATGCAAACATGGAAGCAAAGGACAAGATTAGAAATCTTGAAGTATATGTCAAGGATATAGTGGAATCAAAGTATGAGCTTTCCAAGAAGCTCAAATAGGTAGAAGGTAAATTGTGGAATTAGAAACAATTGTGAAGATGAATGAAGAAAGATTGGTGTAATTGAAAGGCACTTTGAAATAGTGGCCAAGCAAATAAAAATGGTGGAAATGCAAAACAAGGAGTTTTTTATGATTTCAATTGTGAACCATGAATCAAAACTACTTTTTAACTTTTTGAAAACCTCCAATGGAAGGTGTACATATATCATACCCTCACTCAGTGACTTTAGGTTTTGAAAACAAAGAACCACCCAACATTGGTTTGTAGTTTGTACCAATTTGTGTGTGTTAATGTAAATCATTTGCACTTATAGGCTCAAGTCTTCACACTTTCACATACACAACTCACATGGTGTATATGTTTTCAATTACATTTATAATTTCAAATAGTGTAATATATTTTGAAATACACTTACACAATCCCTTGTATATTTTCTTTCAATGTGTAAGGTTGTGTATGTGAAATTATATGCAATAATTTTTATTTTTATTTTTGCAAACCATAATCTTCAATGCTGATACAAGGTGCAATACCATCAATTTTGTTACAAATCTTAATTCTTTTTGAGAGAATGAACACTATGCATTTTGCACAATATCCTCTTTCTTTGCTTTCTCTCTTCCCATAATTAAAACATTTAAACAATAGCTATGAAGATGGCACCAGTTCAACAAAGAGAGTTCAGGAAAAAATAGAGAAAGGGAAAATGGGTTGAGTCATTGGTGCTCATGTTTTGCACTCTTTTTTTGTTTTCATTTATTTATTGTAAAGTTGTACACAATTTCACACTACATGTAATTTACATATTTATTTTACATTTTCACTTCAACGGTTATACACGGCATGAAAGGACCTTACGCAATTATACACTGACTTTTACACTAAGTATATCCTAAACCACACATGCACAACACTGGTTTGGACTATGGAACTGGCCTGCTCAAGCCCTGTTACGGGACATAACTATGTCTCGGTGACTCGACAGATGGGATTTCACCCACCTGTAACTGATGACTCTGTCGACCATTGGGATGAATGACGTTGTTGCTGTCACCATAACCCTCCTGCGCCCATCTGGCCGACCCAGTACACAGCGGATATGGGTTGTAACCTGTGACCTCTCCATCAATGGGGTGATGCCACATCACCGATTTCTACGGAGGAACTGGTTTTGTGATTATACCTACTGAAGGTCGATGAAATTTGATTTTTCTTCTTGTGCTCACTGCAGCAAACTGTGAAGATGCCTGGCTCAGTTTGAAACTCATGTGCACAGTATGATGCATTTGCCTGGCGGTCAGGCCTCATGGGCAGTGTCATGTGCTTGCATTTGGATGTGGAACCAGTTGGAATCCTCCTCAGTAGTTGGCAGCTCCAACACGTGTTTTTGTGGAATAACATTTCTGAAAAAATCTAACTAGTGTTGAAGCTGCTAAGGTAGTAGAGTGTACTAGCTAATTCAACCAAACTCTCATGATCACTAGATATGGGTGGACTAGTTATCCAGATTGCAGACACTTGATCCCCAGAAAAAGAAGAAGAGAGATTCCATGTCTTTTCTGCTGAGTGCAACAGTCTGTTTATACCCATAGTGAGCAGTGAGCACAGTTAGACCCCCTTGAACAATTACCTTGGGGTTGTAATCATATATATATATATATAACAAAAGCTTTCCTAGGTGATTTTCGAGACTGTAAGAAAGAGTGATCTGCCAATACAACAGAAGCTAAGTCCAAAAGTGAGTATACCAGTTGAAATACAAGTTCCTTTTGAAACAAAAGAGCCCTTGACCACAAACCTTACTGATATCCCCAACTGGCAAAGAAGACCGTATGACTACTTATCCTACCAACTCCAGCTTCACATTTCTTTCAAGAGTATATAGAAACTACACACATATTTGTAGCTGTCATTGCAGAAGACAGGATGATAACAGCAGTGGGAATTAGGTGCAGGAGCAAATTAACCCTCTGAAGCCATCTTTCAGGCCCTCTAGTGCAGTGTAGGTCCTTCACTGGGATGGGTGAACTTGGGTGAACTCAGACCAAGGGAGAAATATAGGTTTCTTTTTCATAGTCCACAGGTGAGATGAGCCAATGTAGAATGCTGCAGGGCTCCTCACTTGACATTGTAGAATCCTCTACTTTGGATATGCAGGTTGTAGATGCAGTACACTGTCTCCCTGTGAATGATTCAAATTGCATCAAAATTTTTATATTGATTGGGATTCTCTTATGAGGATCTTAGAAGCTCAATTCTTAGCATTTGCTTATGTACATGAATTGATGCTGTATCATGTTAATACCCACACCCAGAAATATGCATTTACTGCAAATTGTGCAAAAAGACAAGGGATTGAAATCTGAAATATTTCTGAAACCTAGAGTGACCCCAACTGATGGTGATAAGAAGAATCTCTCCTTGGCATCAATATTGAAGAAGCAGCAGCCATGTAGTAAGTAGTGCAGTCAAAGCTACTATGAGCTGCCAAATTGAAGCTTGGTTGTTCAGTCTCAGGATTGAGCTGTGATCTCCATTGTAATACCAACCATTTCCTCCGTAACCGCCGCCATCATCACCTCCGCCATTATCACCTTCTCCATGACCACCTCCTCCATTACCACCTCCTCCATTATTACCACCTTCTCCATTGCCGCTATTCGATTCAGAATTTCCTTGATTCCCGTACCTAAAGGTGGGTATGCCTTGCAAACAAGCAGGGATATCGCTAGTCTGGAGGTCGTTGCTAGAAAGGTCCAAGTAGGTCAAGCTCTTCAATTTGCACAGGCTACTGCAAATGGGGCCTGAGAGGCTGTTGCAGTCCAAATCTAGATGCTGGAGAGTGTCGATGTTACCGAGATCGGAAGGAATGGAGCCATATAGGTCACAATCGGTCACTGTAAGAGAGACTAGAGCCGAGAAAGAGCCCCATTCCGAAGGGATCTTGGAGCTGAACTGAAGGTACTTAATTGTGAGAGTCTGGAGATCCTGTAGCTGAGCTAGCGAAGCTCCGGGCGGCTTGTTTCCCGAGTAGCTGTCATTGCGAGTGATCTCGCAATTGGGAGGTCCTTCTATATCAAGCTCGATCACCGTACCATCTTGGCACGTCACCCCATTCCAGGTGCAGCAGTCGTCCCCTCCATAATCCCAGCTCGAGAACACTTTCTCGTTGGGATCCGAAAATACTTGTCTAAAATCAAGCAGAGCATCTTTGGACTCCGAGTTGCAAGTCCAAGCATTGCAGCAGGTGATCAGAGACAAAAGTGAGATGAAAGAGATGAACTTCCAGAAGGTAGCAAGCTGAGAGCTTCGTGCAGATGGAGCTTCGCGTTCGCTCCCCACCATCAGCAATTCAGCACCCATGTCTACAATCACTCAAACTGATCCAACGCCAACTACTACCCCTCAGTCGGGTGCTGTCCGATTCCTGGTAAATGTACGCTGTTCTCACTCCCAAAAAGAGGTCCACGGGTTCAAGAAACTACCTTTTCCGAGTGTACTAGCTGCGAAAAGATTTCTCTTTTGAACCTGAACAGTGAGAAATCCAATAGAAATCCCTGCTGAAAGTTCAGCGTTTGCTGCTGTAGCTCATATACTACTTCTAGGAAGACACTGGATCACAACTGCGTACGTGTGGTGGTTTCACAAGAACAAGACCATTTACTTCTCTTGTAGCTAAATCTCATGATCGATCATGTGGTCCTTCTGGAACGTTGTGACACAATTTCTCGAACCTCCGATTAGATAATCTACAAAACTGGACGATGCACGACTGGGGGGTAATTTAGCCTCAAAAGCAGAAACAAAGGTCAGCTGTCGACATGCAGCAACTCCATCTTGAAGAATATGACTGCTGGTCAGGAGAGATAGAAGTTCATGGGATTTGAGACAGCTCAAGACAACAAAATACAAGTCACAAGCTCACAGTGTAGGAGGAGATCTCATAGACCTTGACAGCTAGAGCTGCTAAGAGATCACTACTCCACGCTGAATTCACGTCATAGGCAAATCTAGATACTTGAATATCCCAGCTGCTGGTGCCGAGGAAACTATTTCCCAAGCTCTCTAGACTTATAGTTCGGATCCCATAAGGAAGGCAGAGGTGGACCACCAAGTCGAAACTGACACTAAAGAAGTACTTAGTCTTGCAAGTTTCATACACTGTCAACATCAACCACAATATTCCATATTTTCATAGCATACCCCCCAAACCCCCCTTATCTGTGTTTCAAAAAATATACGAAGAGTGACTTCCCTGAGCAGCCACCCACAGTAGTGACTATCAGGAATGGGAGTCTAAAAAGCTTGGACCGATGGACAAGCAGCAGACTAGGACCCACAACAGCCCACAAACAACATCTGAAAGTGAAAAGAAAATCAGACTAGATCAGTTGCAATACTAGAGAAAGAGCTACTGAGATCTAAAATGGGAAGCTGCAAACATATATCCTGAACTGCAATTGGAAAGGACCCACAACACAAGATTAAACACAAGATTAATGGTATGATGAAGGAGACAACAACGCTCTAGAATGTATAATGATGATCAGTGGGCCTAGAGAAAAAACATATATATTGATGAAAAAGGAGTTGCACTGCACAGGTCCAGGATTTCTTCACAGAAAGTGGAGATTATTTAAAATGATTACCTTAGTAGGGATGAAATTGGGG
>Ga0116227_10009122_pt1 | contig 18205 bp, 15 predicted proteins | sample S1TSphgellanicum_FD_89693 | JGI IMG/M metagenome (GOLD analysis project Ga0116227, IMG submission 89693) | Host-associated microbial communities from peat moss isolated from Minnesota, USA - S1T2_Fb - Sphagnum magellanicum MG | ecosystem: Host-associated > Plants > Peat moss > Unclassified... | reverse complement strand
TACCCTCGAAGAAGCCGGAGCTAAAATTGAGAAGGAATATCGAGAACATATCCAAGACGTTCAAGTTTTTCTCGCGTTTGTCGATCGTACCGAACGGAAAGTGGAGCTTGCAGGTCTCGTACAAACTCCGACTATCGCCGTAGACGGTCGAATTCGTCTTTTTGAAATTCTCTCTTTGGCAAAAATTCCTCCTCAGGCTAATTTATTCAAAAGCTATCTCGTAAGAGACAAGGAAATGCTTCCCGTTGATTTTTATAAACTGTTAAAAGAAGGGGATATGAAACAAAATGTCGTGATGAGGGGGGGCGATAAAATCTACATAGCGGATGCTTCCGATTCTTCCATAATGGTCCTCGGAGAGGTAGGCAAAGAGTGTTTGGTGAGTGCTCCGAACGGTTTCATGACTCTGCGTAAGGCTCTTGCAGAGGCAGGAGGGATTCCTTACACCGGAGATAAGTCGTACATCCAAGTTATTCGAGGAAATATATTGCATCCGAAAATCTATACCCTTAATTGGCAGCATATTATCAGGTTACCGAACGACAGCATGCTTCTCATGCCGGGCGATATCGTCTATGTTGCTGCAAAGCCTTTGACCGAGTGGAACCGTTTTGTGACCCAGATTTTACCGACTCTTATCGGATTTGATCTTCTCTCCAGAGGCGTGAAATCGATCGGTGTGAACGTTCCGTAAAATGTAAAAGGAGCCTATGGAAAGAGAATGTTTTGCTACGAAAAAAGACATAAAGAGGCTTTTTTTACGAAGAAGAAATCGCTATCTTCGCACATTTATTTTGGTCTCTTCGACGGTCTTATGTTTTCATTTAACTTCTCCTCCTAAATATACGGCGCAGGCAACTTTTCGAGTTTCTTCCGATCCGGGAGAACAATCGGATCTGCTTCGTTCTTTTTTACAAAACAATCGATTCTCCTCGGGAAAAGAAGGGGGCCCTCAGTCGATCTTTGAGTCGCGTACTCTCGTAAAACAAGTAGCCGAAGAGCTCGGCCTTCTAGCGGAAGAGCCGCAGCCTTTTATTCTCAAAAAGTGGTTTCTTGCAGCTAAAGATAAAGTCGGAGCCGAAGCGGGGTTAAAAATACCCGATCGAAGAAGGTTCTTTTTTTCGAATCTTCGATTTGCAAAAGAAGAGGGTTTCGATTTTTTTATTCGATTGACGGATACTAACCGATTTGAGATCTATGATGCAGATAAAAAAAAATCGGGAGAAGGAACCGTCGGAGCTCCCGCTTTTTTCCAAGAGAATGAATTTACGCTGAATAAAGTGAAGTCGATTGACCTTGGCAAGTTTTATAAGATCAGAGCAGGAGCTTGGGTTCCTGCCGTAAAAAACATTCGCTCTCGTCTTAAAGTGAAGCCCGGAAAAGTTGAAAAAAGTGTATATGCGCTCTCATTTTCGGACGTAAATGCCGAAGTGGCTTCTTCATTTCTCAATTCTTTAATGAAGGGTTACCAAAGCTACTTAAAAAAAGAAAATGAAGAAATGGCCTCCGCGCAGATGGATTATCTCGAGAGAAGGCAGGGGCAGTTATTTGAAAATTACAATAAATCTTTGCAGGAACACACCGCTTTTTTGCGAGAAGGCTTAAAAGATACGGGCTGTATCGATCTTAAACAAGAAATCGGCTTTTTGGAGAAACCGAGCGAAGAATACTTGAGTAAACTCCACGAATTGGATCTCAAACTGAGTCGTCTCAAGAAATATACCCCCTCGGATAGCAGCTTGATTTCTAAGGTTGCTTTCGGAGAGAAGAGAAGAATGAAAGATCCGGAAGTGACGGGACTTAGTCCCGAAGTGGCTGAAAAAATTTGCATTGACTACAGTAAAGAAAGGGACAAGCTGCGAGTGAATATCGAGCAGCTTACTTCTTTGCTCGGGCGGATTTTCAATCCCGATTTCGAGGTGAGTTCTCTGAGCGGAATCCTAACCGATCCCGTCAGTCGAGAGATGATCGGCAAAGCCGGGCAACTTTCGCTTCAGCTGCAAGACTCCGAAAATTACAGTGCAAAAGATATGGAACGGATGAAGAACGGACTGCTCGTCCAAAAGCAGTTTCTTTCCAAACATCTGGCGCAGTTGATCGAAATGGAAAAATTGCAATCGAGTCTTCTTCTCGAAAAAATCGGATCGCTTCAAGAGACCTCCGCTAACCTTCTTAAAGAAGAGAAAAAACTCATTACGGAACAACTTTCTTCTTTGCAAAAGAAGATGCTCTCTTTACCCGAAAAATGGAGAAGGGAGAATCAACTGGTTATGCAAAGGGAACTGAGCGTCGGTATGCTTGAAGGGTTAACGCAGTTAACCGAGTCTAAAAACGTACAGCACAGACTTTTTTACGTGGACTCGAAACCGATCGATTTAGCTTATACTCCTCTCAAACCCGCTAAAGGGTTTATTATTGTGCAAGCGGCACTCGCTGCAGCCGTTTTTTGTGTTTTTATGGTAATGCGCGACCTTGCAAGATGGCTTTCCAAAGGAGTTTCGGTTACGGTTGACTCCGCGGCAAGACTCGGCGTAGCTTTTTGCGGGTTTTTACCCAAATTTTTTTCCGGCTCTTTAAAAGAGATCAAAGGAGAAGAAAAAGAAACCTTAAGAAAAGTTGCAGCTTTTATCCGAGAGAGGCTCTTTCTTGACCGCGGAACGGCCGTATCGATACTCTCGCCTTCGCAAAAACTATCTTGCGGCGTAGCAGCTTTGCTTCATTTGCAAGGAGTGAAAGTTCTACTTATCGATTGTACTCCGAGTGTTTTACAAACCGGAGAGGACGGGCTTTATGATTATCTTTTCGACGGCAAACCTCCCGTTGTTTCGAATAGCGAAGGGTTTGATCGGATTGCTCCCGGTAAATACCTCGGGCATTTCGTAGAGCTGCTCTTTAGAAAGAGCTTTGCCGATCTGATACGAAGCCAAACGGAAAATTATGACGTCGTACTGCTTTCTTTGGATGCAGCGCCGTCGGATGCTTCCGTTGCTCCCTTGAAACACTTAAGTCGGGCGATGATTATACATGCCGAAGATGTTTTTTACGAAAAACCGGAAGAAGAGTTGAAGCTTGCGGTAGTTCTTACAACGATTGATTAAGAGGGTTTTTCATGAATCGATTTTTTCGTTTTGCTCTGAAAGTCGCCGTTCTCGGTATGGTTATTACTTCGATCGTTTATGCACAAAAATCGAGTATTTCGTCTCAAAATATAAGCGATGTGAAAGATGTGGTGAAAATCTTTCCGAAATCGGCTTTAGCCATTCAAAAACTTGCCGATGAAGGAATAGCAGATGCTGAAAGTCGCATACGGGAGATTCTTACGGTCCCCGATCCTTTAAGAACTTTTGGAAATACGGCAAAAAAAATCGACGATCTCGTTGCTTTTTCGCAGTTTTCTTTGGCTAGCCGGGTGATTCGCACTCTTGAAATGGTCAGTCCCGAAGAGACGGTCCGATCGGCGGCACACGAAGCTACGATGCGAATCGAAGAATTTACGATCGATGCGATCTATAACAACTTTGCTTTGTATGAGGCGTTTAAAGCGTATTATGACGGATCTGCTCGGCAAGAAAATCTCTCCGAAAAACAAAGATACTTTTTGGAAGAAACTCTCGCAGGCTTTAAACATAAGGGATTTGATCTGTCCGAAACCGCAAGAAACGAAGTCGGCAGACTCGAAAAAGAACTGGCCGTACTTACTTTGCAATTCGATACCAATATTGCAGCGGACGGAAGTCGAGTCTTACTCAAAAAAGAAGATTTACAAGGAGTTCCCGAAGACTTTATCGCTTCTTTGGAATGCATCGATTCGGAATATGTCGTAAGAACCGATCCTCCTTCGTATTTGAAGATAATGGAAAACTGCTCCAATCCCGATACCAGAAAAAAGGTCTATAACGTCTACCTGAACCGCGCGTATCCCGCAAACGACATTCTTTTAAAACGGATCATTGCCAAACGAGACGAGCTGGCAAGAGTTATGGGTTTCGAGAGTTACGCAGCTTATGACATCGCACCCGAAATGGTAAAAGACCCCGAGCGTGTAAGAGCTTTTCTTACGGATCTTCAAGGGAAAATTAAAGAGAAAGGAAACCTTGAGTTTGAAGAGCTTACTCGAGTTCCTTGCCCTTCGGTCACTTTAAGTTCCGACGGTAAATTATACCCTTGGGATCGCGCCTTTATCGAAAACGACTATAAGAAGCGGCATTTTGACATAGACGAAGAGAAAATAGCCGAGTATTTCCCTTTTGAAAAAACGATTCGAGGTATTTTATCCGTTTACGAGAGGTTTTTTTCGCTCGTTTTAAAAGAGCAAAAAATTGAAGGGCTTTGGGATGAAAAACTACAAGTCGTGGAAGTGTATTCACAAGGAAGCTCCGAAATGATCGGGTGTATTATACTCGATCTGTTCCCGAGGCCCTATAAATTCAGTCACGCTTGCGACATCAACCTTATTCCCGCGACATACCGAAATAACCGCCCGAATACGGCTCTTTCGGTCATTGTGGCCAATTTCCCTCCTCCGACGCAAAATAAACCGAGCCTTTTACAAAGAGCTAACGTCAAGACTTTCTTCCATGAACTCGGGCACGCTCTTCACGACATGCTGGGAAGAACTTCTTTTGCGAGCATGTCGGGAACCGGAGTAAAAACCGATTTTGTAGAGATGCCCTCGCAAATTTTTGAAGAGTGGTTTGCGGACAAGGGAATTATACGAATGATAGGATCGCATTATGAAACGGGGGAGTTGCTCCCTGAAAAATGGATTGAAGTTTTTTCTGCGGCAAAAAAAGCGAATGCGGCTTTTTGGGCCGAACAGCAACTATACTATGCAAGGCTTTCTCTTGATCTTTTCGATACGGGAGAGCAAAAAGATCCCGCTCGCATTTCGGAAATTCTCTCCGCGGAAATGAAAACGCATACCGTTTATAGCGGGGACGAACATATGTATGCGTCCTTTGGCCATCTCACGGGATACGGTGCCAAATACTACGGTTACATGTGGGCTAAGGTGTATGCTCTCGATCTTTTTTCTATCATTAAAGAACAAGGGCTTCTCGATCCCGAAATCGGAGAGAGATACATGCAGCAGGTGATCGGGCAGGGGGGGAGCGTCGATCCCAATATTTTAATCGAGAATTTCCTTGGAAGAGAGCCTTCCGGCGATTCCTTTTTAAGGGATATCGGAGTTAGTCTCTGAACCGAAGTGGTGGGCGATAATTTTAAAGCCCGAGTTCAAATAGAGTCTGTGCGCGTCATGACGCTGCGGTCCGCTGTCGAGATGCACTTGATTGCAATGTTCTTTTTTTGCGATTTCTATAAGATGCTTTAAAAGCGCTCCGCCGTGTCCGCTTTTTCGAGTTTCGGGAGCGGTAACCAAGTCATCGATATAGAGCACTTTTCCCCAAGCCAAACACTCGAAAAACCGAAACCCTGCAACGGCTTTAATTTCTCCGTTTTCTTCGGAGCAAAGTAGCTTGTAGCCTTCCGACAGCTGCCGTTTGATTTGACGAACAAATGCTTCCTCATTCGTTAAGTGAGGGCGAAGCCCGTGCAAAATTGTATAGCAAGACCGAATCTCGGAATCGGCATTAATTTCTTTAAGGATGAAATTTTTCATTTTGAGTAAATCCGTTTATTATGACTTGAGAGATTGGTAAGGCTGCTTTTCGTGCAGGCGATATCATGCATTATCTCCGTTTTTCGAGGCTTGCGACTGCGAGAATTTTAAGAATTTCCGAAGGGATGAAAATTAAAGCTCCTCCGATAAGAGCTGCTTTCGGTCCGATAAAAGGAATGAGCCAAACAAAACCTAAAAACAAAACCAAAGCGTGTCCGCTAAGAAGGGATACGATCAAGGATCGTCGCTCTTTCATTTTTCCAATTAAATAAGAAGCGGTGAGGAAAGCTATGTAATATCCTCCGTATTGTCCGAACAGCCAAAAAGGATTTTCCAAAGTTTGAAAGAGTAAGTAGGCAAAAACCGAAGAAAACGCTCTCTTCGGTGTGAGATAGGCGGCAAGTGTAGATACGGCAAGAGTATGTAGAGTAAAAGGAACGGGATACATAGGAATTCTAACTTTGGAACAGAAGATGAGCAGTAAAGTGCCGAGCAGTACGTGAACCGCCCCTTCAATTTTTTCGTAACCGAGAGATTCGGCTTTCATCACTTTTTCCATGGTTTTCTCCGAGTAAAGGGTTTTTGAGCGGACAGTCTAGTCTCTTTTTTTTTTGATACGCAACCCTCTCGGATTCATAAATTAAACTATTTTATAGTTTTTATGATCAGAAAGCGAAAGGTTTTTCATGGAGAAATATGCGGATATCGGGTAGTTTTTATAAACTGCAATTTAGGTAGGTTTTTTATGTTGAAAGAGCTTTTCGGAAGCAAAAGCGTGTCTCGGATTCTTCTTTTCCTGTTTGTAAATGAAAAATGTTACGGAGGGCAGATCCAAACTCTCTTACAAACTTCGTTGACGCCCGTTCAGAAGGCGCTTCAACGTTTGGAAAAAGACGGAATTTTGACAAGTTACTATGAAGGGAAGCTTCGTATTTATCAGTTGAATCCGAGTTATCCCCTAAAAGGGGAGCTCGAAATGCTTTTGAAAAAAGCGTACCGATTTCTTTCCGCGGGAGAAAAAAAACTCTATTGCTTCATTCGTAAGTCGAGAGCGGCCCCCGAAGAAAAAACGTATACGGAAAGGGATAAGAAACAAGAATTGCTCAAGTTCTGGCACTTGCTCGGGGAAATTCACAGACTTTCTTTTTCTGCTCAATCAAGACAAGTCGAGGAGAAAATCACTAAAATCGGGCAAGCGGAAGTGCAAGTTCTTTGTCCTTCTTCCTCGGTTATCGTTTTTCAGGAAAAAGGATATTGGCTTCGAGATCAGGTTCCCGATACCGCTTTTAACAACAGTTTTCGATGGACTCTTGATATAGGATCATCTTTAATTTCTTTGGAGCATTTGCGCTACGGTTCTACCCATCCCGTGTTTCTTTTTCACTTAACCCCGGGAAGCTCCGGAATTCTTGAAGCCGTAGACGCGCACCTTTGCGCGGGCGACACCTATTTGGGAAATATTTCGTGGGGACGAGATTATATCGATTTCCAATGGAGGGTTATCGGTCCCGTCAAAAATGACGAGCTTATGTATCACTATACAACGTCGTCCGAATGAGATTTTTTTATAAGCCGGGAAAAGAGGGGTCCTTCGCTTCTTTTTCCAGATAGGAGGACGCTCCGTGTTTTTTTTGAATCTCTCTCCATTTGGAGGCGATCTGTACCGCAAGAGCGGCGGCTTCTTTTCCTCCCGAAATACTGAAACGAAGATACACTACGATGGCAAGTTCCGCTTTATCTTCCAAAATATTGCTTCCTTTCGGAAAGAGAAGCCCTCCGAACCAGATGTGGTTACGGATTTGACCTTTGGATCCCGCATCCAACGTTTGTTTGTAAAAAATCTCCGCCGTACCCGTCTTTCCGATCAACTCTCCTTTTAGATCGGAATACTGTTTCAATAGCTCGGGTTTGTTTCTCAGGTACCGAATAATGTGGGGATTCGCCGTTCCTCTAATCCCCGAGATCGTTCTGTCCATCCCTTCAAATATCGGAGCTTTGACTTCTCTCGGCAGAAAAAGCGTTCTAAGGATTTCCGGTTTCACTTTTTCTATACAAGCGTTGTAAGAAGAGGGGAGGGTTTCGGTGAATAAAGGGAAATCTATTCCCGCTAAAGAGAGAGCTTCCCGGAACGGATAAGAAGTGTCATCGTATGAGTTTAAAGGGTCTTCCGATCGACTTTTGCCTGCTTTGAGGGCAATGATTTGCGGTTTAACGATCTCTCCGTGGTTGCCGAGGCCTCCCAACATAACGGCCGTCTGGAGAGGTGTTACTATTAAAGAGTGTTGACCGATGGCAAAAGCGTAAAGACCGCTTTTGTTGTAAGATAGATCGTTCGGAATGGTTCCCGGAATTTCTCCTCGCAGTTCGATTCCGGTTTTTGTTCCGAATCCGAGATCTTTCGCTGCTTTTTCGAGAAAGACCGGGTCTGCTATGTGTTCGGCTGCGAGTATGGAAAAGTAGATGTTGCTGGACTGTTCGAGAGCTGAAGGAAGATCGACTTTTCCGATTCCCGTATGGCTACTCTTCGGCATAAGTCCGCCGTTATACATTCTTCGAATCGGCTCTCCGTCCATTTTGTATCCCAAAATTTGTTTTCCGTTCGGTTTCATGTCGAGTCTGAGATTGTCTATCAGGGAAAAAGGGTTCATATTATTCGAAATGAGAGAATGTTCTTTAAGATGTTCGTAACGTTCTTTTAAAGCTTCGTAAGCGACAACCAGTTTGAATACGGATCCTTGAGGGGTTGCTTGTCTAAAAGCTTGCGATCTTCCGTATCCGAAGCCTGAAAGGGGGTAGAAAGAGGAGGCTAAATGCTTTTCGAGTTGAACGCCTTTCGCGTGCCTGATCATCCGGTATTTTCCGTAAAGGGGCGAGTTGAATTCTTTAAAAGAGCGAATCCCTCGTAAAAGATCGAGCGTATCGACATAGGAAAGGTGCCGAATAATCTCTTTGATTTTTTTTGTCCTGCCGGGAGAAAGAGAAAATTTAGCAAGCTCTTCAAAATAAGGAGAAAGGTTTTCTATATCGGGAAGCGAATCCGTCTTCTCGTTTAAGGCTTGGAGTAAAAAAATATATTTGTTCGTTTCCCAAAAAGCGGAGAAAAGGGTCGGTTCTATTTTTTCCAAATACTCCGTATAAGGTCTTGCATAGGCTTTTTTTCTTTTTTCTTCTTTTCTTTTTTCCTTTAAGAAGCTTGCAAAGTGTTCTTTTCTCCAAATGCGGAAGTCGATTTTTCGATAAAGCTCCCGCACTTTGCTTTTCACGGAATCGTGAGTTGAATTGAAGGATTGAGAAAGAGAGAAAAACTCCTGTAAAGATAAAGATCCGAGTCCTCCCGGAAAAGTATCGGGGGAGCGACCGGAAGGCACAATTAACAGTCGTATCAAATCAAGAGCGAGCAATTTGTCTTCATTGTGACGAATTTCGGATAAAAAAGACCTAAGGACGGCGCAGTCGTCTTGAATCTCTTCGAAGCAAATTTGGAGTTTGTTTTCCGTGAAGCGCAAAATATCTTTTGAAAGAGGGCGAGAGAAGCCGACGTGAGGTTTCTCGGGATATAAAGATTGCATAACGGCCGCCGCATCTTGAACGTCGAGCGCCCGAAGGATTTTTTCAAAATGCGTTAATAAAAGGTGTGCATTTCCAATCGTTTTTATCTTATTAAGAGCTTCTTTCACCCCGCTTGAATCTCCCACGATCGTATTGATAAACCGATCCCAATTGAATCCCGTACGTTGCTCTTGCCATCCTTTGTCAAAAAGATAAATTTCTTTTTCGAAATCAACTTTTCCCTTCCAAAGATCTTCGATATGGTCTTCATTTTCCATCCATCTTCGAACCGATTCCAATCTTTCTTCTTTTTCAAAAGTGTCGTGCGATTTGACAAAATCGTTGGGATCAAAACGAGGGTAGGATGCCAAAGCAAGGATTTCTCCGGTCGTTGGGTTCATCAAAACCGCACCCGCACCTTTAATCCAAGGGGTGTCGGTGAGGATGTTTCCCGAAGAATCTTTAAGGTCTCTCAAAGACTCGTGGTGAGCTAAAATAGCCTCTGTAAATTCTTGTAATTCCGACGAAATCGAGAGAAATACCCTCTGCCCGCTTACACCCTTTTTGCTTCCCGGAAGTTCTCTTATTACCGATCCCCGGGGATCGATTTCCGAGATTTTTTTTCCTTGAGTCCCTCTTAATTGTTCGTCGCAAACATATTCTATCCCCGCTTTCCCTACGGAGTCGTTGATCGTGTAAGCTTTTTCTTTTAAAATTTCCAGTCTTTTTCGGACTTGCATGGGAGACTCAAATCCTTCGGGTAAAAGAACGAGTTCTCCCGCTTCTCTTTTCCCGATGTACTCTTCCAGGGTGCCGATCTCTTCCGCAATTTGAAGGTACTCGGAGTAGCTGATCGCTCCCATATAGCCGACTACGTCGCATCCGGTTTTTTCAAGAGGATATACTCGTTTTGAGCTTCTTTGCATTTCAATACCGACCCAGTCTTTCTGCAGCATTCGAAGTTTATAATATTGAGATTCGGATAAAGATTTTTTTAAAGCAAACGGGGTGTGCGGGAATAAAGAAGCTTTGGCGTAAATAATATCTTCCACTTCTTGCTCGTCCATCGAGAGTTCTTTCGATAGAAGAGAGGCAAGAGCCGTTATGTAGGGACCTCTGACCGGAGTTTTAACTCGTTTGCCCGTAGAGTCTTTCTGCCACTTGTAAGCGGGGATTTCCCGTATGTCGGCATATCGAACCGCTGCGATATAATCTATTTTATTTTGAGCTAAGGGGATGTTAAAACGGTCTCGGACGGTGGCTCTTTCCACCTTTTCAACCGAAGTTCTTCTTTGAGGTTTTATCGCTTGTTTGCGATGATAGTCCCCTTGAACGAAATTAAGATACCAAATCCTCAAGAAAATAAGGATGAAGGCAAGTAATATGAGGTTGAATATTCGACCCGTTTTGTGGGGGATGTTTAGGTCTTCTCTCATAATGCTTTTGACTTCGGCTTACATTAAGCTAAGAGTATGAGGAAGGGCTTTTATTTTCCGGTAAAAAGATGGGAAACGGGTATAAAAAATAATTTAAAAGAAATCTCTCGAATTTTGTTGGAAAAAATTAGGAGATTTGGTAAAAACTTATGCTATTCGAGCGCCTGTAGTTCAATGGTAGAACCGTAGCCTTCCAAGCTACTCGCGTCAGTTCGATTCTGACCAGGCGCTAATTTCTTTCTTTTATAAACCGAAACAAAAACCACCAAGACCGAAATCTTTCCTTAAGGGAAGATGCCGTCGTCAACATAAAGGGACAAGGCTTGGCTACTCAATATAATACCGAAGTTACAATCAAAGATTTGCTGGAAGCCGGAGCGCATTTCGGGCACCAGAAGCATCGTTGGAATCCGAAAATGAAAAGATACATTTTCGAAGAACGCAACGGCATTTACATTATCGACCTCGCCAAAACCATGCAACAGATCCGCAATGCGGTAGAAGTTGTTAAGGAAGTAATCGGAAAAAGAAAATCGATTCTTTTCGTCGGGACCAAAAAACAAGCTAAAATCGTTGTTAAGGAGTGTGCGGAAGATTCGGGAGAGTTTTACATGTGCGAGCGTTGGCTCGGCGGGACTTTGACTAACCTCGCGACTATCAGACAATCTATCAAGGGTCTTGAGCGCATCGAAAAGAAAATCCAAACGGGCGGAGACGGTCTGACGAAAAAAGAGATGTCCATGCTTCTCAAAGAGCAAGTGAAGCTCGACAAGAACCTTTCCGGTATTCGTTCAATGAGAAAACTTCCCGGATTGATCGTTATCGTGGATCCAAGTTCCGAGCACATCGCCGTTGAAGAAGCAAGAAAGCTCGGCATTCCCGTTATGGCTCTCGTAGACACTAACTGCGATCCCGATCCTATTGACTACGTGATCGCTTGTAACGACGACGCTCTCAAAAGCATTAAGCTGGTACTTCAAGCTCTTTCTTCCGCTATCTTGGAAAAGAAAGGCGAATTTGCCATTGCTTCAAGTAAAGGCGACGTGAAAGAAGAAGATCTTTCCGAATCCGAAGAGGGGAGAGAGTAAAATGAAAGTTACAGCCGATGCTATAAAACAATTGCGTGATCGTACGGGCGTTAGTATGGGTAAGTGCAAGGAGGCTCTTGAAGAAGCCGAAGGGCACATGGAGAATGCGATCGACCTGCTTCGCAAATCCGGAATGGCTTCTGCGGTCAAAAAAGAGGGGAGAGAAACTCATGAAGGGTTGATCGGTTTTTCCGATAAAGGGAACGCCGTTGCGATCGTCGAAGTTAACTCGGAGACCGATTTCGTAGCGCAAAACCAGAAATTCAAACAATTTCTAAAAGACCTTTGCGACGAAGCAAGTCTCCTCGGAATTTCCTCCGTAGAACAGCTTCTTGCAACGCCGTTCAGCAAAGATCCTTCAATCACGATCGATCAGTACAGAGCACTTACAATGCAAAGCCTCGGCGAGAATATTCTCGTGAAGAGAATCCTTCTTTTGCCGAAAACGAAAGACGTTTCCGTCGGTCTCTATTCCCACATGGGAGGAAAGATTGTTGCGGCTGCAGTTATTTCGGGCGGAGCGGGATTTGAGTCTTTGGCTCGTGAAATTTCGATGCATATCGCTGCCGAGTCTCCCGAGTTTTTAAGTCCGGAGCAAGTTCCTGCGGATGTGAAATCTAGGGAAGAAGAAGTTGCGAAAGGGCAAATCCAAGGGAAACCCGAGAACATGATTGCTAAAATTGTGGAAGGTAAAATGAAAGCCTTCTATGATCAAGTATGTTTGGTTTGTCAGAAATTTATCAAAGATAATGCTCTGACGGTAGCTCAGGTCGTGGAACAAGAAGCAAAGAAAGCCGGAAAACCTCTTGGAATCGAAAGTTTTATTCGATGGAAGATCGGAGGATAAGGCTCTAAGGAGTTTTTATGAGTAAGCCTCTTTATAAAAGAGTTTTGCTAAAGCTTTCGGGCGAAGCCTTAATGGGAGATCAACACTTCGGTGTCGAACATCAGGCGTGCAAAAAAATAGCTCTTTCCATCAAAGAGGTTTATTCATTAGGTATTGAAATAGGTGTTGTTGTCGGGGGCGGCAATATTTTTAGAGGTTCTCAAGCTGCCGAATTTGAATTTTCTCGTACGCCTGCAGACCATATAGGTATGCTGGCCACTTCCATCAACGGTCTTATATTACAACAATCTTTAGCTGCCGTCGGAATCGAAAGTCGGGTGATGAGCGCGATCGGAGATGCCGTTGTAGACAAATATGTCTGGGTGCACGCGATGGATTATCTGCGAAGGGGCATTGTTGTAATCTTTGTGGGGGGGACGGGAAATCCTTATTTTACGACCGACACGGCAGGGGCTCTTCGAGCCAGCGAAATTGGAGCCGGCGTTCTTCTTAAAGCTACCAAAGTGGATGGGATTTACAGCGAAGATCCGAAAAAAAATCCTTGCGCGCAAAAATATCTCACTTTAACCTACACCGAAGTTCTCATGAAACGGTTGAATGTTATGGATGCAGCTGCTATAGCGCTTTGTAGAGAAAATCAAATTCCGATTTATGTATTTAATTTATTTGAAGAGGGTTCCTTAAAGAAAGCAATCTGTTTTCAGCAAGGGGGAACTCTCGTGACAGGAGATAACGAATGAGTGTTGCGGACGAAACGAAGACAAAAATGACGGCGGCTCTTGAGCATTTCAAGCAAGAGCTTAAAAATTTACGAACGGGCAGAGCTAACCCCGGCGTACTCGATCATGTTCCGGTTGAACTATACGGGTCTCAAATGCGTATTAAAGAGCTTGCCAGCATCTCGGCTCCCGAAGCCAGATTGCTTCTTGTTTCGCCGTTTGATCCGCAAAATGCGGGAGCTATCGCCAAGGGGATTGAAAAAGCAAATTTGAACCTTCGTCCCATACTGGACGGCAATGTAGTTCGGATCCCGATTCCTCCCATGGACGAGAGCGTCAGGAAAGAGATGGTTAAGCAAGGAAAGAAAAAGGTTGAAGAAGCCAAAGTTGCTTTTCGCGAGATCAGAAGAAAGCAGAACGAAGTTGTCCGTAAACAAAAAGCCGACGGGGAAATAGCTGAAGATCAGGTGAAAAAAGCCGAAAAAACCATACAAGAATTGACGGACAAATACTGCAAAGAAGCGGACGATTTAATGATTATGAAAGAAAAAGAAATAATGACCGTATAACCGCTTGCACAAAAATCGGACTCTGCGCTAAGATGTAGCCACTTTAAACGCTGCACTTGTAAAGTACTTGACTTGAAGGTGGTTACTTCGGTTATAGTTAAGTCTTAGGGCCCCATCGTCTAGTCCGGCCTAGGACATCAGATTTTCATTCTGGTAACAGGGGTTCGAATCCCCTTGGGGTCAAAAAAAATAACCGAGAGACTTTAGCTCAGTCGGTAGAGCATCTCACTTTTAATGAGGGGGTCGATGGTTCGAATCCATCAAGTCTCACACCTTAGCACTCAGGGAAACTTGAGTGCTTTTTTTATATCTAGAGGTTTAGTTTTCTTTGTAAAGTCAGTCGCGGTGCACTGACGGTGCAATGAAAAACAATCTTAACCGGCATTATCCAACGAACCTGTAATAATGAGGTTGGAATATGGCATCAATTTATAAACGTAAAAATCAAAATGGGACGGTTGTTTGGCGTGCCGTCATTCGCATTAAAAGACATCCGTCTGTTTCTAACCATTTTGAACGCAAACAAGAAGCGGAAGACTGGGCCGGGGAGACAGAAAGAAAGATCAAGCAAGGCCAATTCAACATAGACAGCTTTAAAAAGCAGCATACATATAAAGATCTGATAGAGCGTCTTAAAAGAGACGGTTTTTTTGAGCATCAAAAAGCCCTTAAAAAGATAATCTCACAATTTTCCTATTGGGAAGCAAGGCTGGGGTCTTACGCTCTGGTACACATCACCCCTGATCTCATCGGAAAAGAAAGGCAACTTCTAACGGATGAAGTATTACCCGCCGGAGATAGGAGAAATCCTAGCACGATCAATCGTTACATAGCCGTTTTATCTTCTAGTCTTGGACACGCTGCAAAACAGCTGCGATGGATTCATGAGAATCCCTGTTCCCGTATTTTAAAGCTAAAAGAAAGTTCAGGCAGAGATCGAATACTCACAGAAGAAGAGATAGAGAAGCTTTTAGCAGCGTGTAAAAAAAGCAAGCAGGAATACCTCTATTGCATCGTCTTGATAGCGCTTACCACGGGAGCTCGCAAAGGGGAAATCTTGGGGTTAGAATGGTCTTGGTTGGATCTTGAAAAAGGGATCGCGGCTTTGAAGGAAACAAAAAATGGGAAACCTAGAAGTGTTTCTATATCAGAGCCGGTTTTGCAAGAGCTTCAAAAGCTCTTTGTGTTAAGGGATGAGAAAAAGCCTCTTGTGTTTGCAAGCAAGACGGTCTTTGGACAAATAGACATCAAGAAGTCCTGGATGGAAGCTCTTAAAAGAGCCCATATTGAAGACTACCGGTTTCATGACCTAAGGCATCAATTTTGCACTTTTGCAGCCGGAATGGGGGCTTCAAATATAGAGCTTCAGAGTGCTATGGGGCATTCTACTTTACAGATGCTTCTGCGTTATACAAGTCTTGATGCCAAAAATAGTAAAAAATTCAGTGATCATATTTCAGAAAAAGTTCTTAAAGGGAGTGCCGTATGAGTAAAAAAGAGCTATCCAAGTTATCGGAGCAGGTTGCGCCAATCTTGCCTCAAGGGCTTATCGATGAGCTTCGTTCCATGATCGATCAGACACGGGAATCTATAGCAGTAACCGTGAATGCCGGGTTGACGATGCTTTACTGGCATCTCGGCAATCGAGTGCGTAGGGAAATTTTGAATAATCAAAGAGCTGAATATGGCCAGGAAATTGTCTCAACAGTGTCGAGACAATTGATGGATTGCTATGGCAAAGGGTTCTCTGATAAGAACTTACGAAGAATGATCCACTTTGGCGAAGCTTTTCCTAATGAACAGATTGTCTCGACGCTGTTGAGACAATTGAGCTGGTCTCATTTCACCCTCTTGATACCAATCAAGGATCCTGTCAAGCGCGATTTTTACGCGGAGATGTGCCGTATTGAGAAATGGAATGTACGTACTTTAAGTAAGAAAATCAATTCTATGTTGTTTGAGCGTACGGCACTCTCTAAAAAACCGGAGGCGCTAGTTGAGGCTGAAATAGCACTGCTTCGACAAGGAGACCGTCTTTCTCCCGATCTCGTCTTTCGCGATCCCTACTTCTTAGAGTTTTTGAATTTAGATGACCGCTATATGGAGAAAGACCTCGAAGACGCTATCATGCGCGAGCTCGAGCAATTTCTTCTTGAGTTCGGCACCGGATTTAGTTTCTTGGCTCGTCAAAAGCGTATCATAGTTGACAATATCGATTTTCATTTAGACCTTCTCTTTTTCCATCGCCGCCTTTGCAGATTGGTTGCCGTCGAACTAAAAATTGGAGACTTTCAGCCGGAATACAAAGGGCAGATGGAACTTTACCTCCGTTGGCTTGACAAACACGAACGTCAGCCTAACGAAGAGGCTCCTATCGGACTGATCTTGTGTACCGGGAAAAATCAGGAGTGCATCGAGCTTTTGGAACTCGACAAAGCCGGCATTCATGTTGCCGAGTATCTTACTGCATTACCGTCCAAGGAAGTCTTGCGACGGAAACTTCACCAAGCAATCGGGCGTGCTCGTTTGAGATTGGAGGAATCGACCGATGAATAGCGGATTGGATGAAGCTTGCGCGCTTCTTGATGAATTTGAAAAGAATATCTGGATTATGATTATGGTAAAGCATTTGTTCCTCGAAGTTCGAGGTAATGCACGGCTGGGTATTCAGTAGGGATATTGTCGAAAAACAAATCCATTTGATTGGGAGCAGATAAAAGAGTCACAAGTTTGTAGTCACGCCGTTTAATCATACCGTTCTTCAATAGCTGCCATTCAGGTAAGATAATGGGATCTTTTTTTTTGTTGGGGATGCAAAGAGCTAAGGTATCTCCCCATACGATATTGAGATTAAGAATGTGTTTAATGACTTGGCGATATTGATAAGATTGATCATTGAATTGTTTAAGTAAACGTTCCCTACACGCGATGACGTTATCTTGTAAAATGTCGATGCCGTAAATCGTGCTCACGGCAATCAGGGCATAATGCTCGTAATTAGTTGCATATTATCCTTTAATGACGCGGAGTTTACGCCTCAGAATCTCTGCGAGAAAATTTCCGTCGCCACAGGAGGGTTCCAAGAAACGCGATTCAATCCGTGAGGTCTCATGCTTTACTAAGTCGAGCATGGCATGAACTTCTCGTTCTGCCGTAAACACCTCTCCATGATTTGCAACTCTTTCTTTTGATTTTATTTGAGCCATGCAAATTTTTGCCTTTTATAAAGAAATACCGTCTCTTTATTCTCCATAATTTGTTAAATAATTATTTTACAATAGAAAGTTGGTGCAATGGCGGTGCAGTGAGCTTCCTATTGCACCGTCTATAATCGGTAAAATCCGGTTGCATCCAATATCCAACCTTTTTATAATCATGCTCATAAAGAATGGATAGTGCTGGTTGAGATAGAAAGTCCTCTCACTTTTAATGAGGGGGTCGATGGTTCGAATCCATCAAGTCTCACACCTTAGCACTCAGGGAAACTTGAGTGCTTTTTTTATATTTAGAGGTTTGGTTTTCTTTGTAAAGTCAGTGACCGTGCACTGACGGTGCGATGAAAAACAATCTTAACCGGCACTATCGAACGAACCTCTAACAATGAGGTTGGAATATGGCATCAATTGATAAACGTAAAAATCAAAATGGGACGGTATCCTTCAATCAGCAATCACTTTGAGCGCAAGCAAGAAGCTGATGACCGGGCCAACGAAACTGAACGACGCATCAAGATCGGACAATTTAATTTCTCTGCCCATAATAAACATCACACCTATCTTGAGCTTTTTGATCGTATGGAAGCAGACGGAGCGCTATCCCATCACCGCTCTCTCAAAAACTGCCGCTCTCAGTTCAGCTACCGGAAAGAACGGTTCGGAGTCTACGCTTTAATTCGGATCAATCCGGAACTTGTGACGCAAGAACGTAAAATTCTCATGGACTCACTTCTTTGCCAAGGCGGTAAACGCGATTCTACGACAATTAATCGGTACACCGCCACTTTGTCGTCGACTCTTAGCTACGCGGTCAAAAAACCGGACATTTGTACAGGCGAATTGTATATACTTGCTGCACATGACTTGATTCCTCAGCCTTCTTTAGATTCGTAACCCGGAGAATATGAAGATTCACGTCAGTTTTTATCAAAACATTTTTTCCCGGCTTTCCTCCCTTCCCACCCTATTTTTTCAACAAAGCCCCTTAGGAGGATTATCTGATTGCGTTTTCCGCTTTATTTTAAATGAAATAATAAAGTCGGAAAGAACAGGTAAAGTCTGACCCCCTAATGGGGTAGCAGCTAAAGATCTTTCCAAGTCTATCACTTCTGTGAATTGAACAACAGTGGCTAGGTCTGTTGTTGAGTGGTCCTGTTGAGCT
>Ga0116227_10009119_pt1 | contig 18208 bp, 16 predicted proteins | sample S1TSphgellanicum_FD_89693 | JGI IMG/M metagenome (GOLD analysis project Ga0116227, IMG submission 89693) | Host-associated microbial communities from peat moss isolated from Minnesota, USA - S1T2_Fb - Sphagnum magellanicum MG | ecosystem: Host-associated > Plants > Peat moss > Unclassified... | reverse complement strand
CGCCGCCATCCGCCCCAGATCGCCGCCCTGCTTGCCGTATTGCGACGAGGTCGACCAGATCACGTCATCGACTGTGCTGGTGTCGAGATGGTTGCGCTCTTTCAGCGCCTTGAGCACGGTTGCAGCCAGATGCTGCGGGTGCAGGTGGGTCAGCGCGCCCCTGCCGGGCTTGCCCGCCCCGCGCGGCGTGCGAACGGCATCGATGATATAGGCTTCGGGCATGGTCGGTTTCCTTGTCAGGCGGCCGGTCAGGCCGGGATTGCGTTGAATGCCACGCCCTTGTCGGGGCGGTGATCCTGCGGCAGGCCAAGGATCTTTTCGGCGATGGTGTTGAGCAGCATTTCGTCGGCGCCGCCGGCAATGCGGCCGGTGGGGGCGTTGATCCAACTGGTCGACCAGTCGGCCTTGACCAGCGCATGCGGATCGAAGGCAACGCCGTCGGTGCCCATCAGGTCGATCGCCAGTTCCGACAGTTTCTGCCGCGAACGGACCGAGATCAGCTTGTTCAGCGAACCCTCGGGACCCGGTTCCCTGCCGGCCTGCATCGTCAGCATGGCGCGCGCGGTGATCGCGTCGAGACCGTTGCGCATCGCATAGTTGCGCGCGATGGCCGAACGCACGCGACCATCGCCGATCGCCGGGTGCCCGCCCACTTCGACGTCGCGGGCCAGACTGATGAACAAGTCGAGATGCGGCCCGAAACCGCTGCTGTCGGTGGCGACATAGCGTTCGATCATCAGCGTCGCCATGGCAACGCCAAAGCCGCCGCCGACCGGCGACAGGCGCTGGTTGTCCTCCACCCGCACATCGTCGAAGAACACTTCGTTGACATGGCTGTCGCCGCCGGCCAGCCGGACCGGACGGACTTCGACACCCGGCGCATGCATGTCGACCCAATAATACGTCAGTCCCTTGTGCTTGGGCACGGTCGGGTCGGTGCGGGCAACGATCACGCCATAATCGCTGTGCTGGGCATAGCTGGTCCACAGCTTTTGCCCGTTGAGTTTCCAGCCGTTCCCGTCGACTTCGGCGCGCAGGCGCAGTCCGGCGAGGTCGGATCCGGCGGCGGGTTCGGAAAACAACTGGCACCAGATTTCTTCGCCGGTCAGCGCCTTGATGACTTTGTCGCGGACGAAGTCCTTGTCGGTGCAAAACTTCATCAGGACCGGGATCGGCATGCCGAGCGAGATGCCGAAATAGTTCGTCGGCATGCCGAACTTCATCTCTTCGGTTTCGAACGCGATCTTTTCGATATGCGTCAGGCCTTGCCCGCCCCATTCCTTCGACCAGTTGATGCCGCCATAGCCGGCTTCATAACGGGCCTTGAGATAGCGGCGGCCCAGCGCGAGATCTTCGGGCTCGCTCAGACCCTTGCGGGCCGTGCTGCCGAACGTCGGCGCCACCGACGAAAGCCAGTCGTTGGCGGCGGCGCTATAGGCTTGCAGTTCGGTCATGCTGCGGCACCTTCCAGTTGATCGACAAGAACATCTTCCCAGAACAGCATATTGCCCTGTTCGTTGGCCAGCGTGCGGGCGCGGCGCATATGCAGATGAAGGCCCGATTCCCAGGTCGCGCCGATGCCGCCATGCACTTGCACGCAATCGCGCGCGGCGGTGTCATAACTCTCGGTCGCCTGGATGCGCGCGGCGGCGGCGGCGCGCAGGAAATCACCGTGACCTTCGCGCGCGGCGGCATGCACCGCGCCCGCCCGCGCCAGTTCGACCAGCGCATAGAGTTCGGCAATGCGATGCTTGACCGACTGAAACGCGCCGATCAACTGGCCGAATGCGCGACGGGTCAGTGCATAATCGCGTGCCTTTTCCATGAGGGCCTCGGCACCGCCGGTCTGCTCATGCGCGGTCACCACCGCTTGCAAGGCCAGGATATGGCGCGCCGCAGCGAGCGCGGCTGATCCACGCGCGATTTCGGTCGCGGGCGTGCCGGCAAAGGTCAGATCGGCGGTGGTGCGCGAATTGTCGAAGGTGTTGAACAGGCGACGATCCACCCCGTCGAGTGCAGCCACCACCAGCACCGGCGTGCCCGCATCGCTGGCGATCACCACCGCGACATCGGCATGGGCGCCGCCCGAGACCGACGGTTTTGTTCCGGTCAGTTTGCCATCCCCATAATCCAGTGCAGAACGGGCGGGGACAAACGCCTGGCCTTCGGCAAAGGCCACCGCGCCAATCGCGTCTCCGCTGGCCAGACGCGGCAGCCATTCGGCCTTGAGCCCATCATCGCCATAATCAAGGATCGCCCGCGCGGCGCCGAACGAACTGGTCAGGAAGGCGGCTCCGGCCAGAGTGCGGCCGATCTGATGCCCGACAATGCCCAGTTCGACCAGCCCGAGGCCCAGCCCGCCGTGCTCTTCGGGAATGGCGATGCCGCACCACCCCTGTTCCTGTGCGGTTTCCCAATAGGCCTGGTGAAACACGCCCTGCTGTTCAAGCAGCGGCAACAGGGCAGCGAAATCGACGCGGGCTTCGAGCACGCGGCGCGATTCCGTGGCGATCGCCAATTGGCCTTCGTCATACAGCAGGGACATTTGGCTTGCCTTCAGTTCGGTCGGTCAGACGGGAATAGGTATTTAACCAGGTCATATAAATCAAGCGCGCCAGCTTGCCGCGATACTGGTGGTCATGGCAATCCCTTCGCGATCGGTGGCAGCAGATCCCGCGTTTCGACGGGTGCCAGAAAACCCAGCAGATGCGCGCGCTTGAGCAGCAAGTGCGGCGAAGCCTCGTCGGTCATGCCGATGCCGCCATGGATCTGGATATTGGCGCGCGCATTGGCGAGCGCGGCAGTGTCGGCCAGGCGTTTGGCGGCGGCAACATGAAACGCCATGTCGGCGCCGCCTTCGTCCAGCGCGCAGGCTGCATAATAGAGTTGCGAGCGCGCGACGGCAGCGCGCACCGCCATGTCGGCGGCCATGTGCTTGATCGCCTGGAACGCACCGATCTGGCGCCCGAACTGTTCGCGCAACCGCGCATAATCGGCCGCCATGTCACGCGCCGCCTCGGCGCAGCCCAGCACATAAGCGGCGGCGAGCAGCGCCAGATGCAGCCCCGCGCGCGGATCGGATGCCGTGGTGCGCGCGGGCGTGCTTTCGAGCGCCGCCAGATTGGTCGACAGATCAAGGCAATCGCGCACGTCCAGCGTTTCCGGCAGCACGATCGTGGCGGCGTTGCCCTGCCACAGGCCGAGCGCCAGGGCGGTGCCTGGGCTGTCGAACACCTGGACCCGATCATGATCGGGAATCGCCAGCGCGACCTTGCCCTGCGCGCCGAACCAGCGCGCCGCCACCGCCGATGACAGCGCAGCCAGCGGCGCCAGCGCCGCGCCCATGGCGATGAACACCAGCGCTTCGCTGGCATGGTCGAAACCGACCTCCGGACTGGTCATGCCGATCCAGCCCATCGCGACCAATTGGTCAAACAGCGCCGGATCGCGATTGCGCAGGCCGATCAGCGGCATATTGTCGCCAAGCCAGTCCTGTGCGGCGTCGCACAGCGCTTGCTGGTCCTGATTGATGGCCAGATCCATTGTCTAACGCATCCTTGGCAGGCCGAGCATGCGCTCGCCGATAATGTCGCGCTGAATCTGCGCCGTGCCGCCGGCGATGGTGGCGGCAAAACCGCGCAGATAATCGGCGACGGCATTGTCGGTGCCATAGCCGAATTCGAGCATCTGCGCGCCCATCAGCGTCACCGCCATGCGCTCGATCCGCTGGCCCAGTTCAGAGGTGAACAGCCGGATGACCGAGGCTTCGGGACCGGGCTGGCCGTTGCGGATCACGTCGGAAATGTTGCGATAGGTCATCGCGCGCAAGGCGGCGACTTCGGCGCGCATCGTCGCAAGCGCATCGGCCACGCGGTCGTCGCGGATCATGCCCTTGGCCTGGGCGCGTGCGATCAGGTCGTCGACTTCGGCGGCCTGCTTGACCTGGTCGGAAATAAAGCCGGTGCCGCGTTCGAAACCGAGTGTCGACATCGCGACTTTCCAGCCGTTGCCCAACCCGCCGACGACATTGGCCAGGGGGATGCGCACGTCGTCATAGAACACCTGGGCGAATTCGACTTGTCCGCTGATCTTGCGGATCGGCGTGATCGTGATGCCGGGGGCGGTCATGTCGCAGATCACCCACGACAGGCCGCGATGCTTTTCCGATCCCTCTTCGGTCCGCAACACCAGTTCCTGCCAGTCGGCAACATGGGCAAAGCTGGTCCAGATCTTTGATCCGTTCACGACGATTTCGTCACCGTCGACCCGTCCGCGAGTCCTGATGCCCGCCAGATCGGAACCCGCGCCGGGCTCGGACAAACCCTGGCACCAGATCGCCTCGGCCTTGAGGATGCGCGGCAGGTGCCACGCCTTTTGCGCTTCGCTGGCGTTGGCGATCAGCGTCGGGCCACCATGGTTGACGCCGACGAAGTTGGCGCCGATCCAGGGCGCCTGCGCATGGGCATATTCCTCCAGCCAGATGACCTGGTCGATCAGCGACAGTCCGCGCCCGCCATAGGCGACCGGCCAGTTGATCCCGGCCCAGCCGGCATCGAACAGGCGACGCTGCCATTCCTTGTCGAAATCAAGCGCATCGGCGGCGTGCAGCGGCCGCCGTTCGGTGGGCACATGGGCGTGCAGCCATTCGCGACACTCGGCGCGAAATTGGCGTTCGGGGGCGGAAAATCCGATATCCATCAGGCGCCCTCCGCTTTTCCCGCGCGCTCGCCCAGTGGCTTTTTGCGGTTTTGCAGCGAAGGGTCGAACCCGGCATTGCGCATCAGTTCGTGATTGAGCCCGCTCGGCAAGGTCATGCCGTCGGTGTCATAGATCAGCCGCTTGTTTTCGGCGTTGCTGTGCCAACTGTTGGCCAGGATCGTCCTGGCCAGGGCCGCCACTGTGGTGTCGAGTTCGGCATCGGGCACGCACAGATTGGCCAAACCCATCGCCGCCGCCTGCTCGCCGGTATAGGCCTGACAGGTCAGCATCATTTCCAGCGCCTTGGCCTGCCCCACCCGGCGCGGCAGCCGTTGTGACAGGCCCCAGCCGGGGACCAGCCCCCACTTGCCATGGGTATCGGCAAACCGCGCGGAATGCCCTGCAACGATGAAATCGGCCGACAGCGCGAATTCGAGCCCGCCGGTATAGCAACTGCCTTGCACGCAGGCGATCACCGGCTGGCGCAAACGGGTCAGGCTTTCCAGTCCAAGCATTTCCTGACGCAGCCAGCCCAGCGCGTCGGCATGCGGCGGTTCTTTCAGGTCGTGCCCGGCGCAGAAATGGTCGCCCGCGCTACGAATCACGATCAGGCCGATCGCCTCGCCGTGGGCGGCAATATCGCGGATATGCGTGCGAAAGGCGCGAAACAGCGCGCGGTTGACGGCATTGCGCGCTTCGGGCCGGTTGAGCGTCAGGGTACAGATCGCCCCCAGATCCTGGCGCAGGACGGGGCTTTCGTCGGTCACGCGTCACCCCGCGTTCTGGCGATGGCCGCGACCGCCGTGCCGGCTTCGCGCGCGCGCTGTCCGAACTGGTCGCGGATCGGCACGAATTCGGGCATTACCAGCGATCGGCGCAGCCAGTTGGCGCCATCGACCACCAGCGTATGCCCGGTGATATAGGCGGCAAACGGCGAACACAGAAATGTCGCTGCCCAGCCCAGTTCGCGCACTTCACCGACGCGTTGGCCGGGAATGGTGTGGTCCGCGCTTTCGCCCACGCGGTGGCGGGTCATGTGGTCGGGCAGATCCTTGTGCGGGAAACGGCCCGGCGCAAGGCAGTTCACCCGGATGTCGTCGGGGGCCCATTCCACCGCCAGGCTTTGCGTCAGATTGGTCACTCCGGCCTTGGCGGCGGCGCTGTGCGCGGTGCCGGGGCCGCCGGTCCAACTGTAAGTCGCGCCGATATTCAGGATGGCGCCGCCTTTGCCCGCTGCCAGCCGGCGCAATGCGAATTCGCGGCTGCAATTGAACGTGCCGTTCAGCACGATATCGACCACGGTGCGAAAGCCGTTGGGCGTCATTTCTTCGGCAGGAGCGGGAAAATTGCCCGCCGCATTGTTGATCAGCACATCGACCGGGCCAAGCTTTGCCTCGATCTCGTCGAACGCGCGGGCAATGGCGGCGGGGTCGCGCACGTCGCATGCGACCGCAATCGCTTCGGCGCCCAGTGCCTCGATGGCTTCGACCCCGGCGGCGAGATGGTCCGGCTTGCGGCTGAGGATGGCGATTTTGGCACCGAGTCGGGCAAATTCGATGGCGATGCCTTTGCCAAGGCCGGTGCCGCCCCCGGTAACGGCGACAGTCTGACCGGCATACGTGCCTGCGGGCAAGGCCGATAGTCCTGCTGCGGGTGGTGCCGACAATGCCATCGCTGTCTCTCTCCGGAATGATTCGCGTTTTTGTGGCTTTGCCTGTGGCACGGCCTCGCTGGTTAACTTCGTTATATAGGTAATGCGTGATGTCAACGGTTGCGGTGAAAACCGCTTGCAGCTCTTGCCTATATCACTACGTTTTATATCTCGTGGGCGAACAACGGAGATGGGCATGGGCGATGAAATGGTCCTGAGCGAACTGGACGAAAGTCTGCGGATCATCACGCTCAACCGTCCGGAACGCCACAACGCCATGAATGACGCGATGTCCGACCTGTTTCAGCAGGTGCTGCACGATGCGCTTGAGGAAACCTGCTCGAACGCCATCCTGCTGCGGGCCAGTGGCAAGAGTTTTTGCTCGGGCCGGGACACCACGGTGCTGGGCCATCGCGCCCGCGACGAAAGCGACTTTCACTTCGTGCGCCGCACGCAGGAAAGTCGGCTGCGCATGCTCGATTCGACCAAGCCGATCGTGGCGGCGGTAAAGGGCGGGGCGATCGGCGGCGGTTGCGAACTGGCACTGGCCGCCGATGTGCGGGTCGGCGACACGACTCTGAAAATGGCGCTGCCCGAGATTCACTATGGCCTGCTGCCCGACACCGGCGGCACGCAGTTGCTGACCGCGCTGGTTGGCCCTTCGCGCGCCAAATACATGATCCTGTCGGGCGATACGATCCTGGCCGAACAGGCGCTGGCGTGGGGTGCGATCGATTTCCTGGTCGAGCCGGAGGCACTCGACGAACGGGCGCTGGCCATCGCCCGCAGTTTTGCGTCAAAGCCGCCGATCAATCTGGCCATGGGCAAACAGATGATCGACATGCATTTCGGTCCCGCGATCCGCGCCGGCACCCGCACCGAACTGCTGGCGCAAAGCGCTCTGTTCAAATCCGAGGACTATGCCGAAGCGCGCGCCGCGCGCCGCGAACAGCGCAAACCCGTCTACAAAGGGAAATAGGTCGCGCGGCGATCACCGCAACGTGTATCTCTTGCCCTTGTCGGCCATCAGCGCGGCGCGATCGACTTGCGGAACGCCGACGGGATTGCCGATCTGCGGATATTTGAGGCCATTGGCCAGTGCGACCGAGCGCGGCAGGTCCAGGCTTTGCCAGATCGCCTTGATCGATCCCTGGATGGCGGCCGGCGGCTTGGCGGCGATCTGTTCGGCCAGCGCCTGCGCGCGGGGCCAAAGATCGTCGAGCGCGACGACTTCGCTGACCAGACCGATCTCCCTCGCCTTTTTCGCCGTCATGCGTTCGTCGTTGCCCAGCAGCACCATGCGCAGCACGTCATGCAGCGGCATCTTGTAAGTCATGCCGATCGGTTCGAGCGAACTGACCATGCCATAGGTGACATGGGGGTCAAAGAAGGTGGCATCGTCCGATGCGATGATGATGTCCGCCTCGTTCAGCCAGTAGAACGCGCCGCCCGCCGCCATCCCGTGCACCGCAGCAATCAGCGGTTTCCAGCAGCGTTGCGATTTGGGACCAAGCTTGTCGCCGGGATCTTCGCAATGCCAGATATTGTCGAGATCGACGGCGGGCGGCTCGCCGCGCGCCACCGCATTGACATCCACCCCGGTGCAGAACGCGCGGCCTGGGGCTGCGCGCAGCACCGCAACATGGATACCATCGTCCCATGCGATGGCGTGCCACACTTGCGCAAATTCATCCATCATCTGCCGGGTAAAGCTGTTCATCGCCTGCGGACGATTGATCGTGATGGTCGCGACATGATCGGCAACCTCGAACAGGATGGTTTCGTATGTCACGTCCGACTCTCTCCGCATGGTCTTGTGATATTAAACGTAGTAATATAACTGGCAGCAGCGATGACAAGCGTGATTTCGACATTTGGGCGATGCGGATGTTTGACCTGGTGATACAGGCGCGGCATAGAGTCCGCAGCCATTGGAGGCGCAAGCGATGAAACCAGGGACGAGATTGAAAAGCGCGGTGTGCGGTGCGGAGGTTGTGGTGATCCGCGCGGGCGGCGGGGTGATCGGGTGCGGCGGCGCGGCGATGGTCGAGGCGGCGGCAGAGGCGGCCGAGCTGGACCCGGCGTTTGCCGGCGGGACGGTGATGGGCAAGCGCTATGTCGATGGCGCGGGCACGACCGAGCTGCTGTGCGTCAAGCCGGGCAAGGGGACGCTGGCGCTCGATGGGGTGGCGCTGACGGTCAAGGATGCCAAGCCGCTGCCGGCGTCCGACTGACTCCTGCTGATCCGATCGGACCTGATACACGATGAACCTTGCCCTTTTTCTCGAGATGGCGGCCGGCGCCGCGCCCGATCGCATTGCGCTGGTGTGCGACGGCAAGCGGTGGACTTATGGCGAACTGCTGGCTGCGGCGCAGGGCGCCTGCGCGCTGATCGTGCAGAGCAAGGCGCACTATGTGGCGCTGCTCGATGAATCGAGCGAGGCGTCGGTGATCGCGCAGTTCGGCGCGGCGCTGGCGGGGATTGCGTATTGCCCGTTGAACTATCGCCTGGCCGATGCCGACCTTGCCGCGCAGCTTGGACGGATCGTGCCGGCGCTGGTGGTGGGCCATGCCGAGCGGGTGGCGCGGCTGGCGCCCGACCAGCAACACGTGGTCTATCCGCGCGCCGAATTCACGCTGGCGGTGCAGGAAGCGACCCCGCCTGCCGACGCCGAATATGATGCGGGCGACGGGATCGCGATCCAGTTGTTCACCAGCGGCACGACGGCGGCGCCCAAGGCGGCGATCCTGAAACATGCCAACCTGGTGTCGTATATTCTGGGCACGGTCGAATTCGGCGCGGCCGAGGAAAGCGATGCCGTGCTGGTGTCGGTGCCACCGTACCATATCGCCGGGATCGCGGCGATTGCCTCGTCGATCTATGCGCTGCGGCGGATCGTGATGCTGCCCGCGTTTGCGCCCGATGCCTGGCTCAAACTGGTCGAGGCCGAACAGGTGACCAACGCCTTTGTCGTGCCGACGATGCTGTCGCGGGTGATCCACGCAATGGACAAGGGCGTCCATGCCCAGACCGCGTCGCTGCGCTCGATTGCCTACGGCGGCGGCAAGATGCCGATCGAGCTGATCCGCCAGGCGCTCGACCTGTTTCCCGACACCGGGTTCACCAATGCCTATGGCCTGACCGAAACGAGTTCGACAGTGGCGCTGCTCGGCCCGGCCGAACACCGCGCGGCCCATTGCGCGAGCGACCCGGCGGCCCGCGCGCGGCTGGCCTCGGTGGGCAAACCGCTGCCGACAATCGAGCTGGAGATCCGCGACGACGAGGGCCGGGTGCTGCCCGCCGGCCAGACCGGCGAGATCTATGTGCGCGGCGACCAGGTCTCCGGCCAGTATCGCGAACGCAGCGCGCTCGATGCTGACGGCTGGTTCCCGACGCGCGATGCCGGGTATCTTGATGACGAGGGCTATCTGTTCCTGTCCGGCCGGGCCGACGATGTGATCGTGCGCGGGGGAGAGAACATCTCGCCCGGCGAGATCGAGGATGTCGTGCTGACTCACCCGGCGATCGCCGATGTGGCGGCGGTGGCGGTGCCGTCGGCGGAATGGGGCGAAGGCGTCGGCCTGGCCGTGGTGGTGCGCGGCGGCCACGACCAGCCCGCGCCGGACGACCTCAAGGACCTGATCCGCGCGCGCCTGCGATCGAGCCGCGTGCCCGACACGATCGCCTTTCTGCCCAGCCTGCCCTACAACGAAATGGGCAAGCTGCTGCGGCGAGAGGTCAGGCGGATCCTTGCCGGTTGAACAACGGAATTCCCTCCTAGATATTTGACCTGGTAATACAGGTGGGGCATAGGAATCGGGACCAATCAAGGAGCGGCAACCCGATGGATCTGAGCTATGGCGCCGAAGCGGAACGCTTTCGCAAGGACGTGCGCGCCTTTCTGGCCGAGGCGTGGCAGCCGGGCGATCGCCGCAAGGCCGATCTGAAGGACTTCATCCGCGCTTTTCGCCATGCGGCGGTCGAACGCGGCTATCTCTACCGTTCGGTGCCCAAACGCTATGGCGGGTCCGAACAGCCGGTCGACGTGATCCGCGCGCAAGTGATCCGCGAGGAATTCGCCCGCGCCCGCGCCCCTGGCGAAGTGGGCGGCAACGGCGTCAACATGACTGTCCCGACGCTGCTGGAAAAGGGCACCGAGGAACAACGTGCTCTGTTCATCCGCAAAACGATCGAGGGCGATTACATCTGGGGCCAGGGCTATTCGGAGCCGGGTTCGGGATCGGATCTGGCCAGCGTGCGCACCAAGGGCGAATTGTCGGCCGACGGCAGCACCTGGATCATCAACGGGCAGAAGATCTGGACCAGCCAGGGCGGCTCTGCCACGCACATGTTCATGCTGGTGCGCACCGAACCCGATGCGCCCAAGCATGACGGCATCACCTATCTGCTGATCGATCTCGACCAGCCGGGGATCACGCGCCGCCCGATCAGGCAGATGACCGGAATGGAAGGCAACGACACCTTCTACGAATTCTTCTTTGACAACGCGCAGACTCCGGTGACGTGGCAGGTCGGCGAACGCGGGCAGGGCTGGTATGTCAGCCGCACCACGTTGAAGCACGAACGCGCCGCGATCGGCAGCGCCGATGGCCTCGGCAAGCAGTTCGCGAAACTGGTCGATCTGGCAAAAGAAGTCGGCCGCATCGGCGATCCGCTGGTGCGCGACACGCTGACCCGGATCGAGGGCCACGTGCTGGCGCACCGTTACACCAGTTTCAGGCTGTTTTCGTGCAGCGCGGCGGGCGAAGATCCTGGTCCGGTGCAACTGATGATGAAGCTGCTGCTGACCGAGATCGGGCACGAGATGGCGCTGCTGGCGCAAGACCTGATCGGCGAAGAGGGTCTGATCGAACCGGCCAATGCCGGCACACGCAGCGCGGCCACCACCCTGCGCGGGCCCAACAAGTGGCTCGATCAGATCATGGGCAGCCTGGGCAATTCGATTGCCGGGGGCGCGTCGAATATCCAGCGCAACATCATCGGCGAACGCGGGCTTGGCCTGCCGCGTGATCTTGCCATGTCGGGGGAGAAATAATGCGGTTCCACCTGACCGAAGAACAACGGGCGATCCAGGACGCGGTGCGCGGCACGCTGGCGGATGTCTGGAGTATCGACCGGCTGCACAAGTTTGCCGCCGGCGACACCGACTTCGACTCTGCCAGTTGGCAGGCGCTGATGGCGCTGGGCGTGGGCGGGCTGGCGCTGCCCGAGGCCGAAGGTGGTGCCGGGCTGGGCCTGCTCGACGCCGCGCTGGTGTGCGAAGTGGTCGGCGAAGCGGCCGCACCGGGCCCGGTGATCGGCCAGATCCTGGCGGCCATTGCCGTCGCCCATTCGGCCAATGCCGGGGCGCGTGCGCTGTTGCCGTCGATCGCCAGCGGCGAGGCAGTCGTCGCCCTCGCGCTGGGCAGCCCGCTGGTGCAGGGCGCGCGCGCGGCCACCCTGTTTCTGGCCGATGGCCCCGACGGCACGATCCGTCTGGTCGAAGCGGGCGAGGCGATAACGATCGAAGCCCAGACTGCGACGGACCGCAGTCGCCCGGTGTCCCGCGTCACTTTCGGCGAAGCCAGAGAGCATGTGCTGTTCGGCGGAAATGACCCGTTTGCCGCCCGTCTGCGCGATGCAGCGCTGGTGCTGATCGCCGCCGACGCGCTGGGGGGTGCCCAGAAAGTCACCCAGATGAGCGTTGCCTATGCCAAAGAGCGCGTCCAGTTCGGTCAGCCGATCGGCCGGTTCCAGGGGCTGAAGCACCAACTCGCGCATATGGCGCTCGACGCCGAACCGGCGCGCGCGCTGGTGTGGTACGCCGCCTATGCCTGGGACGCGCAACTGCCCGACGCCCCGCGCGCCGCCGCCATGGCCAAGGCCCATTTGTGCGACGTTTACACCCGCGCCACCCGCGCCGCGATCGCCGCCCATGGCGGCATCGGCTACACCTGGGAATATGGCCTCAACTACTGGTTCCGCCGCTCCATTGCCAACCGCGTATGGCTGGGTTCACCGCAACACCACCGCGCCAGAGCCGCCGAACTCGCCGGATGGTGACGGCATTCGCCAATCTGACCCTGCCATTGATGTGCGCACCGATGAGCTTTGCCTCTTCGGTCGATCTGGCGGTGGCCTGCCGCAAGGCGGGGGTTGTTGCGGGCTGGCAGGGCGGTACGGTGACGCCCCTGGACGAGTTTGGCCGCTACATCGAGGTGCTGGACGGGAGCGCCGGCGCACCGCCGATCGTGAACCTGCCGTCGCGTATCGCCGGAGAGCCCGACGGCCCGGCCAAGCTCGACTTGCTCGCCGCGCATCGCGCGCCGCTGGTGCTGTCGAGCGTCGGCGATCCGACGTTGCTGGTCGAACGGGTGCATGGCTGGGGCGGGCGCGTGATCCAGGACGTCACCACCATGCGTCATGCTGAAAAGGCGATCGGGGCAGGGGTCGACGGCCTGATGCTGACTTGTGCGGGTGCGGGCGGGCACACCGGATTCCTGACTCCGTTTGCCTTTGTTCCGGCCGTGCGGCGAATCTGGCCGGGTTTGCTGATTGTCGGCGGGGGCGTTGCCGATGCGCATGGGATCGCGGCGGTGCTGGCGCTGGGCGGCGATCTGGCCTGTATGGGCACGCGTTTTATCGCCACGCCCGAAAGCGGGGTCGTGCAGGGGCATCGCGACATGATTGCCGGCGCGGGCATCGATCGGATCATGATTTCTGCGGCGATGAACGGCGTGCCGGCCAACTGGATACGCGACTCGATCGAACAGGCCGGGCTCGATCCCGCAACGTTGCCGACGACCCGCACGCCGATGCCCGCCGGGATCAGGCCCTGGCGCGATATCTATAGCGCCGGGCAAAGCGTGGGGCTGATCGAACAGTCCGAGCCGGTCGCCGCGCTGGTCGAACGGCTGGCAGCCGAATTCGCCGCTCTTGTGCCCGGTGACGCCTGGCGCATCCGCCTCGCCGATGTCGCGCGCGACTGGACCTGATTTTCACCTATTGCACCAAGTGCAATATGTCTGCACAATGCTGCGATGACATGTCTGATCGGAAAGAATGCGCTCGTCACCGGCGGAGCGCGCGGCATTGGTGCCGCAATCGTGCGGCGACTCGCCGCTGAAGGCGCGCAGGTCGCGTTCAGCTATCGCGGCAATACCCAGGCTGCAGAGGCGCTGGTGGCCGAAATCGGCGCGGCGGGCGGCCAGGCTTTCGCGGTCCAGGCCGACGTCGGTGACCGCGCCGAGGTTGCGCGAATGTTTGCCAGTTGCGACGCGCAATTCGGCCCTGCCGCCAATCTCGATATCCTGGTCAACAACGCCGGCATTGGCAGCAATGGGGCCGATGCCTCGCTCAAATCGGGCAGTGAAGACCTGTTTGACGAGATGATGCGGGTCAATGCCAAGGGGCCGTTCCTGGTCACGCAACAGGCGCTGCCCCGGCTGCGCGACAACGGCAGGATCGTCAATATCGGGTCGATTTCGGGCAAAGTGGCGCAATCTTTCGCAGCAGGCTACGGCATGACCAAGCGCGCGCTGCAAAGTCTCACCTTTTCCACCGCCGTTTCCGTCGCAAAGCGCGGCATAACCTGCAATCTGATCGCGCCCGGCGCTGTCGCCACCGATTTCATCGCCGTGCTGCGCAGCAAACCCGGCTTTGACGAAGGCACTGCCAAAGTGACCCCGATGGGGCGTATCGGCCGGCCCGATGATATCGCCGGGGCGGTCATGATGCTGTGCCGCGACGAAGCGGGATGGGTGACCGGCAACGTGATCGAAGCGGCGGGCGGGATTGCGCTTTGACGACCCGCCATCTGGTCGATCCCGAACTGCTGCCGCTTGTCGACGCTTTTCCGTTGATGGACCTGTCGCCGGAAACCTTGCCGGCGCTTCGCGCGCGGACGGCGGCGATTGCTGCCGCGCAAATGCTGCCCGATCTTGCCGTCAGCGTTCGTGACGTGCTCATTCCGTCGGGCGAAACCGGTCGGCAGGTTCGCTGCCTGCTGGTGGCGCCCGCCGTTCTGTCCGACAAGGCGCCGGCGATTCTGCATTTCCATGGCGGCGGCCATATCCTGGGGCTGCCGGAAATGAATCGGGCGCAGCTTATGCAATGGGCCGACGCGCTTGCTTGCCTCGTCCTGTCGGTCGATTACCGGCTGGCGCCGGAATGTCCGTTCCCGGGTCCGATGAACGATGCCTATGCGGCGCTGCGCTGGCTGCACGAAACAGCAGCCGAACTGGGCATCGACGCCGCCCGCATCGCCGTCAGCGGTGAAAGCGCGGGCGGCGCGATGGCCGCCTGCCTGTGTCTGATGGCGCGCGATCGCGGCGAATTTGCGATCGCCTTTCAGCATCTGGAAATGCCCCGGCTGGACGATCGGCTGCCCGATCCGCCCAATCCCGTCACCGGCGAATTCGTCTGGCGAACCGAAAACAGCCGGTTCTGCCGCGATGTCTATCTCGCCGGCAGTGTGTCGCCGTATGGGTCGGCGGCGCGTGCCGCCGATCTTGCCGGCCTGCCGCCTGCCTATCTGATGGTCGGGTCGCTCGATCTGTTTGTCGACGAATGCCTGGCTTATGCCGGTCGGTTGATCCGCGCCGGTGTGCCGGTCGAATTGATCGTCTATCCCGGCTGTTTTCACGGATTTCGCCTGGCCCGCGACGCGACCGTCAGTCGGCGCGCGAGCGATGACAACCTGCGCGCCCTGGGCAAGGCGTTGCGGCGATAGCGCCGCCGGCGCGCGCGTTCGGGGTCTAGAATTGCCGGAGGCGTAGCATTTTTGTCACGCCTTCGCAGAAACTGGCACCCGCATACGGTTGCACTTGATGCCGCACGGCCCTAAGCGGTAGGAAGTAAACCTAGTATAAGAACTACTACAAGAGGATGCCCGCCAATGAAGATTCGCTCGATGTTGTTCGGCTGTGTAGCTGTGTCCGCCCTGGCGGCCTTTGGCGCGCCGGCTTTCGCAGACACGCCCGACGCACCCGCTGCGACTCCCGCATCATCGGCAACGGTCGGAGACATCATCGTCACCGCGCGGCGCAAGAACGAATCGCTGCAGTCCGTGCCGATCTCGGTCACGGCGCTTTCGCAAAAAGACCTGGTCGAACGTTCGGTCGCTTCGGCTGCAGACCTGTCGAAAGTGGCGACCGGCCTGGTGGTCAACGCAGACTCGGCCAATCCGACCGCCATCACGTTTTCGATCCGCGGTCGCGGTCAGGTTTACGGCGCGGCAACGGGTTCGGTGGAAACCTATTTCGGCGATATTCCGCTCAGTTCGACTTTCGAAATGCCGGCGCCCCCCCCGCAGTTCTTCGACCTCAACACTTTTCAGGTCTTGAAGGGTCCGCAAGGAACGCTGTTCGGCCGCAACACCACCGGTGGTGCCGTGGTGATCGTGCCGCAGGCGCCAAAACTTGGCGTAACCGAAGGCTATATCCGCGTCCAGGGCGGCACATATAACGACGTCCAGATCGAGGCGGCGCTCAACATCCCGCTTGGTGACAATGCGGCATTGCGGCTTGCCGCATTCGATTGGCAGCGCAAAGGCTATGAGAACAGTTCGGCAATCGATGTGCTGACCGGCAAGACCCAGCTCGATGCGCCCACCGGCCAGCCGCTCGGTTCGCAGAATTTCAACAACGTCGACACCACGCAATTCCGCGCTTCGCTTTATTATGCGCCAACGGACGGCTTTGAGAACACGACCGTCGCGTCGTATCAGGTCGACAAGACGCGCTCGGCACCCAGCGGCTCGTTGTGGCAGGGCGCGCGTACGGCTCCCAGCGCATCGAACCCATTTGGTGCGACAGTCGTTGCCGCTCCAACTTGCGGCGATTATTGCGCTTATATCAACGTCAATCTGGAAAAGCCGGCGTCGAAGTATTACATCGTTGAAAATACGACAAAACTTGATCTGACCGAGGGTCTGAAGCTCAAGAATATCCTGGGCTATATCAATTCGGCCGGCTATGGTAACGTCGCCACGGATTCAACGGCTTCGTCGCAGACGTTCGCGCTGATTGACTTGCCGGTTTCTCCAAGAGCGCAGAAAAATCAGCAGTTCACCGAAGAATTGCAGTTGCTGGGGAATACGTCCGACAACAAGCTGACCTATACGTTAGGCGGCATGTACGACAAAACGGCCCAGCCGACCGGCATCAACGATATTAACGTCTATTCCTTGTCATATTCGGGCGCGGCTTCCGGCGACGAGACCGCGATCAATTTCCAATCGACCAATGTGGTGAGCAAGGCGCTTTATGCGTCGGCCACGTACTCGCCGATCAAGGCACTGAACATCACTGGCGGATTTCGCCAGACATGGGTCAGTTTGAGCCAGACCGCCGGCTTTTCGACCGATGCACTGGGATACCCCGATCCGCTGCAGCCCGGCGCTGCCTCTGGACCTGGCGGAATTGTCTATCCTGATGTCTCCCCGTATATTCAGGCGAACGGCACTCCGCTCACCACGGCCAAAGCGTCGTTTTCGGGCAGCACTTACAACCTCGGAGCCGACTACCACGTGACCGATGCCGTGATGGTCTATGGCGGCTATCGCCATGGCTGGAAGCGCGGGGGCATCAACCCGGCGTCACAGAACGGTGCCGTGTTCTCGCCTGAAACGGTCGATGACTTCACAGTCGGTGTGAAAAGCAAGTTCAACGTCGCGCAAGTGCCGTTCCGCGCCAATGTGGAACTGTTCTACGACAAGTATACCGGCCTGCAGACCAGCTATCTCGCCATCGGCGGTACGCAGTTGATCACCGATACCATCAACGTAAACAAGGCGCGCTATCAGGGATTTGATGCGGATATTACAGCCGCGCCGGCCAACTGGCTCGATCTGTCGGCGTCATGGTCCTATAACGATGCAAAGATTCTCCACTGGCCGGATACCTCGGCTCCGGCGCTCGGTTCATCCGATCTGACCCAGAATCCGCTGCCTTACGTTGTAAAAAACAAGTTCTCGGTCACACCCCGTTTGCACACCGATGTGCCGGGCAACGTGGGTGAATTTGTTCTGATGGGAACCGTGAACTATCAAACCAAGTTCTATACCAGCGCATTTGCTGTTAACAGCCCGATCGCGACACAGTATTCATTCTACTTCAACAACGCCGCCAGCTATTGTGCCGGTGGCTTTTGTGGAAACACTATCCCCGGGTACACCACGGTCGATGCACGGATCGAGTTGAACCACGCCTTCGGATCGCGCTTCGATCTTGCCGCAGCGGTGACGAACCTGACCAACAAGTATTATCTGCTCGGGTCGAGCGCGACGATCGAGTTCGGCGCCGAAGGCTACGCCGTCGCACCGCCACGGATGTTCACGTTCGAAGTCAGGACTAAATTCTGATCCCGTAGCGAACGACGTTTGCGTCGTGGCGCGATCAAAAAGCCGGGCGGGAGCATGCTCCCGCCCGGCTTTTTGTCGGGGTTAACGATGGAAGAAATCCTCCCCGGAATCGCCAAGGGATGCCCACATCCGGCGCATCGATTCCCCCATCGATATCTTCGCCGGTCCCATAACCACCGCGTTGGTGACGAGCCTGCGGCACTCGACAGACAAGTATTTGATTTAAAAAAGATCCGTTCGTGCTGCGCTTGACGAAGCATCGGCGCTGCGGTTTGCCAAGCGCGCGTGCAATGGTGCCCGGATCGACTGCCCCGCACGTGCTTCGACAGTCTCAGCACGAACGGATCATTATGATTTATATGGATAAACACCACGTAACGGAGATGTGCGAATCGCCTGGCCCGAAAGCGGGGAGGATATCAGACACGTTCGATGATGATCGCCGGGGCCATGCCGCCGGCGGCGCACATCGTGACGAGGCCATAGCGGCCGCCGG
>Ga0116227_10009118_pt1 | contig 18208 bp, 14 predicted proteins | sample S1TSphgellanicum_FD_89693 | JGI IMG/M metagenome (GOLD analysis project Ga0116227, IMG submission 89693) | Host-associated microbial communities from peat moss isolated from Minnesota, USA - S1T2_Fb - Sphagnum magellanicum MG | ecosystem: Host-associated > Plants > Peat moss > Unclassified... | reverse complement strand
TGGTTTTTTTTGTTGTTTTTTTTTTTTTTGGGTTTTTTTTTTTTTTTTTTTTGGGTACTCCTTTCTTCAATGCTTTTTTCGTTTTGCCTCCCTTTTGCTTTGCTACTTCCTTGCTTCAACGCTTCTTTGTTTTGTCATTTTTTTGTTTTGCCTCCCTTTTGTTTTTGCTTTGTTACTTCTTTGTTTCAACGCTTTTTTTGTTTTGCCTCCCTTTTGCTTTTGCTTTGCTACTTCCTTGTTTCAATGCTCTTTTGTTTTGTCGTTTTTTTTTGTTTTTCCTTCCTTTTTCTTTTGCTTTGTTATTTCTTTGCTTCAATGCTCTTTTGTTTTGTCCTTTTTTGTTTTACCTCCCTTTTGCTTTTGCTTTGTTACTTCCTTGCTTCAATGTTCTTTTGTTTTGTCATTTGTTTGTTTTACCTCCCTTTTGCTTTTGCTTTGTTACTTCCTTGCTTCAATGCTCTTTTGTTTTGTCGTTTTTTGTTTTGCTTCCTTTTTTCATTTCATCTCCTTTTTTTTTGTTCCTTGACTCATTACTCTTTGTTTTGCTTCTCCCTTCTTTGTTACTCCCTACTTCAATAGGAGTTTGCAAACATAATCTAACATTATTGATAGTGATGAAAAATAAATTAAATTAAATTTGCAAAAGTTGCATGTGCAAAGAGAAGTATGGAGACCCCATAACAAAAATGCACTATGTTGATCTTTTTATGTTATAAATGATAATAACAATTTTTATGGAAGAAAATCTCAAATCATGCATTATAATATCGTTTATCATATTAATCTTGTCCTTTTTAATCCAAGAACAAAAGAAAGGAAAAGAATCATATCATATTACAAAAAAAATGAAATAACAACATTGAAAAAACATGTGGATGTAGATCTTGTTTATTTGCAAAAATAATTGAGGAGGAATTGAGTAGTTTAGTGAAAATTGTATTGGAAAGACAACCTACAAAGAAGAAACTTAATGTGTTTAGCTTTAAAATATCAAAGTTTTTTTGGTGCAAAAGATTTTTTTAAATAGTGTGTTGTGCAAAAAAAATAATTTCTATAAAACCTTGGCCTTTTACTTGTCAAAAATCACCTACCTATTCAATTTGTGGAAAGTACATAGTTGAAGCATTTTGCAATGCGATTATGTTGAAGAGTTGTGTTTCCTTCCAAAAATTCCAATGACAAGTAATCAAGTTGATATATACCCATTCCAAAGACAATTTCAGAAATAACTACCTCATTTTCATACCTAACTACTTTACTTCTTTCTTAATAACTACTTCCTTTTCTTATGAAGTTTTTTAATAATTATCTCCCACCTTTCCTAATGACTACCTCCATTTTATCACTACCTCAGTCTTTTTCCCTATCCACCAACATGGATATTAAAAAACAAATTAACATGCTTGTTTTCATGTCCATGAAATGTATATTAATTTAAATTAAATTTGACATTGACATAAGTAATGACAAATTAATGAAAACCATTTTAAAAAAAAATAGTTGATTGTCATTGGTAGTGTGCAGTAACATGGAGCTCAAATTTGTTTCCATAAGAAGTTTTACTTGATTTGGTGGAAATGAAAAACAAAAATATGTCATACCAAAATTGAAAGAATGTTATTTTGCAACACCTAGTTCTAAACTTATGGATGTCAAATGGAGCACATGATGTTTTTGCTTTGGTTATGAATTTTTTGGGTATAGATCGGTAGCCTAAACATATCACAATAAGGTTAATTGAGGTAGGTGAAACTACAAGTTAGGCCTTAGCAAGAAACTTAATTGAATTGTTAGATGAATATGGTTTATATATATATATATATATATATTGTGTGTGTGTGAAGGATGAAGTTGTAAATTGAATGCAATGACATCAACATTAAAATCTATGCAATGACATTCAAAATTTCCAAAGCACTTTGCTTTGGCCATGCATTTTCCAAAGCATACCAATATGGGATACCAAAAAAAACAAAAATTGCAAAAATTTCAAGTATGTTTCTATTATATCTATCAAATCTAATTTGCAAAAGTGCATAACTTGGTTAAAAACTTTGTGCAAAGGCAAATAGGAGTGGAACAAGGTGTATATTGATTTTGAAATTTGTCCAAGAAAGTTAAATACTCTTGTAAAAACAAGTAATTTTCAAAAAAAATTGTTTATGTTTTAATTGTAAATTGATTTGCATTTTTATTTTTTTTTAATTTTAGAATATTAACATTTTGTTGAATATTTTGTAGGTTTGTAATCAAAATAGTCTTGTTCTAGGAGGCCTTATTATTTCAAATGGTCATTATGTTATGTTATAATTCACAAATTGTTGTTTGTATTTTTAGTCAAATTTCACCTTCTTTCACTGGGCATATTTCTTAAACAATTGTTGAATAATTATCTTCAATTTGTGACTACTTGTGTTTAAACCAATCCAAAAGCCATTCATTACTAAATGATGTCCTTAGCTCTACCATCACAATGAGTTATAAATTGAAAGAAGAAGTCGAAATTACACTAGTCTTAAATTAGTTAATGGATGATGATTCTAATCACTATGCCAAAAATGACATTTTATGACTAGTTTTATACGATTACAAGTGGCATAAATGATTAAAAATAGCATAAATGATAGGTCCAATTTCACTACAAATGGCATAAGTGATTAGTTTAGTCAAAAAAGATTAATCGTCAAATGCCATTTTTGGAAAAAGGGTGCTACCATTGAATTATTTTTGTTTGCTTTTAACCTTAAGGAGGTGTGTGGTGTGCTTAACTTTAAGAAAATATGAAAAAAAAAAAAAACTCACAACATGTTTTCATTGATGTTAGAGACACAATTTAAGAATCTTCTTTTGGTGTCTTCATTTGTTAATTGTGAGCAAAATATTTCAATTATTGAAGAACATGATAGAAAATCATTACATCCTATATTTTTTGAAATGTTATAATTACTCACATTCTATGGCAAATTGTGAAATTGAATCTACAGACTAAAAAGTTGATGAAGATTGTAGCTTGGATATTTTTGACATGACTACCAACACAAGTGAACTAGTCAAAAAACTAGTTAATAGAAAGTTGTTTTTTAAAAATATTTCAAATGGATGTTAAGGAAATTAAATGTCTATTCCAATGATGACAAAAACATGGATCCATTTTCCCCACTATTAATTTTTTTGTTTGATAGATATTAGGTTATATTGGATCACAAATAAAAATTGAAAGGATTGTTTCTTTAGCTAGCATATTCATCAATCTTAAAAGATGTTGCTTGTAATTTAAAAACTTGAAAAATCTAATATTTGTTACCAAGAATTGGCTTAATGACCCAACAATTGGTTGCAAATCTTCTTGCAATCTAGTAGAGTTTATTGAAATGAATGAACATTTAGAAAAAAAGTTTAAAAATTTTGAAAGTGAATTTGAGTGAAATGAAATTTGAAATAAACAATCTTGAATTTATGCATTTTCATGATGCTTTTGCAAGTCATTTCCATTTCCATTTTTTTAATTTACAAAAATGGTAGAATTGTTTTTGGTAACCAAGTTGTGAAAACTATCTTTGCAAATCACTGATTCAAAAATTTATAGACTAGCTAAACTTAAAATTGGTTGGATTTTATTTTTTCAAATTTTTTTGAAACCTTGAATGGTCTTTTAAACTTGGAAATTTTTTTGCGGAGATTTGATATGTTATTTAAAATGGTCACGAGAATTGGAACCAATGGTTCTCATGAAAAAGTGAGAACTGCTCAACACTAGTAATCACATAATAACCCACAACCTTACCATCCTTTGATTGCTAAGAGGTAGTCAAAATATTTACAATGGGAATACATATTACATTACATACCCTAAGCATGAACATTTTGCCTTAATGTTTCACATTAGAGATCTACCATTTTTGCATATATTTTTTGAAGATTTCAAGCTATTGGATTTAATCAAAACATTATATTCAAAGATTTCATTACAACCTACAATAATTTGGGGGTTCAAATTTTGTGTTGCCACATGGCTTTAGTGTTTAGTGTTTTACTTAGTGGAACATTTTAAAAATATGCATTCCAAGTGATTTTGGCTTTTGACAATTGATCTTTAATGTAAATCCTTCCCATACCTTAACAATAAGATTTGAAAACAATGAGACATTCATTTGACCAACTAAGAATGGCCGACTAATTCTTAACTTCATAAGCCTTACTTTCTTCCTTTGAAGGTGTTCACTTCTTAACTATGATAATGAGGGAAGTGTGGTTACTCAAACCTCCTTGGAAGGTTTTGCCATAAACCCTCTCAACATTTGGATAATTATGATTACTTTTAATTTACCTTCAACAAACAATTGCAAGGAATTGCCACATAGCTAAAAAGGAAAAGGTCCCATACCTCAATGATAATTTGAAAAAGAATTTTAAAAATCTCTTGAACTATACATATTTTTTATCAAGACAATTCTACTATTTTAGTGGGTGTTTGTAAAAACTACCGAAACTAAAAGAAATTATGAAGCAAAATAGTTCACACATTGTACCAATGAAAAAAAAAAAACAATGAGGCAATTATAACATCGTAACCAAACTTCATAAATAAGCTCACACGCTTACAAACTCCCCAACTCAACTCATATCACCACCAACCTCCTTGGATTACCATACATCTACACATTTTGCAAACCTATTTCACCTTGCACCATTTTGCTAGCACCCATTGATGAAACACATTCACTCCATGTCCACTTGGTTTCCATCACCTTCCTTGTGCATGCCAAAATCCCACCACCTTTGACTCATTTCACAAATTGATTGAGATTAACCCCTTCTCTTATCAAAAGTTCCCAAAATTATGGTTTGTAAGCAAGTAACCACCATCACCAACATGTGATCATATAAATTGTCATTGCAACTAGTTTTGGTTTGCAACCTCCTATTCTTTGGAATGTTATGTGTGCACATGTCACAAAATTTTGCTCAAACTTCCTTGTTGCACACACATTTGCTTGATTAGGTCATAGATTATGTTAATTTGACATTTTTTGGAGTGGTTAGATCATTGTACAAAATCTTTGATATTCTTTGAATTGCTTCTAAAAAAGCCATAGAATTAGACCCCTCTTGTTTTTGCATCAATCCTTTGATGGTGACATTTTGGGCTTGTAGGATTGAAAATCGTCTGAGTTGTTGTGAGTGTTATTGTGTAAATTAACAATCATCAAGATCAGCGGAAAACCTTCACAATGCACAATTTTATGATGATGATGATGATGATGATGATGATCGGTGCATATCCAAGTCAAGGTTTTAAACTTAACACAATTGTATAGGCAGCTTCAAATCCACAACAATTACAACACTTGAAAGGCAATCTTTGAGGTACATATAAATCTGTGATACAATGTGTAGAACATGTCCACCAACAACTATATAATGGTTTTTAAATAATAATTTGGATGAAGTTTAGGCTCTAAAGAAAACATGAAACTAAGTTCAGACCTGCAAATACAGACATGACACAATTAGAGTTTGTTTGGTGATAGGACTAAAACTGTGTGCATGTTAAGTTTTGTCTAATGTAACAAACTCTACTTCAAACCACAAAAGTTGATGAAATTAAGATTGGCATTCGTGATCTAACTTCATATTCACCATATCCGAACTACATTTGTGATCTCACACTTGGTTTGGCTAGGCCAAAAGAAAGTTTAAACATGAGCAAAAAAGCTTGGAGTGGGGTTTAAAAAAATGAAGAATGACGGTACTTGATGATATTACACATAGATGAAATCATGTAATCATTCATATTTGTTGATGAAGGTCGTCGATACTGTTCAACAACCATGTATAACATCCATGCATCCATGGTTGGACATGGATGAAAGTTGGATCCGCAAGTGAATTTTGTCCCCCTTGTTTACCAAACTTCATCACAACTTAACACAAACACACACACACACACACATGATACGCCACCATCTCAAAGGCACCACCCACATTTGTGTAAAATTCATGAATTCCTTGATTAACACTCACTAATTCTCTTTCATTCTTGATCACTCTGTCAACAGGTTTGCAAGAAAAAGCATCTCAAGAAGGAAACAACGGTTTTTAATCAGGTTGGCAAAAGCCATGAAAGGTTGTTGACAAATGGAAATTGGTTGGTTCCTAAAGTGGAAAGTGGGTGTGTAAATTGAAGCCGCTCATGCATATGTCTACATCTCAACATGATTTGGAAAATAAGCTATTCTGAACTTCCAGATCGCTCACCACTAAATGCACCACTGCCACCTGAAGTTGACCCACTCTGTACTGAGGAGCCCACCCGTGCCCGCTGTAGCTGTCGTAATCTGAACACATCCCTTGGTGGTGGTCGAGCCTGTGTGGTTGGCATATCTTCCTCTTCAACTTCTGCACATGAAAATACACACGCAATTTGATTCAAAAGGCAGCTCTTCTATCTTTTACCAGGTTGACAAAGAATGACTGTGTCAATTGTATACTATTTTGTGACATCAGCAGCAAAGTGAACAGGCTCAAGCAGAAAAGTTCCATAAAGCCAAGAATCATCAAAGGACCTACTTTCGGGATCTTTCCGTTTTGAGGTTGGAGGCTGGCGTGCAGGTCGGGAATTCAGTGCACTGGAGTTCCATGCATCCAATGATGGCTGACTGTTAAAATTGGGTGGACGAGGGGGTACACTTTGCCCAGATTGTGTCTTGTTACTACTGGCATTGGAATCTCCAAGTGTGGAGGGACTTGCAGGTGTTGGCACAGCCTGTGTGGCACCTTCATCCATAACTACCTGCAACTCAGTTTGCAGCAACACTGTCATCACCACCTCGGGATCTGGAAAAGGTCCTGTGTCCACTCAACCATAACACACTCTGATCAGTTCATGCTGCAATTTTGAGGCCACATTGATTCAAAGTGCACCAAAAACTGTAACTACACATGAATATGACTTCTTTGGTAGCAATGTAGCTTCTTTTGACTCATTGATTTGGGATTTGATTGCCTCCATATTTTACCTGTCACAGCAGGAAGTCGAGCAAGGAAAGAACCCACAGAAGAGGGAAGATACTTGAAGGCATCTTCAACTGTCTTGATAGCAAGGGAAGTGTCGCCTGGTGGGCGTCCAGGGGGAAGTGGTGGCGGACGGAGTGCTGAAGGAGGGGGTGGTGGTCGCATTTGCTGCATAGGTAGGCCTGGCATACCTGCAGTTGCCAGCATGGGTACTGCCCCTGTCATGCTCCAAGGCAGACCTTAAGAGTCTATGTTGAAAAGCAGGTACACAACACACATCCAAAACTTACCAGTCACTCAGCTCTTGAGAAGGGTATTGCTTAAGGAAGGATTTGGACATTGACAATGGAATTCAGTAGTTTCTGATAACATACCAGGAAGTGAGCTTATGTGTCGATCATGTAGTCAGCATCTGCATATACACAGGCAGACTAATCATCTACTGGAACAAGACTGCTTACCTGTGGGAGGTACTATGCCCGGAGGAAGTCGTCCTTGTATAAGTTGTGGTGCAGAAGGATGCAGGCCTAGCAATGGTGGGACAAACTGCATGCCTGCAGCCATCCTTGCATGAGGAGGAATGGGCAACGTTTGTCCTGGTTGAGGTATCCCTGCATCAGACACTGCCTCTTAGCCCACCACAGCACTTACAAATACCACCCACAGAAAACACACACATAAAAAACCATCAACACTTCCCTTGCCTATCAGTCCTATCAACTACAGATGAAACATTGAATCATTTTACCTCCAATTGAAGCCTCACAAATGGATTTCTTTCTGAATGCTACAAATGCTTGCAGAGACAATAACAGTTGTCTTGGAGGCTCATTTAATCCTAATCTACTGTTTTATCTCAATGGAACAGACCTCTCAGTGGAAACAAAGGATATTTGGCAGATAACAAAGCACTTTTAAAAGCTGACTTGAAAAAGAGTTTGAGTGGTCTTTTACCAAACCCTTGACGTGGATCATATAGAACCATGCGAGAAACATCAGGTCGAACAATATTGACACCTGCTCCTCCAGTTCCTCCTGCAATTGGGGCTTTCTCCACCACTGCAAATGGAACAGAATTAAGAACTGGTCCCGGCGTAGAAGATGAGCATCTTACTTACTGGAATCATCATATGTCATGTGTTTTGGTGAGGCGGGGAGGAATGAAAAAGCGAGTGATGGATTGACCCCTACCTGTGTCTCGACCTCCTGGTGTAGCGTTGCTTCCAACAAAAACCTTCTCTGCCTTCATGAGTGACTTCTGCACAATCATCTAGATGGGACACCGGATGGATATCCCCATCCACTTCACCAGCATCAGCGATCTATATCATCACCTGTATGGCATTTCTTGAACATCAACTTGGCTTTTGTAATATTTGGCTTGTATATGCCAAACTTTACGACTTGAGACAATTGGCTTGCTATAGCTTTGTGCCCATGTCTCCTCCACACTTTGCAAGGCTCGCAGAGGGAGGAAAAGCCAAGGGCACACCGAAAGATACCAATAAAGATAACTTCATCACGGAAATAGCACAGGTTTGAAGCACCCTAATAGATCAATTCCTAAGGTAAACAGAAAGAAAGAACTGCAAATTCCAACAGGATTCATCATGGCAAGAAGCACCTGTTGATGGGTGATGTGATCAAGATCAAATGTTGAACAGGGCCACAGGTCAAGAAAGCGATATCGAGCAATCAGCTGCTGGAGTGAGCCCTCACCAAGAGCTGACCCATCTTCTCCTGTCTGTGACAATGTCTCTTTCCTACGCTGCTCCACCTATTACAAATAGTAACATGGTTTAAAAAGCCAGCTATAAATGAAGTTGTTGAAGTTTGGCATTTAATAGTTAGGACCCATTTACAATCTGTAGTGTGCACTGTCAGTTTGTGGGGGAGGCAGGCTTCAAGCTTGACAACTGGAAGACAGATTAGCAGAAAAAAACTTGTGGAACTCCCTGCATTGAGATAAAACTTGATGTCAACATACCTTCAGCATGCTCACAAGGTCCCCATACATCTGCTCAAATGCCAAAAAGCGATTCCACACCTGACTCACCAAAACAATTAAGAACAAAGAAACTGGACATCATTATGACTGCAGTGCACCACAAATTTACTTACAACAAAGAAGAATTTGCATAACTGCACATGCCTGAAATGGAAAACTAGAAGAGGAAAATTTAATGCTCCAGAATCCACTTTCCAACTTACCCTGACATAGTTTGGATAAAACGTATGTAGTTCCACTATTATCTTGAATGATGTAAGTGAGTTTCAGTATACTCTGGAATTGTGTCTCAAAAGAGAGCACCAAGTGTTCACTTTGAATCAATGGAGGATAAAGATGCAAAGAAGGCACACCTCAGCAGACTCTTCTGGTGGGAGAACACTGAGTGCCCGCTCGAAAAGTACACGTACATTTCGGTCATCATTCATTCGACACAAGAAGTCAACATACCTGCAATAATTCAACAAGAGAGCATAAGTGAACCTTGCTTTGAAGGTAAAATGAATGCTTTCAAACTTCATAGATGTGCTTATAAGGTAACTGAATGAAGTCGCCTTGTGCTCACTCAAGTACGTAAGCTGGCTCATGGATGTACTTCTTCAGTCCCAACTCAAAGATGTTCCGGGCCACCTGCACAGGATATTTGCCAGATATTAAACTGAAAGGTGTTACACCAGCACAAAACAGCAAGAGAAGATTTACATGTAAAGAATGTCAGTTGGGAGTTGGGAGATGATGCAGTATGCCTCCATATAACTTTGCTTTAATGACTTATTTTGATCCATAAGGAGTAGGACATTCAACCACTTGATGAGAAAAAAATGCAAAACTCTTCATGTGATGTATTAATCAGAAGGCAGGTATTGGGGCATGTCTGCTGCTGGTAAAGAACACTCCATTGAACTGTTGTGCAGCATAGGATGAAGAACTGTACCTTTGGATCCTTGTCAATGCAAAGTTCCAGATTTGCAGAAGCCACATAAACATGGTATGTGCAAGCAGGAGCCTTGCGAGCTTCGAAGAAAACTTTGCGGGCTGCATCAACACCTTCAGTCCTCCTCACAAAACGCATCAACTGCATCAATTGAAAGCTCATCACCTAACTGCACAACAGCCACAATGAAACCCCAAGAAACATACCAAAGACTGCAAGGTGGCCATCAGCCTGAGCTGCTCAGCTTGATGTTATCTATCTTCAACTTGAGTGATGGCTAACAGATACTTTGGTGATTGGAAGGCTAGAAATAACCCAGCAGGATAAGAGTACTGACATGTCCAACCCACTTACCTGAATGTATGCTAAAGCGTTTGCAGTGCTGTCATTACTAATAAGTGTCTCATACACCCCCTTTGCTTCCTGATCCACCACCAACAATTCAAGCCAACTCATGTAAGGGGCAAAAGATTGTTGAGAATCTGACCAGAAAAACCTTCTTGGCTCTAGGATTAGCTTGCACCATTACAAGAACCATCAGATCAAGAGTTAGAAAATCAAAACACACCTTGATTCCACCCCGAGCTTCCTCAAATTCAGCATATGCATAGTGTAAAACTGCAGTATCTGTCAATGCCACAGATGTGCCCTTGAGACAGAAAAGATGTGTTGAAACTAACAAATACTTGTCCATCTCACTGGTGCACAAGGATAGAGATGCTGTCACAAGACTGCTTGCCATTTCATTGTGGCCCATAGATCCGGTACTAAATTAGGAAAGAGCAACAAGAGTTTTGAGGAAAGAGAATTATCGACAGAATGGTGCTCTGCACCTTCATGCAGTGCTCACTCCAGCAGTAGGGTTTCCCTTGATACAAATGTTTGCACAAGCATCCCAGCTCATGTCTACAAATCTCCTCATATAAGCATCGAGATCTTGTACATAACTATGTTGAATCTTTCCAGTAGAATTCCTTATGACATATACAATTCATTCAGCTCCTTCCCAAATTGACACCACTTTCTCCAAATATCAAAGATGATTACATTCTTCCATATAAAAATTGGGTCCATTACAGCTTTGAGGAAGTTCTAATTTTGAGCTGCTGTCCATCATCTCTCACTGTCTTAGCTACTAAGTTTCCTCCAAATGATCAGTTCAACAGTACATTCGAAGTACTACAAGTTCACACCTCTTTCAGCTTCAATTCTAGGTCTCCATAGCACATAGAAAGGCCTTTGGAGTGGGTGAACAAAACATGGGAACGCCTTACTTGAGACCTTGACCAATGGGAGTGCCTTAATCAATGGCCTACTCAAGGCCTCGACCCATTCCTCTTTACATGAGAAATTCTCTATCACTCTTGGATTGAATCTTCAGAGCTCTTGATATTAGATTTACACTTCTAAAACAAGAACATGGGCAGGTATCCGGAGTGAGTTCTCTCCATGAACACCTTTCCATACAAAAGGCAATAACCTTTTGTCCAACATGTCAAACAATAAATTGTACCCCAATCTGAGATTTTGAACCCATCTACTGCAGAGTTGACTCCAATAAAGGTTCATTCTCACGCAGTTCCTCTGAAAGATAACCAACACACAGAAGAAATAGAGAAAAAAGAAAAACTTTCATATTCCTGGTTCTTAAGCAGATGAGAAGAAATGTAAGGGGATATAACAGGGATGGAACAAGCCCTTGGGGTTGGGAAGCCTGGCCTCAACGAGCCTTACCAAGCCCTTGGTGCACTAATAGTCCCAAAAACACACACTGCAAATGCTGCAAAAACTCTCTACAACAAAATTGGCAATACTTCTTGCAACCAGGATCTTCTCCAGAATGAAGGACCACCAAATAGAGAGAAGATGCATTACCTGGCAAGGCTTTAAGTGCTCGTTGAAACACAACTGCAGCAGAGTCAGGGGAACCATTTTGAGCATGCCAAGTTGCATAATCATACCAGATGTCGGGATAGTGGTACAAATACATCAAACACTGCACATTAACATCAGAAACTTCAGGACTGGATAAACAAAACTGCTACGACAAGTGTTCAAGAGAGCCATAGATGTCGCAAACTAAGGGCTCGGTTGGTGTTGGAATCATGAAGGTTCATTCTCCTGATAATGACTGAATGGCAGTTGAAATGAGAAGGCCAAAAACAGAGGGCCATAATAACTTGTCAGACAAGAATACCTGCTCATAAGTAAATGCCACATGCTTTGAAAGCCCCACTGCATCTAATCTTTGAGGGTTTCCCCTGCCATGACCAATACCACATATGTTGAAACATATTCCAGAAATGCAATGCAGGTAAAAAATGATGGCAATCAGATAGAAGGATCAATGACATCCAGGGCAGGCCTGAAGGTCAAATTGGACCAGAAAACTTCCAAAGATGTACATGACTAGTACCAACGTCACAAGAGTCAGAAGAATTGACAAACAAGATGCAGTAGACTTTGAAACTAAGGGGAAACAGGAAAGAAAGTGGGAATACATCCTAAGGTCAGATGACCAAAAACTTAGGTTGATCACACAAACATTGCAGAAAAAGAGACCATTTCAGGTAAATTACTTAATTCACGGTACTCATATAACTCCCAACATTTTCAGTTCCAATGTGTAGGTGCATCCACATGTGCATAACAGCTAATACACCAAAAAAAATACTTACTTTTCAAATGTCAACAACTGCTTCCAAGCAAGGCACTGTTGCCCTTCCTGAACACAATGCAAGCTATATTTTCCATCAGGCCTCAAAAAAGATCACCGTCAACATACAAAAAGAGGCCAGGACTTGACTGCAACCAATTTGGCCAAACGAAGTTTAAGGTATCAGAACAGGACAAAATACGGTAAAATACAGACAGTAGAAGTAAGAGCAGGAGAAAAATGTCCAGTTGGAGTGAGCTCCAATAGTCTCTTCACAAACTCATTGATACTTGATACATTGCAGGTCTTAACTGCCTTAGTAGCAGTTGCTAATAGTCATCAACTCATCAGTTGTTCAAAATTGTCACAAGCAGACAAAATTCACCATATCTTAGACGGATTTCCAGAAACATGAAGCATCCAAATAGCCTAAATTATGCCCACAATGCAACAATAGAATGCTATCCAATTCCAAAGGAAAGCTTCATCCATTGGTGATCCGATGAAGATAACTAACAGAAACGTTACAAAAGGCTGCCTGCACACCAATGGCACTTGTGATTCTGCAACCACCTGCTTCAGATAGTGCACTTGTCTCTAGAACTCATAACTGAAGTGATCCCATCATGAAGAACAAACACAGAAGAGGAAACAACAGTAAGCAACAGAGAGATGCACATGAATCGTGACCAACTTCCCAGAGAGAATAAAGAAGTGTAGAAGACCCTATATAGCAGAGTCCACAAGTAGAAAAGTTGCCAGATTTTGGAAAAGCACAGGCATATAAAAATATATACCTCCAATGTTATTGTTCAAGACAATATACTGGGCTATGTCATTCACAGCTAGTACAAACAGAAGGTTGCAGTCAATTGCGATACATGAATAAGCCATGAGTGTGTGAATCAAGTTAAAAAGCATCAAGGGGATGGAACTTGCTTTGTAGGAGCCTGTGGGAGGTACTGCAAGCATATTTGCATCAATACGTTCACAGTATTTCTTGCGCTCCCTATAAACAGCCCTGGCACTGAAGTGCTTGGGTTGATACTCTGCCAAAAGACCTTTTGCCTGCATAGACAGTGCGATTTAGCCCTTAGATAGATGCTTCTCCCTCACTAACCTCTCAATTGTTCTCAAATAAAGCTTGATGCTGTTTTACTTGCCGCTGAAGAAGCAGTGCTTGGCACATTAAAAGGCAAAATGCTTTTGAGGGGCTCACCCAACAACACCCAGAGGTCAAGCAGTGGGTTCATGAACAGAATTCAGAAAGATTGAAAAACCCTTAAAAGCAGATGGCTAAACAGAAAAAAAGACCATGAAATACACTGAAAATATCAAAGATTCACAACCATCCTAACATAACATCAAAGGCACACTGTTCTTATCTCAATATGCTTGTCACTTCTTTGTGAACCATAGGCACAGCACAGTAGACAACACAAAAGCACAATAGCCCATATTGAGCAAAGAACAACAAAACCAGCAGATGATGATCCTGTGAGCAAAATCAATTTTATTGAACCCCATTTTCAAATCACAATCGGTGACCACGTAACTCCTAGACATTTCACACTGAACAAAGGGCAAGCAGCCAACCAGAGCACGGCTGACGGAGTTCTCAAAGTTTTCATATTCCTTCCAGATTTGCTCCACCAGATGAACCGGGGCTAATACAGCCTTCTGATATGCTTTTCGAACTGCTGTCATCCGCTGTGACTCTTCTTGAGGAGTCAGTGCCTGCTCCTCATCAGCATCCCAAGTTCATTTATCAGCTCATTACTACATGAGACTCCATGTGAAAAATGAACCTGATTTGCATTCCTTATACTGATTCACAACCTAAAATTTAAAAACCAACAGACATAACACAGCCCTTGCTATTTGATGCAATGAAAACTGCTTGAGGCTTGGACCAGTGGGAGACATACTGGAGCTGCTTTCAGAAACGAAATGTACTCCAGCCAAACAGGCCCTGCAGTGATGTCAAAACCTGTCGAACAGACAAGGAAAAACAATGTTGCATGAAACCAGCTCATAAGCAGCAGAGTTTTGGTGATCAGTGCAGTCACTGCACCAAGACCAATCACATAGATGTCAGGAAACATACACACACACACACACTTTCCAATATATCTGTCAAGAACGCACCAATATGAGAAAGCATGAACTCAAATGCCTTCCTCATTTCATCTCGCCCTTCAGGGCCTCGGCTGTCATTTACTTTCCTCATATACCGAAGATAAGACCTCCTGCAGAATCAAAACCCCCTGGTTCAGTGTAGAGCATGATCTCCCTCTCCAGATGCAAAGCATTCAGCTCAAAGAAAAACACAACTGTGTGCTAGATAGATTGTAGGTGCAGAAACAAGTAAACAACAGTTTTTTCTCTCAGGATATAAGGACCCTTACCACAGGTCAACATGGAGGCAATGCAGCAAGCAACGACTGAAGATCTGCTTTACAGCTTCATCATCATTTGCTGCAATTTGTGCATCCACATACATTCTCCAGTACCTTGCCTGCAAAAAACAAGCTCAAAGCTTAAATCTTTCTGTTTTTTTTCCAGCATCCACATACATGCTCCAGTAACTCAAGGGCCTGTGGAAACAAGCTCAAAGCTTAAACCTTTCTGTTTTGTTCCAGCATCCACTACAACAACATGCTATATAGACCAATCTCAACAAAGTTGCCAAAAGTGCATCAAACCAAATCAATGAGTTGCAGAACTTCTGGAGAAGCCAAAAAGCAAACTCCAGCTTGCCAGCCCAAACTTTTGCAAAAGAAGAAAGAGCAGATGAAAGGAGATTTTTTTTCACAGCCAAAAAAGAAGAAGATGTCTTACTGCTGTTGGAAACGTGGCAAGAAACTGTTCAAAAACATGTGCAGCCTCTCCAATAGGCTTGGTCTGTCCAACATCTCACCCTAGCACATGTCAGAAGAAGGAAGGAATGGAATTCTTGATTTCTGAAAGCCCTGATGAGACCCTCAAGCATCCTATTCCCTCATGAGAATATATAAGGGGCTCATCAACATTGACATCACAATTGAAGCTGCCACAGCATCACAACAACCTCTTGTGACAGAAGCTTGCAGTGCCATGCTTCTTTTGCCATAGAACATACATGGAAATAGAAACAGCAGCTAAGACATGATATTCCCATGGTTAGGGTTTTACAACACAAGCTCTTCTTCCTCCCTTCAGAGTGACAGAAAGAAACCAGAAGGGTTCTAGAAATGGGAGAGAGAGCGCAAGAATTGTGTACTTGAGCTTCATTGCAAAGAGCAGTCCAAGCCTCGACGTCGTAAGGGTTCGTGGCAATAGATTCTCGTGCTCGTCGCTCCTGTAAACAACAAGAGTCCAAAAGAAAAACATCTGACTCTCAGACGACGACGACGACGACAGGAGAGGAAAAACACAAAACAAAAAGAAGAAAAGAAAAGAAACCCCACCATCCAAAGAAAGAAAAGGGGAAGCTTACATTGACGGTCATGGTGGCGGTATTGGTAAGAGCTGCTGCTGCTGCCTCAGGTACACCAACATCAGCAGCGGCAGCCGCGGGAGCAACAGCAGAAGCAGCGGCGGCCACAGTAGCATTCGCTGTAGTAGTAGTTGCAGGAGGTCCATCCTCCAGTGAACCAGCAGCAGCAGGAGTAACAACTGCTCCTCCTCCCTCCATCATCTTCGCATCCGCTTGCAAGGGACCATCAGTTGCAAGTCCAGCAGCAGCAACGCCGGAGGAGGAGCCCATGCTCTTGATCATCCTTTCTCTCCTTGCACCCCGTCGTCTCCTCCTCTGACGAGCCTTGTCACCGCCGCAGCATTCTCAGCTCGTTATTCTGCTGGAAAAACACAACCGCTTGCGCCTCCATGACGGCAACAACAACAACGCGCAGCACAAAAATCTCTCTCTCTCTCTCTTCCGGCTCACCTGCAAGTTGCGGATGGAGGCAAGCTGCAGATGCTAGGGTTTGAATCCCAACTGTCCTCTGTCCCTCCTCCTGGTGTGTACTCTTGTTGAAGCGTCCGGTGACAGGCGAGGGAGGATGTGTGATCTCTTCTCTCTACTGCCTACCGCAAGAAGATCATGGCGCCAAACTCTTGCGGGCCACCACCAAGAAGAATCGCGCAAGGATCGGAGTCGTCCTGGAGTGGAAATCCTTTAGGGTTTAGCAAGCTTGTCAAGTAAAATCTCAAAGGCTTTGTCATGAACTTGGAGCCTTTCATCTTGACTCTTTTTTGTTGTGGAGTTGATGAAAGCTTCTTTAGGAGGCCAGAGAAGAGACAGCCTATGTAGACTATGTCCTCTGAGTGCTAGCCAACAGGATGACAACAGAGAGTCTCTTCACATTGCTTCTGGAAATGTGACAGAAACCCAAGAAGCAGATTTTTGTATTATGGTTTGCTTGAAGTTATGTTGGGCAGATTATTGTGCACTTATCTACAGGCACCTGCTGTTGGAGAAGTTGATGAAGTCGTTGGGTAGTCATGGCAGCAGGTCGTTTCCGCTCGCTCTTCATGATGGAGAAGGTGATGATGGGTCTGACACTTTGTGAGCAAGTCTCATTAGGTTTTATGATTCTCCGCTTATTTTCATGTTACCATTCAAGTTGTTTTTTTGTGGGAGATTTCTCTGCTATTTCATAGATCTGTATCAGTGCTCTGGTTTACAATTGTCACCTCTCTCTCTCTCTCTCTCTCTCTCTCTCTCTCTGTGCAGTATGGATATATTGTTGTCATGGGTGTCTGGTGGATTGAGGCCATGCAGTCCATGTGTTCTCAAGTGCAGTTGGATCTGCAAACTCAATATCCAATTTGTAGGTGGAAGTTCACTTTGTTTCTTACATGTGGGCAGACTCACCAAAGACCAGCTCAATAGTCATCTGTATATTCTTACGGGATTTGCTTTGCTAGAGGCACAAGTAAGCATGAATAGGTTTTGAGCAGCATAATATTATTGTTGCATGGTTCTGTTGTAGTAGAAACCTTTGAACCTAGTTTCTTCTTGGCTTCTGGTTGCCATTTCTACCATGGTTTTACTAAGTTTTGGATCTTTGGGGTGTTTGTTGGCTGATGCTCAGGTTGAGAAGAAAGAGTGGAGAAGTGAGAACAAACTGTGGTGTGGTTGAAGAAATCAATTATCCCATTTGCTCTCCAAAGTATAGACTTTGATGAGTGTTCTCACTGTATCTCCGAGGACTTTGATGGGCTATGGTTGAGAATCACCCACCTTTGAATTGTGAAAGACTGTGAACAAGGTTAGTTTTTCATACGCTTTCTGGAATATTATTATTACCTAGATACAACAATGCACTTCTAGCTATTTGAAAACAATTGGCTAAGTAAATGGGAGTTGCACAAGGTGGTGTTTTTTTTTACAGGGTTGGTTTCATCATCATGATCTTGTCACCTGTGTGTTGAAGCAACTATATGGCAAAAGAAAGATTACAAGTAAATACCCAAGAAGTTAATTTGTGGTGTGCAGATGGGGATACTTAGTACTTCACAGTTTCAAGGTTCCACCAGATTAGCTCTGGCAGTAAACAGATATGGTGCTTCTGTTCTAGAATGTATGTGTTTGGGGAGGGGGGGGGGGGGG
>Ga0116227_10009117_pt1 | contig 18210 bp, 10 predicted proteins | sample S1TSphgellanicum_FD_89693 | JGI IMG/M metagenome (GOLD analysis project Ga0116227, IMG submission 89693) | Host-associated microbial communities from peat moss isolated from Minnesota, USA - S1T2_Fb - Sphagnum magellanicum MG | ecosystem: Host-associated > Plants > Peat moss > Unclassified... | reverse complement strand
CCAATTGGGAAATAAATATACCCATTGAAGCATTAGCTATCTTTCTTGCCAGATGCGGATTTTTCATCATCTCAGCGATAGCCAGGTCTTCCACAATAATAGCATCAGACGAAGATACTATTTGTTTTGATACTTTATGTAAATGATTACGTCTGCGATTTGCTTGTTTACGACTTTTCGTTTGTAATTTTTTTAAGGTCTTTACGTATTTGCGGCTACGTTTTTTTCGTTTCTTTGCTTTATGTGCTTCTTCTTTTTTAGCCAGATCACGTTGCAGGTTCTTTATACCTATTTCTATTCGTTCATCTAGATATACTTCGTAAGCATCTCCATCAGAAGTAACGGCTATATTATTAATACCACAATCCACCCCTGTTATTGTATTGATCGGTATCTTTGGTACATCTGGCAATTTATAACATGTAATAGCATAATATTTTCCAAGTATTTTCTTAATTGTAATCTTTTGTATTTTATTACCAAAATATTTATTTTTATGGGATTTGTATTTTATTTTACCAATAATAGGAATCCTAATATGCGTATTATTCATATCAATATTTTGCGAAGCGGTAATTGCATCATTGCCCGGTTTATGTTTCTTAGGAAACTTACTTATACCACGCATTGCTCTTGATAGAGCAGTTTCATAATAACTGATTGTATACGCAATATATTGTGCGCCTATTTCATTTAACCAAGGGTGGAAATATTTTAGTGTCTTAATAAAAAGATATCTTCCATCTTTGGATCGTTTATCCACTGGTAAATCATAAAGAGAATTATATTGCACCAATTGATTATATACGAATCGTTGTGCACCCAGTTGATTATTCAACTGGATTTGTTGTTCCTTAGTTGGATTTAGGAGATATTTTTCAGATCTATACATAAGGATATTATACTCAAGAAAATATTATAATCAAATATTATTTAATTAAATCATCAATATTTAATGTGGATAGCACCAATTTTTTTAGTATTTATAAATTTGAAATGTGCTATCTGGATCATCAGCAATTAGTGTTGATTGTTGAAGATATTTTTGATCATACCAATTGGTAATGGTACAATTCCCAAGCTCAACTCAATCTCATTTAATTTTTGTTTGCTGAATTCTCTATAACGCATAAATTTATTTATCTAAGATAATTTGCAATATAATTTCGAATGGCAATTAATTCAGGATAATTTCTATCTGCATATATATTTTGCAATAAGTTAGTCACATATACAACCCAATTATCTTGTAATAATTTTAATAAACTAAAGATCAAAACTTCTTTTGTTGGATTCATAATATGAATAATTAACCATACATTTTGCTTAACTGCAATTAATTGAACTGCTTCAGATGGATTTTTGATATATTGAATAACAAATGGGTTACTTGAAACAACTTTAATTTGTTCTTCTTTAGTCATATCATTTATATTCATTTATCTGACTCGATTGATTGGCGAATTACTTCAAATTCAGGATAATTTCTATCTGAATATGTTTCTAACATATCTTTGACAAAATCAGCATCACCATACTGCAATATTTTCAATAAGCTAATAATTAAAACTTCTTTTGTTGGATACGTAATATGCATAAATGCATATGGCTCCTTTTCAATTGCAGATAATTGTACCTCTTCAGATGGATTATCTATATATTCAATTGTAAACCCATTTGCGGTAACCGCCGCCAATTGAACTCGTTTAGATGGATTTTTAATATATTGAATTGTATATCCGTTTTGTTTGATTGCTGCTAATTGCACGGCTTCAGATGGATAATTGATTTTTTCAATATCATATGGATTAACTGAAACGGCTCTAATTTGTTCGTCTTCAGTCATATCATTAATGTTCATTTATCTGCCTCAATTGATCGCCTAATTATTCCAAATTCAGGATAATTTCTATTTGAGAATTTCTTCATTAATCTTTCAACATAATCAGGACCACCATCTTTTAATATTATTAATAAAGCAGTAATTAATACATCTTTTGATGGATTATTAATATATTCTATTGCAACCACATTCTTTTTAACGGCGGACAATTGAACAGCTTCTGATGGATTTTCAATATATCTAAAGATATATTGATTTTTTACCACCTTTCTTATTTGTTCTTCTTCACTCATATCATTTATATTCATTTATCATTCTCTATTGATTGGCGAATTATTGCAAATTCAGGATAATTTCTATCTGAATATTTCTCCAATAAAAAATGAATACTATTAATATCCCCCAAAAGCATTAAATTCAACAAAGCTGTGATTAATACATTTTTGGATGGGTTGTCGATAAAAAGAATACTTGCTGCAATTCTTTTAATGGCTGCTAACTGTACTTTTTCAGAAGGATTATCAATCAATTCAATTGCGAATCCATTTTGAGTTACTGCAGCCAATTGAATCTTTATAGAGGGTTTATCAATATATTGGATATTTTTGCCATCCTGGGTAACAGCGGACAATTTGACTGCTTCGGAAGGATTATCCATATATCGAATCAAATAACCAGCATTTTTAGTTAGATTTGATTCACTAGATTTTTTCAAAGTGTCATCAAGTTTCATGGATTTCTCTCCTACATATTATATGGTATTCCATATAATACATTGACATAATTGTCAAACAATTGGATGTATATGTGAAACACATCATGACATTTTATTATGAAATATTCTCATGGATTTCTTCTGCTCGCATCTTCTGCAATCTCCTCAGCATGTATAATTTTTAGCTCTTCAATACTTTTTGATCGTATTTTTCCAAAAAATCTGTCTTTCCTTTGAACTGTCAATAATTTCCCGTAGGAAGTCGAGATATTCATTTTCTTCATCACCTGTCAGATCACCAATGGCCATTTTTGATCTCTTTAAAAATATATCACAAGAGATATTATCATATAATGGTATAAATGTCAAAGTCTTAGAATTTACAGTATTTAATATAATTAAGTTTGCTTTTGTTAAAGTGCGTGTTTATTTGACGAATAAATACAATTGCATATATTTTTAAGGTTTAATTTCAAATGGCAGTTACCCAAACCCAGAGACAATCTCAATTATTTGCAGCAGAAGATTGGCAAGTTCTATATACGGCATTCACAACGGTTAATTTCAATGCATACGATTTTGATACAATTAGAAGCGCAATGGTTAATTATATTCGGCTTACATATCCAGAAGATTTTAACGATTGGATTGAATCAAGTGAATTCGTTGCAATTATTGACTTATTAAGTTATCTTGGAACAAGTATTGCTTTCCGTATGGATTTAAATACACGAGAAAATTTTCTTGATACTGCACAAAGAAGAGAAAGTGTTTTTAAATTAGCTCGTATGTTGAGCTATCAACCACAACGCTGTATACCCGCAACCGGTTTGGTTAAAATAACACAAGTCGTAACCAATCAAGATATATATGATTCAAATGGAACAAATTTAAAAAATATTCCAATTAATTGGAACGATTCTAATAATGATTCATGGCTAGAACAATTCATATTGGTCATTAATGCAACTTTAAATTCAACAAATGCATTTGGAAATCCATCAAAAAGTGGTACAGTTGATTCAATCGATACTGAATTATATTCAATGAATAATACAATTATTCCAACAAGTGTCATTCCATTTACCGCATCTATTGCAGGAAATTCCATACAGTTTGAAGTTGTCAATCCAGATTTTAATACCAGTGACACTATTGCAAGCGTTCTTGGCGGCACTGGTTATTTTATTGAAAGACAACCAAATCCATTAAATGATTGGAATTTAATATATCGTGTTGATGGTAATGGATATGGCAGTGCAAATACTGGCTTCTTTCTAATGTTCAAACAAGGAACAATGGGGTATAGTGATTATCAACTTAGTTTGCCATTAGCTAATAGGGTTATTGATGTAAATGCAAATGGTGTCAATCAAACTGACGTATGGGTAGAAAATATTGATACAAATGGTCTTGTAACAAAAAATTGGACAATGGTACCAAGTGTTAATGGGTTTAATGTCATTTATAATAGTTTGGATAAAAGTATTCGTGATATTTTCAGTGTTATTTCAAGAGATAGCAGTGGTAATGATCAAATAAGTATTAGATTTGCCGATGGTAACTTTGGTAATGTTCCAACTGGAGTTATACGAGTTTGGTATAGAACTAGTAATGGATTACAATATCAAATCAGACCATCTGATATGACTAATATTAAATTCAATTTTACGTATTCTGATAATTTGAATAACGTATATTCTGTTGCTTTTAATACGGCACTTCAATATACCGTTGCAAATAGTCAAACAACACAATCCATTGATCAAATTAAATTGAGTGCATCTCAAGTTTATTATACTCAGGATCGAATGGTTAATGGTGAAGACTATAATCTCTATCCCTTGCAAAGTAGTCAAGCATTGAAAATCAAAGCAGTTAATAGATTTTATGCAGGACAGAGCCGTTATATTGATATAAATGATCCAACCGGTGCCTATCAAAATACAAAAATAATTGGCGAAGATGGCATGTTATATTGGGAATCTGGTTTTAATCGTCAAGAATCTATTATAACGCCAAATCAAACATCCGTAAGTCTAGTTGCCAATTTTATACAACCAATTTTATCTGGCACATCAGGTTTGGAAAATACATCAATTGAATTACGTGATTTCTTTTATGTTTATTATCCTTTAATTGGTGTTAATGGCATCAATTGGAAAAGAGTTAATTCATCCACCGGTAGTAGTACTGGTGCATTTATTGAAAACAATGTAGTTACTCAAATTGGTCAGTTTACTTCAAGCGATAATATAACCAGTTATATTAGAAATGGTGCTGTTCTTAATTTTTCCACTAGTGGATGGACATCTGTTGTTAGTATAGTTGATAGTGGTTCAGGTGTTGGTTTAACAGGCATATTGTCAAATGGCAATGGTGCAGTTACGTTATCGTCAAATGTATCTGATGGTGATTCACTAACCACAATATATGCCACATTCAGAACAACATTGACTTCTGATGAAATATCTACAATCACTGCAGCTTTCGATAATAAGCAGACATTTGGTATACGATATGATTCACAGAATGTTATTTGGGATGTTATATCAAATGATAATTTAAGCGCAAGCGACGTTTTTAGTTTGACATATGCTGGTGACACAACTAGTTCTGGTTTGGATGCGAGTTGGATGCTTAAATGTCTATATAATGGGAACAGTTGGATAATACTATCTAGATCGGAAAGATTTGTTTTTGAAAGCGAACAGGATGCCAGGTTTTATTTTGCTAATTCAAGCAAAGTATTAGACCCATCAAACTCTCAGGTACAATATGATAGTATTAATGTATTAAGTATCAATACATCTCCTGATTCTGCCAATGCTCTAGGCGTAGATTATCTTTGGAGAATAAAGGGTCAGGAAATATATTCAGATGGATATGCAGAACCTAGAAATGTTCGTGTAACATTTTGGGAATCAATGCAAGCGGGTATACCTGATGATCCATCGGAATTTATCGCCATTGTCAATCCAAATGGCGCATCTGCAAAATATATTTTTTGGGAAAATGTAACTGGAAGTGATGGATACCAATATTTCCAACCAATAGACATTGACCCAAATAGAATTTATGCAACATCTTCAAAAGTTCCGGTGGCTAGTGATCCATCATGGACTCCTGGTGAGTTGGCATTTATTCAAAATACATCAACATTTTTGCAATGGACAAATGGTCAATTGATAGATGTCACATCAAGTTATAAAGTTAGAGTTGGCAGAAATGATCTTAAATTTATCTGGAAACATTTTGCGCCCTATGATCAAAGAATTGATCCAGCCATTTCAAATTTAATTGATATGTATGTGTTGACATCCTCATATGATACTGCATTAAGAAATTGGATAAGCGTCAATGGTTCAGCAGCAACTATGCCGTTACCTCCAAATACTGATCAACTAAGTGCTACATTTAGTTATTTTGAACAGTTTAAAATGATGACAGATCAAATAATTTGGCATCCAGTAAGTTATAAGATATTGTTTGGGCAACAAGCAGATCCAGAATTACAGGTTATTTTTAAAGTTGTTAAGACGTCTGGTTCCACCGTCAGTGATAATGAAGTAAAAAGTCTAGTGAAAACACAAATCGATGATTATTTTGCACTTAAAAATTGGGATTTTGGACAAAGCTTTTTCTTTACGGAATTAGCAACATATATACATATGAATTTGGCAACAATTGTTGGATCTGTTGTTATTGTGCCAAAAAATAGTCAATCAAAATTTGGTGATTTATTTGAAATAGCTGCCGACCCAGATGAGATTTTTATCAGTAGTGCACGTGTTACTGATATTCAAATAGTAAGTAATTTAACAGAAGCACAATTGGGTATTACGAATGGTTGATAAACGTAGAAGTATAAAATTACTACCAGAAGCAAATCAAACTGAAACATTAAAAAAGTTTTTCGCATCAACAGTTGATCATCTATTTCAACCAGAAAGTGTTGAGTTTTTATCCGGCTATATTGGTTCAAAGCCAAACTATTATAATCCCAACACAGATTTCTATATAAACGAACCAACAAAAACACGAACTGATTATCAATTGCCAGTTTCAGCTATCAATGCCGATACTATTAGTGGTACTACTAAGAACGTAATGTTTTATGATGATCTCGTCAATCAATTAAATTTTTATGGTGCTAATACAGATAACCATAGCCGATTATTTGATCAGGAATATTATTCATGGGCACCACCAATCGATATTGATAAAATCATTAATTATACTCAATATGTCTGGTTGCCCGGTGGACCATCAACAATAACATTACTCAATACAACTGATGTTGAAAATGAAATTATTGGCAAACTAAATTATACATATAATGGTGCGTATCGATATGATAGTACTGGACAAATATCAGTTGGTGAGTTGAATTTTTCAACTGGTTTGGCAATAATTTTGAGCAATGATGTCAATATTTCCAAAAATAATATCAAATTTGTAATTGATGGTGTTGGTAAGGGAATCACAATATCAAATGAAACTGTGATTGGTAATCCAGCATGGAATACAGAGGGATGGAATAATGGAGATTGGAATGGAGTTGATGATGCGTATACTAAACAATATGTAACTATTGCTAAAAATTCCATTGATGGCAATCAATGGAGCGCAAATAATAGTTGGTATCATATTGATATTGTCAATCAATCTCAAACGATTGTGTCTGATATTGCAAATTCAACAGCCGCCCGACCAATTATTGAATTTGAAAAAAATATACTAATATGGGATTATGGATGGTATGGCAGATCAAATGCGACATTTGTGATATATGACATAACGGATGTTCTTGGAACTATCGTAGGCAAGCCATCATTTAATTATCATGGCATTGATTTAATTGATGGCATGAAAATTCTTGTTATAAGTGATACAAATATATTGAACAACAATCGTATATATTTGGTTAGTGGTATTACGGAATTTCAAAGTATATCATTAACAGTAGTTGCCGACGGACAAAATTCAGATGGTAGTCCAGCACGAGGTGATCGGTTAATCGTCCGTTATGGTCAATATGCTGGTTTGAATATTTGGTTTACATCAGACAATGTCTGGAGATATGGCCAGCAATTTGGAAGTAATTTGAATATTTTATTTTGGACATTTGATGTTGACGGAAACGGAATGAAAGATCCGTCTGTATATCCAAATAGCAATTATACATGAAATTACGTCTTTGGTTATACTAATGACGCAAATAGCACGTTGGATACTGTACTTGGAATTAATGCAAAACGTGATCAATTTGGGTCATTTGTTTTTACTAATTATCTTGAATCAACCCCGGTTACATATAAGTCAAATGGCAGTACCGTGCAATATGAAGGATATCAATTTTATCAAATTAAGAATACAAATCCAGTGTTTGGTAATGGTTGGCATAAGGCACCAAATCGTAGTAGACAATATATTTTAAATGATTTACTTAATATCACAGTATCATCGTCTAATGTTCCGTTTGTCGCCAATATAGATCAACTACCTGCAATAAATATTACTGGTCAGCCAGCTACATGCGTTGCATCGTTTATTCGAAATGAAGTTGAAACGGTTCTTTCAAATCAAACTGATTATATAACGCAATTGGATCCGTTGTCATTATTGCCAACAATTATAGTATCTGCTGGTATTTTGACGTCAGGCGACAGACTAATAGTCAAAACTTGGAACAATGCGGCGCCAATTTTAAATAATGGTTATTTTGAATTACCGCTCAATCTTGTTGCTAATCCAAATAATAAAGAATTTACTACTATTAGTCAAAGTCAATTTCTTGATCAATTTAAGAGTATAATACAAAATCAGGAAGGATTTGTTGGTCAGGCATTTGGTGCAAATAATTATAGAGATACTGCTGGTAAATTAAGTTTTGGTAATTCTATTTTACAACATAGAGCACCAATGCTAAAACTAATGTTACTTAATAGTAGAGATGTAACAAATGGCATTTATCTAAATCAAGGATATACCGATCCAATGATCGCAATGCAATTTGCACAAAAGGAATATCTAAAATTTTATGGAAAATTTATTCGTGCGTTATTCAATTTATACAAAAATGGATATGGGTTAACAAATACTCAAAGTGATTGGATTTCAACAGTACTCAAACAAATTAATATTGGCAAGACTGCCACAAGCACATGGGTTAACAGTGGATATGATACTACACAAGCATCATATTGTTCAATGCAATCATCGACACCAACATATATTCCACCCACTGCGTCTAGATTGGGTGTTGCACCTGTTTATCAACCAACTGTCTATGTGATTAATCAAAATATTATAATTCAAACTCATGATGGTAGTCGAATCATAATGCAAGATGATTCTGGAAACCCACTAGGTATGATTCTTGGTGGACTATCACAAACGACATCACCTTCAGCTTTATCTAATCCAATTGCTGCGGCTTGGTTACAGTTTGAACTCAATATTTATAATAATATACCATCGATATACAATAATGTTGATGCTGAATTGGTTTTGGATATTCGTAAATATTCTCCAGGCAAATGGAGAACATCAGATTATACGGTATCTGAATACAATGCAATTCTACTTCCGATGTTTGACAAATGGGTTATACTTAATCAAGTTGATTACACTGCTAATACAACATTTGATCTAAATGATCAATTTACATTTAATTATAGTTCTATTCTTGATGCACAAGGGCAACCAGTTCCTGGATATTGGAGAGGTATATATCGATATTATTATGATACCGATCGCCCACATAATCATCCATGGGAAATGCTTGGATTTAGTCAAAAACCAATTTGGTGGGATGCGGAATATGGTGTGGCGCCGTATACAAATGGTAATACCCATTTATGGTATGATTTACGTGATGGTATAATACGGCAGGGTGCACGAGCTGGAAGATATTCCACATGGGCGCGCCCTGGGTTAATGCAATGTATTCCAGTTGATTCACAAGGGAATCTTTTGCCACCATTTCTAGCGGGAACAGTTTCAAGCTTACCAAGTATTGATCAAGCAAAGTCAAATTGGCAATTTGGTGATGGAGGCCCAGTTGAATCAGTTTGGATACATTCACAAGATTATAATTTTGCAATAGCACAACAAAGTTATTTGATGAAGCCAGCACAATTTATTGAATATTGCTGGGACACCCCGAGAACAAAACAAATATATGCGGGAACTTCCGCAGAACAATGGATATATATTGATACTAACTCACGTCGTGAAAGCGGCCAATTTTATGTTCATCGTGAAAATCCAGTTGCAATTGGTATGAATATTAATATAACAAATGAAAGTGATCTCACGTATTTTGGTAGCTGTGGTATTCAGCATTGGATTAGTGAATATCTTGTGAGTCAGAGTCTAAATGTCACAACGTATTTTGGATCACTTGTACGTGGTGGTGTACCAAAACTTACACATAAAGTTGGTTCATACATTAATAGTAGTGAAAATTCATTACGAATGACAGCTGATAGTTTTGGTACAATTGGATACAGATCACTATTGGTTCCCAGTGAAAACATTAATACCTACCTTTATAGAAGCGCAAGTATTGGTGAAAGTTTCTATGGCGGCGTCATTCTTAAACAAGTTTCAAATGGTTGGCAAGTATATGGATATGATGGTATCAATCTATTTTTCAACGTCATACCAAGTGTAATTACTGGACCAAAAGTTAGTAGTGTAATAGGGTATCAACAACTTACTACATATTTAAAGGGACAAACCAAAAATGGAAATCCAGTTATCGCACAAGTTCCATATGGTACTATATTTCCAAATAGACAACAAGCATATGACTTTTTAGTTTCCTATGGTCGTTGGTTAGAAAATGAAGGATGGATATTTGACACGTATAATAATCAAAATAATTCTATTACCGATTGGAAACAAGCCGGTGTGGAATTTGTGTATTGGAGTCAAGCCAATTGGGCAAATGGCAATTTTATTGCACTAAGTCCATTTGCCAATTCTGCTAAATTTAAACAAAGCTTTGGTAATATTGAATTTGTCAGTGGTGTTGTGAATGGAACATATCCTGTTCTTGATAAAACTGGTGCATTAATTGATTCGCATAATTTGGAAATACTTCGTTATGATGATGAAATCATTGTCCGCCCACTTAATGAACAAAGTATTTATGGACTTCGACTATTTAGAACAACCATAGAGCATGTTATTGTAATTGACAATTTTACATCTTTTGGTGACACAATATATGATGATCAATTCAATGATTTTCAACCAAGATTGAAACTTTATGCATATAGAACAAATGATTGGTCCGGTCGTTTGGATGCACCTGGGTATTTTCTATATCAAAATCCAAATGATAATACATGGACAATGATATCAAATTTTGAAAAAACAGCTGACGATTTTAGAAAATATTTTAATATTGAACAACCAAAGAATTTTGATTTAATTGATTCAGCAAACCAAATAACAACAACTTTGTCTTCAGCAAATAATGTCATTGATAGATCTGATATTGCAAATTTATCCAAGCATTTATTTGGTTATCAACAACGTCAATATTTAGAAGATTTATTACTGGAAGATAGTACAGAATTTGAATTTTATCAGGGATTTATTCGACAAAAAGGAACTGCGAATACCATCAGTAATATTACGAGAAATAGTTCTATTATCGATCCATCTGAAACATTTGAGTATTATGAAGAATTTGGGTTAAGAGCAGGCCGCTATGGCGCTGTTGCTTTAAATTCTGATATAACATTTATTATTCCACAAGATCAACTGGTTAATGATCCACAGCAAATTAATATATTTTCAACATTGCATAATAATAATGAATTAAACGGGGTCATTCAAATGACTCCAAATGATAATAACTTTGTTGTTGCACCAAATAATAATTCACAATTTCCTCTTCGAAATTATTACGGAAATAATATAAATGATTTACCAAATTCAGGATATGTAGAACTTGCAGAAACTGATCATTATGTAGTTGATGTCAATGGATTACTATCTTTATACTCAACTGTGGTCTTGAACAACCGAGATACAATTTGGCAATTTATTGATGTTCAATATGGTTGGACAGTATGGCAATTTACACAATCACCAAATTCAATTATCACCACTTCGCCATCTACCAATGGTATAACCACAATTAACTGTGATACTTCTGGATTAAATGATAATGATATTGTCACACTTGTTGGAATATCAAATGTTGATGTGTTGAATAGTACATTTACGATTTCTAATGTAACAGACAATAGTTTTGATGTTCCACAAAGCAGCTTTATTTCAGGAACTGGTGGAACAATTTATGTATATAATAGAGTAAGATTCAATACCACACGTGATCGTGACAGTAATCCACCAATTGGTGGTTGGAAAAATGGCGATATGTCATGGGTTGATAATGGTGATATCACAACTGGAGCATGGACTGTTTATCAATATTTACAAAATACTTGGAGTGCGATTAGAACTGAAAACTTTAAAGTTGCCGCCGATCTTATGACTGAAGCCAATTTATTTGGTTTAAGTGCTCAAACCAAACTTGCTGAAATAACATATTATGATCCAGGGAAAGGATTCATTCCTGGAATTGCAGATATAGATCTTGATTTCAAAACAATTTATGATCCTGCTAGATATAATCAAGGAGACACATCTATTCATATTATTGATCCAACATCTGCTTGGGAAAATAAACAAATTGGATTGACTTGGTGGGATTTAAGTACCATTAGATATATTGATTATGAAATTGGAACAGACACATATAAATGGAAAAATTGGGGAAAAATTGCACCTGGGACATCTGTGGATGTATATGAATGGGTTAGAAGTCCAGTTCAACCAACGTCATGGGCTAATTATGTTGCACAGGGATTGAGTTTTTCTCAATTTGGAATAAATTATATTCCAACTGGAACCGTTAAAAATTCAGATAATCCCGCTTGGACACAAACAACCGAATATGATAGTTCAGGCAATCCAAGCGTATGGTATTATTTTTGGGTAAAGAATTCTACAACCGTTCCTCTTCCCAATAATAGAGATAAAACGACCCTTGAGATTTCAAATATAATAAAAAATCCAAGTGCGGCTGGTGTAATTTGGTATGCTGCTATTGATTCTACCAATATTATTGTTTCTGGAATATCAACACTTGTGAATGATAATGATACTGCAATGCAAATGATTTATTCACAAAAACCAAATGATTCAAATGATCATAAACAATGGGAATTATTTCGAAATGGTGATGCAAATTGTACTATCAATGAAATGTTTTGGAGAAAATTACATGATAGTTTGACTGGGTTTGATAGTATTGGCAATCCAGTTCCAGACACAAATCTCAATCAATATCAAAGATACGGAACACTAATCCGTCCTCGTCAAACATGGTTCAAAGATAGAATTGCAGCATCCGAAATATATATCAATAAAGTAAATGATTTATTAAGTACAATCGCAATACGTGATGATTCCAATGTGGTTGGTTGGTTAGATTATTTTTCAAATAAAGAGCCAATTCCAGCACAAGCAGGTAATTGGGATATATCTGCATCATCAATTGCATATCGCAATAGTATACAAAATTCATTAACCGATGGACAACGGGTTTTAGTGTTGCCAACTATAGACACAAATTATCTTTGGGTTATATATGAATGGGCTTACCAATCACAATCCTGGATTACTGTTCGTATACAATCTTGGAATACTGAAAATTATTGGGAATATATTGATTGGTATGATGCATCCAATAATGTGTCGAATACCACTATACCAAACTACATTGTTAACACCATTTCTGATATTTCAACAATTGCCGCTGTTGATGGAATAATTATAAAAGTATTGAATAATGGTAGCAACCTATGGGAATTATATACATATGTTTCGGGTGTTTTAACTAGGGTTGGATTACAATCTGGAACCATACAGGTTCTATCATCGTTATATGATGGATCTGTTGATACTAGTGAATTTGATAACAGTGGATTTGACAGTAGTGCATTTGATGCCAATCCTTCAATTGAATATGGTTATATTTTCAATGGCATCAAGTTTGCAATATTTGGAACACCTCAGGTTCCAAATAGTTCTGAATTGAACGAAATATTCTTTTCAATGATCAATTATGTTATTAGTGAACAGGGATTTGTTGATTGGATAATGAAAACGTCATATATAGTATTAAAAGGGTTCAATCAGCCATTTGATACTAGTACACTTTATCAAAGCGATAATATTGATAGTTTATTATCATATATAAATGAAGTACGGCCTTATCGAAGTAAAATACGTGAGTTTATAAGTGGAAGAACAATTTCTGATAATGCGATGGTTCAATCAAGTGATTTTGATTTACCTCCCTATCAAGGTAGAATACTTGATCCATCAAATCCGTCTGACGTTGATATAATATCAACGAATAGTCTTTATCAGCCTTGGTATAATAATTATACAACAAATCCTGATCTTATTAGAACCATCAAAACTCAAATATTATTTGATCGTGTGGCAACTGAATCATATGGATGGGATACAAATCCTTGGGACTCATCTTTCTGGTCATATGAATCTGGGGCAGATGCAACATTTGGTGCATTTGACCGTATACAGTTGTATTATCAACCAACAGAAGGTATGACGCCAATAGATAGTGAAGATCTAATTAGTGTCACTGGATTTAGAGGCAATACATTAGATGGTGTTGATTTTAATATGACAAAAACAGGTTGGAACAGTTCAAGTTGGAGTAATGTACTAGGTTGGAATGCCACACCAGGTGACATCGATGAATATATTGATATTGTAATACAGGGTGGTATTGTTCCAAAATATGATAGCTTCTATGGCGATAATGTTACAAAAACATTTAAATTAAGTAAGATTCCTCAAGATGTTAGTAAAAGTGCAGTATGGAGTGATAGTCAACTACGCGTATATGGAAAAGATTGGATAATACCAAATTGGATAACTGGTGTTAAAATGGTTTCAAATGGCACTGGCTATCAAGTTGGTGATATATTGAAGGTTGGTGTACCAAATTCTGTCAGTGAAGCGACTGTTACAGTAACCCAAATAGATTCAAATGGTGGAATAACCGGGATTAATATAAATTCAAATGGTAGATTTGATATTATTGAAAATAATCTAGTGGATCTTATATATCCAGAATACGCTCAGGGAATTGGTCAAGGTGCAACCGTTGATATTCAATTGGGTGGTGATTCAATATTATTCAAAGTTGCACCAAAACGTTCTGATAACAAATCAGTCTATATACTATATTCTGGAGAAACATTCGAACCTGCGCCAAATAATGAATATAGTATCATTACCGACGGTAATGGGTTCGTGCAACCGAATTATGGAAATGATCATGCGGAAGAATTATATAGTTCACGTTTGATCAGTTCAACAAGAATAGATGTATTTACACAGCCAGTTGGTGGTAGACCCAAAACATCAATCAGATCATATCAATCAGATGGTAAAAAGGATCAATTTGAATTATTAGTCAAACCACAAGATAAAAATGCTGTTATTGTACAATTAAATGGCAATATCTTAACATATGGTCCCGATAATGATTATGTAATTAATTTCATTACTAATAAAATTGTATTTACTGAGCCACCTGCGGCAGGATTATTACAAATAATATCATTTGGAACGGGAGGATCATCTGTTGGTATAATTGATCCAAAGCCATTAACGCGCGGGACAAATTATGTCATTGGTGATACAATTACATTATTTAACAATGGTATAGTTAACAATAATTATCCAGTAGTATCTGTCTCTAGTATCACTGCAGTTGGATATAATATTGTAAGCGGTGGTGTTGGATATAATATTGGCGATATGCTGGTTATGAATGCAACAAATGATACTACTGATGCTATTAAATTATTATTAACAGTTTCGAGAATATCTGATTCTGGACAAATCATCTCTTTAAATATAACTGAATCAGGTTCATATACATATGATCCAACATATATTGTATTTAAAACAAATAATAATGGATCTGGTGCAAATATTGAAATAGTGTGGGGAGTTAACAGTTTAGCCATTGTCAACCAAGGCTTATTTTCAATAAAACCAAACGCTCCTTTGATTCAATATAATACCTCTGGTAACGGAAGTGGATTGACAGTTGAAACACTTTATACCAATACAATAGGTAGAGATGTCATTGAAGCTGACGGTATTACGAATTCTTATTCGTTATCATTCAGTGTTCAGGATATTGGGCAATTGTTGATAACGGTAGATGGCACTGTATTGAAATATACATCTGGCGATTTTACATATAATAATGGAATTGTCGCATTGAATAATACACCCGTATTAAATTCCATTATAATTATAACTGGATTTAATGGTGATGCATATTCTGTGATTCATGAACAAGATATAACAATCGTCGATGGACAGTATACATATAATTTAGATTATATTCCTGCACATACGAATGCGGCCGCATCAAGCATTTTAGTACTCCGTAATGGCGTATTAATGAGTCCACCATCATTGAATACATATGTTGGTGATAATATCACAACTATCTTTAAAATAAAATATATCCCTTCATATGCAATTGGATTGAATGTATATGTTAACAGTAATCCAATGACATTGGGAACTGATTTTGCTTTAACTATAGATTCAATTGAATTTTATACTGCTCCGGCTGCTGGGGCCATAATATCAATTGTTATAACAAACCAAAATTATTCATACGATTACTTAATTAATGGCAATCAAATAACATTTCAAAATTCCAATATGGAAGGTTGGAATACTCCAACTTGGAACACACAGGGTTGGGGAACCGATATCAATACGGTAATGGTAGGAGATGAAATACGTATAATCACGTTCACTGAAGATTTGAGTTATGGATGGATAACCGAAAGTAAGGAATCAACTGGAAAATCAATATATTCGTTACAAAGTTCACCATATGATGATAATTTAATTATGGTATTTGTGAATGGACAACTTTTAACGTTAATGAGTGATTATAAAATCAATAATGAGTATAGTGTAATCACTAACAATTATGTTTCACCAGCAGTATACCCAGTAACACCATTAGTTAGCGGCTCCGTTTATTCAGCATTTATGAATCAATATGGAGTCTGGGTTGATCCAAATCCATATTCATTAGATAGAGCTGGTGAAACTTTGGTAACATATAGAAATATATATTCACCATATGACGGTCAATATACAATACTGTATCAAGCTGATAATCAAATAATGTTATATATTGATGATGAATTTATTGGATCATCTACAGATTTTGAATCAAATAATCCAACGTCATCTAATATACATTTGACAAAGGGTAACCATATTATAAAATTTATGACACTTAATTATCCATTGAATGGCGAAGATATTCAAAATCAGGATATATGGCTAGAAAACCCTGGGTCATGGGCGACCGTAATTATTGATAATAAAACAAATGATATTATTTGGGATACTAGAACTTTCTCCAAAGAAGAAATCATAACATCCTTACCAAGTGCCGTTCAAACAACAGTGAACTATCCAGCAACGATCGAGTTTGGTGAAGGATCAACGCCTGCAACTGGCAGTCAAATACTTATTATGTACGCATCCGGAAAAGATAACAGACCTCCGATTGCATGGAGGACATTAATTGACACCAATGCAAATTCACAAAGTACAGCAATAGATGATATGAGAAAAACATTTATATTGAGCAATGTTTATCTACATAGCAATGAAATTGAAATAGCTGATATAACAAGAATTGGTTCTGCCAATAATGCGTCACCATCTAGTGTGTGGATTAATAATGAATTAATAACATATTATGGCGTAAGAAATGCGGCAACATTGCAGTATCCAAATAGAGGATTTTTGACTTCTATTCAACGTGGAATTAGTGGTACACCAAATCTTCCACAAAGTGCATATGATACTTTATATTATTATGGTGATAATGAAAATAAGTATTTTGCAACTGGTACAGGATCTCAGATATTATATGACACAGTATATGTAGATAACAAACTTGTATATGATAATGATTTATATCCTTCAATTGGTTCCTATACTATTCAAATAAATCCAGTAGGTGCACCATCAGCTGGAAGATATGTTGTATTTAATAATGATGCAATACCCGATATTGGTTGGAGAAACGTTAAAATTACTTCATATAATATTGATTTTGATAATACAGCTCCAATACATGTAACCAATTCAGAAGTAATTGATGCAAGTCAAGTTGTTATGTTACCTGGTGGATATAATTGGGAACCTGCTGAAAATGGATTACAATATAGTGCATCCAATCAAGGAATATTTTTGAGGCAACATGCAGGAACCAATGGATAAATATGACATGGATAAGAAAAAAAATGAATTACCAGATGAATCAATGCAAGTTTTTACATATGGTAATGTTAAAATTATTGATTTAGAAACTAAAGAAATACTAGTCAACAAACGGTTTTGATAAAAATTATGATAGATTTTGATAATAAACAAAAAATTACTGGGCATGTGCTTATCAAAGATCTTGATAGCCAAGAAATATTACTTGATAAATTTAATGCTATCAATTATGAAGCATTTTCATTAT
>Ga0116227_10009116_pt1 | contig 18210 bp, 15 predicted proteins | sample S1TSphgellanicum_FD_89693 | JGI IMG/M metagenome (GOLD analysis project Ga0116227, IMG submission 89693) | Host-associated microbial communities from peat moss isolated from Minnesota, USA - S1T2_Fb - Sphagnum magellanicum MG | ecosystem: Host-associated > Plants > Peat moss > Unclassified... | reverse complement strand
TTAACCTTAGGAGCGCCTGGTTTTAACTCGCGGATCACGATATCGTTTTTATCCGATTCATAACCATCTTCGCGCATACTTAACCAGGCTATCTGGCTGCCTTTGCTGTTGTAAGTTGGTTGGGTGTCATAACCATTCATACCCTGTGTTATGTTGCGGGTATCGCCGGTTTCAATGTTGTACTGGTAAAGTTCGGTATTGGTGCTTACGGCGTAATCTTTACCGGCTTTCTTTTTGCAAACGTAAATTACCGATTTACTATCCGGACTAAATATCAGATCTTCTAAACCGCCCGATGGCTTTTGAGGAGCATCAAAAGCTTCGCCATGCATAATGTCCTTCTCGTTGCTTATTTTGCCATTATCATAATCGGCCAAAAAGATGTGCGAGAATTTACCGCCCGACCAGGTATCCCAATGGCGATAGTTCAAATCGGTAATTACATAGGCATTTGCTTTCGGCAGATCAGGATAACGATCTTTACCCAATATCTTTTGTATCTGCACATCGCGGGTATACATTATTTTTTTGCCATCCGGCGATATGCGGATATTGTCAAAATCATCCTGCTGGTTAGTGGTCAGCATAGCCAAATTACTACCATCGCTGTTCATTTGCCAAATGCGCCCATCGTACCAGTAGGTTACACGGCCTGTTGCGGCATCAATTCGCAATATGGCTTTGCTACCCGGTTCGTTAGTTAATTGCTGCGGAGCACCGCCGCTAACAGGCACGCTAAATAGGTTTGGCTCGCCTTTGTTGTTGGCCATATTGTAATTGGTAACGCTGTAGATAACGTTTTTACCATCAGGAGTTAATAGTCCCGAACCAAACCGGCCCAGTTTCCAGAGCATTTCCGAAGTCATTTTTTGCATAGGTTGTGCAGATGCTGTACTTGCGCCAAGCGCTAAAACTAACAGACTAAATATTAAGGGTTTTTTCATGATGATTGTTATCCGAAAAATAAGTAAGCAACAAATATAGCGGCAATTACTCCAGCCAGATCGGCAATTAAGCCAAAAGGTATAGCATAGCGCGAGTTTTTAATACCAACCGAACCAAAGTACAGCGCAACAATATAAAAGGTAGTATCGGCCGAACCATTGAAGATACACGATAAACGGCCAACAAAACTGTCCGGACCAAAGGATGTCATGTTATTGATCATCATCCCTTTCGCGCCCGATCCACTCAGTGGTTTTAATAAGGCTACCGGTAGGGCATCAACAAAATGAGTATCAACGCCGATGTGGCTAAAGCAAAACCTAAAGCCTTCAACAATGTAGTTTAATGCTCCCGAATTACGGAACACCGAAATACTCACCAGCATAGCCACTAGGTAAGGGATGATCTTGATTGATGTATCAAAACCGCCTTTAGCGCCTTCGATAAAGATTTCAAAAATATCAACCTTTTTACGCATAGCGCCCAATATGAATATCACCGGTATGGAAAACAACAGCAGGTTACTGGCTACTTTAGATACCTCGGTTATTTGTGGCTTGGTTAAAAAGAAGGCGAAATAGAAAACCAACAGGGCAATAAATGTTGTTAAACCGGCCAACCAGCCAATAATTACCTTATCCCAAAGGTTTATGCGTTGTTTAATGGCTACGGCTAACATCCCTACCACAGTAGCTACATAAGTGGCTATGATACAGGGGATGAAAATATCGGTAGGATCTTTAGCATGTAAAATGGCACGTTGGGCTATTATGCTGATGGGTAAAATGGTTAGGCCTGATGTATGCAGTACCAAAAACATGATCTGCGCGTTTGAGGCGTCTTCCTTTTTTGGATTTAACTCTTGCAAACTCTCCATCGCTTTTAAGCCAAGCGGGGTAGCGGCATTATCCAATCCCAGCAAATTAGCCGAAAAGTTCATCATCATATTACCCGTAGCCGGGTGATTTTTTGGCACCTCTGGAAACAAACGGTTAAAGAACGGGCCAACTATACGCGATAAAAAGTTAATAGCGCCGGCTTTCTCGCCGATCTTCATAATTCCTAACCAGAACGACATGGCGCCGATAAGGGGCAAAGCAATATCAATTACCGATGATTTACTGGAATCGAAAATACCATCAACCAATAGTTTAAAAGCTTCGGTATCACCTAGAAACACCAACTTGCAAAAAGCGATGATAAAAGCGATGATAAAAAACGAGATCCAGATGTAATTTAAGGCCATGCCTGCTTAGTAGTTTTTATTTGCAGAAACAAGTATACGTTTTTTACACGCAAGCGGCAACAATGTATGCTTTAACAAAACAGGATATTATTATAAAACCCCTAAAAGAGTTAATTGCTAACTATTTTAGGGGTTTAGTGTAATAGCTAATTACCTGCCGCTTACTTTACAGGTACGCTTATATATGTATAAACATAGGTGGTTGTAGTAGTACTGTTACCGCTAACTTTACCTGTAACCTTTTTTACAGGGAAACCGCTGGTGTTGTAAGTGTACGTATTGTAGTAATAAATGTGATCATAATTTAAAGGTGTCGATTTAAATACGTTTAACGTTTCAGTTAGAGTATTATTAGCCGATGTGGGAATAACAAACGTGAACAAATTACCCTTTACGTTTGCAAATGGCTGTTTTTTGCCCGAATCGTAGGTGTAATTGTAATCATATACCTCGCTTACAGAGCCTGGATGACTACCTATATAAACCTGAGTATGGTTATAAAAAATAGAGCTTAGGTCGCCGTTGTCATAATAGTTATAAGTATAGTTCGAAGTATCAGCAAAAGTTTGTGTTCTTACCTTATTGGTAACAATCTTATTTCTAATTAAAAGGGACGGTTTAATAGGAGCAGTAAAATTATTGGTCATGAAAATTAAAGCAGCATTATAATCTGGAAGTACACCTGGAAAGTTATACTCAAAGTTGGTGGTTTGGCCGAGATTACCTAATAATGACCCGTTATCGGTGAAAATTTGACGGGTTAACACGCGCGATTGTGTATCTAGGTATATTGTTCGTGTAACTTATCACCCACATAATAAATTTGCGACATGCGGTTAAGCCCATCATAGGTATAAAGGGTAGAATCTTTTTTGATGCCGTTATCACTGCTTATCTTGCTCAATAAAAGTATAGTTGGCGTTGTTGGAGTGTTTGTAGTAGGGTTAGCGGCTTGATCATCGATAGTTGATTTTTGCTCCATTGTTTTGGCACAACCTGTGGCGAGCAATACGATAGCTAAACCAATAGCAGATAGATGTTTAAGCATAGTGATAGATTTGCTTTAAAGGTTCAGCACAGCTGAATATTATGCAACAAAAATATATTAATTTGTTTGTTGGGTGTTGGTATTAAGTGGTTTAATTATTACGATAAAAACTTATTACGGATATTACTCAAAGTATGAATAGTGCAAACTGATTTTCGCCAAATCGCCTTTAAGGATATTAATTGCGTGTAAAATAAGTGAGATCGGTTTCGGTATTGGCAGTGGCCGTTGTATTGCCATTTTGTACAGTGTAGCTGCCAGAGTAAGTCTCTTTCAGCATCATGTTATTATTATCGGTAAAGGTTACCACTGCTGTTGATGAGCCACCACTTGGAGTACTTAGGTTCAGTGTTGAGCCACTGTAAGTGTACTTATCGCCCGGTTCAAATAACACATAAGCCGATGTGTTAATATTATATGCGTAATATCCAAAATTTCCACTGGTATCAAATTGGTAATAAAAGCTGTTTATTAAAGTGTTGTTATGTACCTGGGTTGTGGTATTATAACTTTGTCTGGATAGTTCCGTACTGTTAGACGAGTATATTACCGTGCGGCTGGTAGCCATCCATTTGCCAATAATATCATTAGTGCTGGTTGAGTCATCGGTTTTATTGCATGCGCATAAGCCAAGCACTAAGGCAATTATCAAATATTTTTTCACGGTTTTATCAATTGATTTTACAATGATATTTATTTTTATGATAATTTCAAATTCAGAAGGTGGCAACAAAATTTACCTGTACGTATAAATAGTTTTACCTTCGGGGTATTATAAATTGAAAGCATGATCAGATCGGAAGTTATTATAGGTGTTAAAAATGTACCCCAAAGCAGGGAATGGTATAAAAAACTGTTGGATTGCAAAGCCACTCACGGCGGCGAAACTTTTGAGATACTTACCGATAAAGATGATAATACCACCATTTTATGCCTGCACAAATGGGGCGTTCATGAGCATTCTACATTGATAAGCCCCGATGTTAAAAAGGGTAACGGTTTGATACTATATTTCAGAGTTAATGATCTGAAACAGATCTGGGATAATGCCCGCAACCTATACGCCGTAATCGAAGAAGTTCCGCATCTCAATCCTAACTCCGGCCGGCAAGAGTTTTCCTTGCGCGATCTGGATGGTTACTACGTTGAGATAGCCCAGGAGATTGAAAAAGCTGAAAAGTAAGAATAACTAAAATAATCACGGGGGGATAAAGTAGGATTTTTTTTAATTCCTCTCAAGCCCTCATCCTGAATTTATTCGGGATCCCATAGGACAAGTCTGCTGCGCATAAATCCAAGAGGGGGGATAAAGTAAGAAATATTTTAACCACTTACCTTCCCTGATCACTTCCATACAAGATACGAAAATTCCTATATTTTATCAAATATTACCGGGTTAAATACCCCGGTAATTTAACTATGCGATACTGTAACCCACTAAAAGTAATAATGCTGATACATTAGCAGGTAAGATAATATCATACAGCCTATGGTAAAAATGCTATATAAATTACAACCAAATACACTGCATATTTGATAATTGTTTAAAAACCGATTATCCCCACAGATAGCCTTTATTTGATCGTAATACAATTTAATAATGAAAAAAGCTTTTTTAGTATTAGCTACAGTTTTAACCACACTCAGTGCTACCCAGGCGGTATTCGCGCAATATCCTAAAGTTCCGCAAGCACTACAGGCTAAGTCCGATTCGGCATTAAATGTCACCAAACGCCAGTCCGAACAAGCCTTTCAAAAAGCCCAGGTTGCTATACAGCAAGATACAAAAAATGGCAAGCCATACATTCCCTGGGCCGAAAAACCTTCCGATCTGCCACAAGCTAAAATTCCCGCTTTCCCCGGTGCCGAAGGTGGCGGTGCCTACTCATTTGGTGGCCGTGGTGGCAGGGTTATCGTAGTGAAAAGTCTGGAAGACTCAGGGCCCGGTACTTTGCGCGATGCACTCGAGCAAGGCGGCGCACGTATCATTGTGTTCAACGTAGCCGGTATTATCAAACTCAAACAACCCATCAGTATAAAGGCGCCTTATGTTACCATCGAAGGGCAAAGCGCCCCCGGCGATGGTATTTGTATAGCAGGCGAATCAGTTTGGATAGATACGCACGATGTTGTGGTACGCTTTATGCGTTTCCGCCGAGGAGCTACCGATGTTACCCGCCGCGATGATGCCTTTGGCGGTAACCCGATAGGTAACGTGATGATCGATCACGTATCGGGTAGTTGGGGGCTGGACGAAGTAATGTCCATGTATCGCCACGAATACCGCAGAAACGGCGTCGACGAAAAACTCCCCACCGTAAATATCAGCATCCAAAACTCCATGTTTGCCGAAGGTTTAGATACTTATAATCATGCCTTTGGGAGCACTTTGGGCGGCCTAAACAGTACCTTTATGCGTAATCTTTGGGCCGATAATATCAGCCGTAACCCATCAATAGGCATGTTTGGCGATTTTGGCTTTTTCAATAACGTAGTATTTAACTGGTGGGATAGGAGCGCCGATGGTGGCGATAACCGCTCGTTCTTCAACTTTATTAATAACTACTACAAACCAGGGCCAATTACACCTTTGGATAAACCTATAGGTCACCGCATTATCAAACCAGAGCCGGGCAGGGTAAACGGACTTAAAAATGTTTACGGCAAAGTATATGTACACGGTAATGTGGTTGATGGTAACGATGCCGTAACTAAAGATAACTGGGCTGGTGGTGTACAAATAGGCGATCTGCCGGATGCTGGCCGCTTAACCGATAGCATTCGCTCTAACGAACCGTTTGCTTCAGCCAAATTTACGCTTATCACCGCTAAAGAAGCTTACGATTATGTATTAACTAACGTAGGTGCTTTTTTACCAAAACGCGACGCGGTTGATACCCGCATACTTGAGCAGGTTAAAACTGGAAAAATACCTTATAAAGAAGGTATGGAAAACTCAAATGGCAGCAATATGCTCAAACACCGCCTGCCCGATGATTCCTATAAAAAAGGTATCATTACCGATATATCACAAGTTGGCGGTTATCCTGAATACAAAGGCACACCCTATAAAGACAGTGATAACGACGGCATGCCCGATGATTACGAAACCAAACATGGCCTAAATCCGCACAATGCCAAAGATGCATCCGCGTTTGCTAAAAGTGGTGGCTATACCAATATCGAAGTTTATTTGAACAGCCTGGTGCCTCTAAATAAGGTTGTGCCGGTTGGCTATGCGGTAGCATCACCTAAGTAAATGTATAATAACTTTTTAAAAATGTCATTTCGAAGGAGGAGCGACTGAGAAATCTTCTGCTCCATGCAAGTCTATAGCAGGCCGTCCGTTCGAAGAAGATTTCTCTTTTGGTCGAAATGACAACCTGATGAATTTTATGCTAAACTAAAAAGGGATAACCAATCGGCTATCCCTTTTATAATATTATGACAGTGTTGTTGGTGTTGTCACCAACAACAATTAAGCTTCAGCCGGAACCCCGATCAAGTTTTTCGCAGCCAAATACTCCGCAATCTGTACCGCATTGGTAGCAGCACCTTTACGCAGGTTATCGCTCACAATCCAGCAGTTCAAAGTATTAGCCTGAGTTTCATCCCTGCGAATGCGGCCTACAAAAACTTCATCCTTTTCGTGCGCGTCAAGCGGCATTGGGTATTTCAGGTTGGCAATGTCGTCGGTCACAATCACACCCGGGCTTTTAGCCAGCAATGCTTTCACCTCTTCAACATCAAAATCTTTCTCAAATTCAATATTAACCGACTCCGAGTGACCACCCATTACTGGAATCCTAACCGTAGTAGCCGTAACGCGGATGCTATCGTCGCCCATAATCTTCTGGGTTTCTTTAATCATCTTCATCTCTTCTTTAGTGTATCCGTTATCCTGGAAAACATCTATTTGAGGGATCACGTTCAAATCAATTTTATACGGGTATGCTTTTGGCCCGTCAATACAGGCGCGCTCGTTCATCAGCTGGCCAACAGCTTTTACGCCGGTACCGGTAACCGATTGATAGGTAGATACCACAATCCGTTTAATTTTATAAGCATCGTGCAGTGGTTTTAAAGCCACTACCATTTGTATGGTTGAGCAATTAGGGTTAGCTATAATTTTATCCTCGGCAGTTAAAACATGCGCGTTAACCTCGGGTACAACTAATTTTTTGGTTGGGTCCATGCGCCAGGCCGATGAGTTATCCACCACAGTGGTACCAACAGCTGCAAAACGCGGAGCATCTTCTAACGAAGTACTGCCACCCGCACTAAAAATCGCGATGTCGCACTTACTCGCAATAGCCTCATCCATAGATACAATCTTGTACTGCTTACCCTTAAAAGTGATTTCTTTACCAACACTTTTTGCTGATGCTACGGGGAGCAATTCTGTAACCGGGAAGTTGCGTTCTGCCAGAACCTGCAACATTTTAGTGCCTACCAAACCGGTAGCACCTACTACTGCGACTTTCATTTTAAATTAATTTTTTGAATAAAAATATATAATATACTGAACCTCAAATATCAGAAAATTTTTGCTCGATGGTAAATAAATTAGCAATTTATATAAAACCTATAAATTTACTATGCTTTAATATTTCAATAAATAGCCCCTTCCGGGGCTCAAAATTAATTTCATTTCAGTCAAATTTTTACCTTTGCCATCAAATCCTGAATAAGGGAAAATCGATCTATGAGCGAAAAGATTTTGGTGATAGGCGCAAACGGCCAGATAGGTACAGAGTTAGTTACCGCCCTGCGTGGCATTCATGGAGCAGAGCAGGTAGTAGCCTGCGATATTAACGATCCAACCTACGCCATCCGCAACAGCGGCCCCTTCGAGTACGCCAACGTGCTCGATAAAGAAAACCTGCACCAGATCTTCAACAAGCATCAGCCAACGCAGGTATATCTGCTTGCCGCGATGCTATCCGCCGTAGGCGAACAAAAACCAAAACTGGCCTGGGACTTAAACATGACAGGTTTGTTGAACGTGTTAGATTTCGCCGTAGAGTTTAAGGTAGCCAAAGTATTTTGGCCAAGCTCCATAGCCGTTTTTGGTCCGCACTCACCACAATACGATACCCCGCAGTTTTGCGTAATGGACCCAAACACAGTTTACGGTTTCAGTAAACTGGCAGGTGAGCGCTGGTGCGAATACTACCATGCTAAATATGGTGTAGATGTGCGCAGCATTCGTTACCCCGGATTGATAGGATGGAGGGCAAACCCCGGAGGCGGCACTACAGATTATGCCGTACACATTTTTCACGAAGCCATCAAAACCGGCAAATACCAAAGCTTCCTTTCGGAAGATACCGCTCTTCCGATGATGTATATGGATGATGCCATCCGCGCTACTTTAGAACTCATGGACGCCCCGGCAGAAAGCTTAAGTACCCGTGCCGGCTACAACCTTGGCGGAATAAGTTTCACCCCGCGCACTTTAGCCGCTGAAATTAAAAAGCATATGCCTAACTTTGAGATCAGTTATTCAGATAGCGATCCGCGCCAGGCCATAGCCGATAGCTGGCCAAAATCCATTGACGATACCACCGCCCAAAACGATTGGGGCTGGAAAATGGAATTTGACCTGGCTAAAATGACCGAGGACATGTTAACCAATTTGAAAAAAGTATATAGTTAAGAGAGGTTCTAACCAGAACCTAAAATAGAATAAATAATGGGAAGAGCATTCGAATTCCGTAAAGAGAGAAAATTTAAGCGCTGGTCTAAAATGGCCATCCAGTTTACCCGTTTGGGGAAAGAAATTGTAATGGCTGTTAAAGATGGCGGCCCCGATCCACATACCAACTCACGTTTACGTACCGTAATACAAAACAGCAAGGCAGTAAACATGCCTAAAGATAGAGTTGACGCGGCCATAAAACGCGCATCCAATAAAGACGAATCAAACTACGAAGAGCTGGTTTACGAAGGTTATGCCCCACACGGCGTACCCATACTGGTTGAAACCGCTACCGATAATATTAACCGTACCGTAGCCAACGTACGCAGCTACTTTACCAAAACCGGTGGCAGTTTAGGCAAAACCGGATCATTGGATTTTATCTTCACCCGCAAATCTATTTTCCGCTTTGAACCCGGAGAACGCGATCTGGAAGAGCTTGAATTTGAACTGATCGATTTCGGACTGGAAGAACTATACCTTGAAACCGACGAGAATGGTCAGGATGTGGCCGTTGCCCAAACCGCTTTCGAAGATTTCGGCCGTATGCAAAAAGCGTTGGAAGAAATGAAGATCGAAGTAAAATCGGCAAAGTTGGAGCGTATCGCACAATCGCACAGCACAGTAACCGAAGAGCAAGCCGCCGATGTACTAAAACTGATTGATAAACTGGAAGAAGACGATGACGTTCAGGCCGTTTATCATAACATGGAAGAGTAGGTTCTCAACCATGTCATTGCGAGGAACAAAGCAATCGCACGGAAGCAAGGCCGCCCTGCATAGTCCGCGATTGCTTGGTTCCTCGCAATGACATAAAAACAAATCTAATTATGCCCATCTTCACATCGCGCAAGCAAAAACAGGATATCAAGGTAACATTCAACAACGATACTTTAAATATCGAAGTTGATGGTGGCAAGCCTCAAACTTTCCCCTTAGCCTGGTACCCTAAACTGCAAACCGCGAGCGAAGGCGATCGCAATGATTGGGTATTAACTGCCACAGGCATTAAGTGGATTAAACTAAACCAGGAAATTGCCATAACAGGATTGTAATGCTAACATTCGAAGAGTTTTTCAAAAAGAAAAAGATTCACCTGCCTTTGCTGCAAGCAGCAGAGCCGGCTCTTTTTGCCGAATTTGAACAGCACTACAATCAAATGGGTGAAAAGAGTTTCGACCATACCAAAAAGTACTGGTTTAACCCGCTCCGCCGCAAATACCACACGCCACCCGAAGAACCCAAGATTGAAAAGGTGGTGATAGAAAACCAACTGGCCGAGCAAACCATAACCGAATCGTTATCAGAGCAGCCTGCTGCAGCCGCACCCAAATTAGGTTTCAAACCTAAATTTAGTGCCGCAACAAAATCAGCTACCCCCGTTGAAAATGTACTCGAAGTTAAACCAGAGTCCGAAGTAACACCAGATGCGCCCACACCAAAACTTGGCTTTAAGCCTAAATTTAAATCGGCAGCACCTACTCCAACTGAAAGTGCACCCGTACCTGTTGAAGGAAAATCCGAACTAGCGCCAGATGTATCTACACCCAAATTAGGTTTTAAACCTAAATTCAAATCGGCAACTGCGTCTCCAACTCCGGTTGAAGATAAATCTGCTGCAGTTGAAGAGCAACCAGTGCAAACACAAGAAGTTACGCCAACTGAAACAACTGCTGCACCAAAATTAGGTTTCAAACCTAAATTTAAAGCAGGAGTAACCAAAACGGCAGAAACCACTTCGATTACTCCGGAAGAGGCACCAAGAACAGAAGAAATAACGGAGCAGCAACCCGAAGCCAAACCTGCATATAAACCAAAGTTTCAGGCCAAAAATTTCAAACCTAAAACAGATGATGAATAAAAAGCGACACTGGTTATACTATCAATTGTAAAAAAGTGTTAAATAGAGGTTGTAATCCCCTGAGCAATCCTTGTAAATAGGTATATTGTGCCACCCTTATAATACTCAAATTCGCTTTTAATGAATTTCAAGAAATACATACTTGCATTATCCGTTCTCTTAACATTTTTTCAGCTATCCGCATCTGCCCAGCGCGATACAATGAGCCTTAAAACCGTTATCAATTTAACCAGCAAGTTTACCCACGAGCATCCTTACGAGAAAGTGTACCTGCATCTGGATAAACCATATTATACCGTTGGCGATACCATTTGGTTTAAGGCTTATGTAACGGTTGGCATTCATCAACCTTCCGATCTGAGCAAAATTTTATACATAGATATAGTTACCGCTCGCGATACTTTTGTACAGGCAGTAAAACTGCAAATTGTAAACGGAACAGCCATGGGTAGCATTCCGCTTACACAAACTTTGTATAAACAAGGTAATTATCACCTGAGTGCCTATACCAATTGGATGCGTAATTTCGATCCGGCATACTTCTTCAACAAAACAATAACCATAGGTAACCCGGTAGATAACCAGGTGCTTACCTCGGCTTCCTTTTCGGGATCAAATAAAAACAAGCAGCAAAAAATTACCGCCCGCATTCAATTTAAAGATCCAACCGGTGCACCCTATGCCAATAAAAAAGTAAGCTGGACTATCAATAACGATGATGATAAACCATTAAAAGGCAAAGAAAATACAGATGCTAACGGTTTTGCAACCATTAATATCTCCGGCAGTAAAAATCCGGTTTTGGCCTCCAATTCACTATTTACAACCATCGATCTTGGTAACCGTAAGCAGGTAAATAATATTTTTCCGTTGCGTAGCGCCGTTGCCGAAAACGATATCCAGTTTTTTCCAGAAGGGGGCGCCCTTCTTAATGGTGTACGTACTAAAATAGCTTTTAAAGCTGTTAGCCCCAAAGGCTTGGGTGTTGATGTAAAAGGAACAATTACTGATAACTCTGGCGCTGTAGTTGCCGAGATCAAATCTCAGCATTTGGGTATGGGTAATTTTATTTTAACGCCCGAGGATGGTAAAACCTACAAAGCAAACCTCGCTTTTGCCGATGGCTTGCAAACCGTTGCCGATTTACCTAAAATACAGGTCAGCGGCATTACACTGGCGGTTTACAACACCAATACCGATACATTAAATTTAAAAGTATCGGCCAGTAATACTTATTTTGAGCAAAATCAAAATAAGGTGGTTTATGTAATGGCACAAAGCAATGGCTTTGTATTATATGCTGCTCAAACTATTTTGCACAGTTCCGTGTTTACAGCGGCTATAGCTAAAAGCAAGTTTCCTACGGGTGTTGTGCAGCTTACCTTGTTTGATGCTAGTGGTACACCATTAAGTGAGCGCGTTGTATTTATACAGCGTAACGATATGCTCGATCTTAACCTTACCTCGGCAGCCAAAACTTATGGTACAAGGCAACAGGTTAAAATGCAGGTTGCAGCTAAAAATAAAACAGCCCCGGCCGAAGCTACGCTTTCGGTTTCCGTGATTGACGAAACCAAAGTGCCTTTTAACGAAGATGCCGAAACCACAATTTTAACCAGCTTGCTCTTATCATCCGATCTGAAAGGGTATATCGAAAAACCTAACTACTACTTCAAAAAGATTGACGCCACAACAGCTGGCGATTTAGATGTGTTAATGCTTACCCAGGGTTATCGCAGGTTTTTGTACACCGATATTTTGAATAACAAAATGCCGCGCATCAGCTTTTTGCCAGAGCAAAGTATGGAAATAACCGGAACTTTGCGTAACGCAACCGGTATGCCCATAGCAAAAGGTAACGTACGTTTACAAATACCTGATAGATATTATTCAACGCAAACAACCACCAACATGTCGGGCGAGTTCAAGTTTTCAAAGCTTGTCATTCCCGATTCATCAAAAGTTGTATTAAATGCACGCAATAACGTTAATGCTAACAGTATCATGATCATGGTTGATGGTGTAAGCTTGCAGGGAATCTCTCCAAACTTTAACTATCCCGATGAGGTAATGAATATTGATAGCGCGCTGGCTCCTTACATGAAAAACACGCAACGCCGTTACAATAATACCCACACCCTTAAAGAAGTTCAGATCCAGGAGAAAGCTTACGTTAAAAAACCAGGCTACCAGGATTTTCCGGCCCTAACAGGATTAGGTTTTCCGGATCACACCATTAATGGCGATAGATTTAAAGATTGCCCTAATTTTGCCCTTTGTATCCAATCTATGCTAATGGGTTTAACTTATGATAATAACAATTACTATGTAACCAGGGATTACAACCAAGGCCAGAAAAATACGCCCGTAGCCATATTTTTTAACGGTATGCAGGTCGACTACACTTATTTATTGAGTATAAACTCGCCTGATGTTGAAAACATTGAAGTGTTTTTGAATGACGGTTTAAGTGGTATTAACCGTAGGGATGGTAGCAAGGGGGTTATCGAGATCACTACCCGGGTTATGCCTAAGGGCCAAAAAGTTACAAAAGATCAGTTGGCCGAACTGTTCCCGCCAAAATACATAGCTACATTAATGCCTAAAGGTTTTAATGTAACCCGCGAATTTTATTCACCAAGATATACTGGCCCCGCTACACCGCTTTCACGTCCCGATCTTCGCACCACCATCTACTGGAACTCGCGTTTAATAACCGATAAAGCTACTGGTGCAACCGCGTTCGACTTTTTTACCGCCGATGATAAAGGCACCTACAAAGCAGTAGTTGAGGGTATGGATGCCGATGGAAATATAGGCCGTTCGGTATATCGCTTTACAGTTAAGTAACAATCAGTTTACGTTTTAAGCTTTTCGTAATATTTTATTCATATTAGAAAGCTTAAAACACACTGATCTCATGAAGTTAAAATTACTGGCAGGCTTTGCTTTGTCCATCTCTCTGGGCATTGCAACAAATAGCCGCGCACAAACTACCCCAGCAAAATCAACAACTCCGGATACTAATGCGCGTGCAGGTGGCCGTCAGCGTGGCGGGCAATTCAGACGCCCACGTGTAGCTCCCTTTGTAGAAGCTAACGTACCCACAACCAATTATGATTATCATCAGCTTTGGAAACCATTTTTCTATACCAAAAATGGTAACGAGTTCCGCACCGCTGATGGACAACCGGGGCCAAAATACTGGCAAAACCGTGCCGATTACCAATTAGCTGCCCGAATAGATACTGCTAAAAATGAGATAACCGGTTCCGAGATCTTAACTTACACCAACAACAGCCCGCAAAAGCTGGGTTTTATTTGGATGCAGTTAGATCAAAACTTGTTCAAATTAGATTCCCGCGGAAACAAACAGGTTCCGCTGGTGCGCGATTCTGCCAAGAACGCCATCGTTCAGCAAAGCCGAAACTGGGGTATGGGGCAGGTGTTTGATGCCGGATATAAAATCAAATCGGTTAAAATTCTGAGCGCTGCCAAGGGTGCCAAAACTTTCACCGAAACCGATGCTAAGTATCTGATCAACGATACCCGCATGCAGATATATCTTCCAACAGAATTAGCCGCTAACGGCGGTCAGCTAAAGCTGAAGATCGAATATTCATTCATTTCTCCCGATTATGGTTCCGACCGTATGGGTATCATCCTGCAAGGTAATAAGCAAGGCGAATCTAAAAACGGAAAGATCTTCCAGGTAGCGCAATGGTACCCACGTATGTGTGTGTACGATGATCTGCAAGGTTGGAACACTTTACCTTATACCGGCGAAAGCGAATTTTACCTTGAGTATGGCGATTTTGATATCAACATCACCGCGCCTGCTAAAGATATCGTTGTATGCTCTGGCGAGTTATTAAACGCTAAAGATGTGTACACTGCCGAGCAGCAAAGAAGATGGGCGAAAGCCGCGCAAAGCGATGCCACAATAATGATTCGCTCTGCGGATGAGATCAATAACCCAACATCCCGCCCAAGCGGCAAGGCTGAGTTAACCTGGCACTTTCAGATCAAAAATGCCCGCGATGCATCATGGGCAGCCTCATCGGCATTTGTTATTGATGCAGCTAAAATCAACCTGCCAAGTGGTAAAAGGCCCCTGGCCATATCGGCCTACCCGGTTGAAAGTATCCCCGCACCCGGCGATACCAGCCGCAGAAAACCACAATGGAACCGCGGTACCGAAATGATCAAAGCCACATTAGAATACAACTCGAAAAAATGGTTCGAATATCCATATCCTAACGCTACAGGTGTTGCCGGTAAAGCTGGCGGTATGGAGTACCCCGGCATTGTATTCTGTAGCCTGGCCGGTGGCTGGAGTGTTATCGACCATGAGTTTGGCCACAACTGGTTCCCGATGGTAGTAGGCTCTAACGAGCGTTTATACGGCTGGATGGACGAAGGTTTTAACACGTTCATCAATACCTTATCAACCGCTTACTCATTAAAAGGTGAATTCTATCGTCCGGCAAACCCGGCAGGCGCTACCCGCACCTGGAATAGCTTTACCAACCCAACACTCGAGCCAATTTTGAGTAACCCTGATAACTTAAAAGAAGCCAACAACGGTACACTTTTATACAGCAAGCCAAGCGCAGGTTTGGTGATGCTGCGCGAGCAGATTTTAGGCCCTGAGCGTTTCGACTTCGCCTTCCAAACCTATATCAAACGCTGGGCATACAAGCACCCATCGCCAGATGACTTTTTCCGCACCATAGAAGCAGCATCCGGCGAAAGCCTGCAATGGTTCTGGAGAGGCTGGTTCGAAAACACCTGGCGTTTAGATGTTGCCGTTCGCGCGGTTAGATATGTAGACGACGATCCTAAAAAAGGCTCGATCATTACCATCGATAACCTCGAAAAAATGGCTATGCCTGTTGTTTTGGAGATCAAAACCGTAAGCGGTAAAACCGAACGCGTAAACTTTGCCGCCGAAATTTGGGAGCGCAACGTAAGCTGGTCGTTCAAATACCCATCTATCGAAGCTATCGAATCTGTAACTTATAACCCGGATAATAAACTGCCCGATTATAACCCGGCCAACAACGTTTGGACGGCTAAAAAATAAGCACCTTGTCCATCTATCAAAATCGCCTCAAAGCATCAATGTTTTGAGGCGATTTTTTTATCCCTATCTTGCATAAAATTATCCAATACACCATGCTCTCAGTTGCACATCAGGTTTTTCTGGCAGTGGCCTCTAACCTCAGTTTCTCCAAAGCGGCCCAGGTTTTATTAATCACCCAGCCCGCCGTAAGCAAGCATATCAAGGTATTGGAAGATCAGTACAAATTACCGCTATTCGAGCGTAAAGGAGCAAGCATCCTGTTAACCCAAGCCGGCAAAATCCTGTACGATCACTTGGTCAAAGCCAGCGAGATCCAGCGTAAAGTAGAGTACGATCTATCCACGCTCAGTAATATATCCAACGCCGCGGGGCATTTGCGCCTTGGTGCCAGTACCACTATCGCGCTATATATCTTACCATCTATCCTGTCAAATTTTCAACGCGAATTCACTAACGTGGATATCCAACTGGTAAACCGCAACTCCGAGTATATCCTCAATGCCCTGCTTAACCACGAAGTTGATCTGGGTATCATCGAAGTTGAAAACAAGCTTACCACAGTATCTTATCAGCATTTTATGAGCGACGAGGTAATCCCCGTTTGTTCATCAAAAAGCCCGTTAGCCGGTAAAACGCTCACCATTAAAGAACTCACCAAAATCCCTTTAGCTTTACGCGAACGCGGCTCCGGAACCTTAGATGCCTTGCTAAAATCCCTATCCGAGCACGATGTCAAATCATCCGATCTGCACATCAAAATTCGTTTAGGCGGTACCGAAGCGCTCAAAAATTTCCTCCGTGCCGATCAATGCCTCGGCTTTATGCCCAAACCTTCCATCATCCGTGAACTCGCCGAAGGCGAACTGGTAGAAGTCCCCGTTGCCGGATTAAACATCAAACGCGATTTCTTCTTCATTCGCCGTAAAGGTACTGATGATGATGGCCTTACCAGTAGCTTTATCCAGTTCGCCTCCCAGTCCGATAACTTTGATCAGAAAAATTAAAACCATAATTTAATTGATGTGTAATTATATGTAGCAAAACAAATGCTAATTAATTATAAATTAAAACATCTGTTATCATGGCAAATTTAAGTAACCGTAAGGTAGCTATCCTTACCGAAGAAGGATTTGAACAAGTTGAATTAACCAGCCCCAAACAAGCGCTCGAAGCAGCGGGAGCAACCGTGCACATCATATCTCCCAATCAAAAGGCTAAGATCAAAGCCTGGGATAAAACCGATTGGGGTATTGAGATCGATGTAGATAAGAAACTAAGCGAAGTGAGTCCCGATGATTACGATGCCCTGGTATTACCCGGCGGCGTTTTAAACCCCGATAAACTAAGACAAAACAAAGAAGCCGTTGCATTTGCTTCCGCGTTTTTAGAAGAAGGTAAGCCCGTAGCAGCCATCTGTCACGGCCCGCAACTCCTAATCGAAACCGGTTTGATCCGTGGCCGCCAACTCACCTCGTTCCCATCACTGCAAACCGACCTCAAAAACGCCGGTGCCGAATGGTTCGACGAAGAAGTTGTAGTTGATAATGGCCTGGTAACCAGCCGCAGCCCGGCTGATCTGGACGCCTTTAACCGCAAAGCCATCGAAGAAATTGCCGAAGGCATACATCAGGATTAATCCAAAACATTTGAAAAGGGCATTTGCGTAAGCGGATGCCCTTTTATTTTCCATCCGTCATGCTGAATTTATTTCAGTATCCCACATGATTAGTCTACATTGTAAGTTTGCCAAAATGTTCAATACCTGTCCCGTGAGATCCCGAAATAAATTCGGGATGACGGCGTAATATTATTTCTTAGCCACAATATCCCCAACAATCATATCCGCATGCACCCGTGAGTTCTCAATAAACCACAAATGCGTATCCATACCGCCAACAACCACACCGGCTAAATAAACACCAGGTAGGTTTGCGCTCTCCATCGTCTCAGCATTATACTGCGGCAACAGCTTTTCGTCGGAAGATAACTGGATCCCCAATTTTTCTAAAAAACTAAAATTAGGTTTATACCCCGTCATCGCCATCACAAAATCATTCAGAATCGTGATCAAACCTTCCGGAGTTTCAATATCAACCTCGTACTCACGTATTGTTTTTATCGACGAATTAAAATAAGCCGTAATGCTGCCCTCCTTAATCCGGTTAATAATATCGGGCCTAACCCAATACTTAACCCGGCTGCTCACATCACTTCCGCGCACAACCATCGTCACCTCGGCACCCTTGCGGTAAGTCTCCAAAGCCACATCTACCGATGAGTTACTGGCACCAACTACCAGCACCTTCTGCATCGCAAAATAATG
>Ga0116227_10009115_pt1 | contig 18212 bp, 12 predicted proteins | sample S1TSphgellanicum_FD_89693 | JGI IMG/M metagenome (GOLD analysis project Ga0116227, IMG submission 89693) | Host-associated microbial communities from peat moss isolated from Minnesota, USA - S1T2_Fb - Sphagnum magellanicum MG | ecosystem: Host-associated > Plants > Peat moss > Unclassified... | reverse complement strand
TAAATAAAAAAAATATATATATATATATATATATATATATATATATATATATATATATATATATAAAGTATTCATTATCAACTACTTAAATAAATAATAATTTCTGAATATTTAACTAACTAGCTATTTAGTTTTTCACAAATTGTTAATACATAATTCAAAGATAAATACATAACCAAAATATTTTATTACATTTTTTCATCTAGTCGAATTATAGATAATATAATTAAATTCAAAATAATATAATTATTTTATAATAATTCCTGAAATTACATTCATTACAATAATTATTTTAACCACATTATTATTTTTCAAAAAACTTAATTCAGATTTAAAATTATAAATTACAGATTGTGAATAAGTATGTTTAATTATACAATAATTATGCATATACTATAATTCATTCTTATCTGCGGTAATTAAAATGATTTAAAAGTAATGTAACATTAATTACAGTAAATAAATTTTTTAATTGTAAAAATATAAAAATCTATGTTTTAAAAATAATCATTTACTGTAACTTCTAAGTAATAAATATAATCATATATAATTATCTATAAAAGTGATTCATTATGGATAACACTAGTAGAAAGAGCTTTAAAACTTTTTGGAATTGAAATATTAATTTTAGATTCCAAAAAAATAATTCAGGATTCAAATATCATTTTTTAAATGAAATGAGTATTTGAATTTAAATTAAAATTTTCAGAATTGAAATGTCAATTTTCAGATTCAAAATTCAAATTTCCATTTTTAGATTCAATTAATAAATTTCTGAATTGAGATATTAATTCTGAGAATGAAAAATATTAATTTGGAATTGTAATTTCAAGTTTCAAATCAAGTAATTTTTAAAATTTAAATTTAAAACCTCCAAATTGAAATAGTAATTGTCAGAATCAAATTAATAATTTCGAATTCAAATATCAAACTTTAGATCAAATAAGATTTTTCAATTTAAACAAAAATTTAAACAAATTCAAATTTTTTTTAAGGAATTGAAGTAGCAAATTTCAGATTCAAACATCAAATTTCAAATTCAAATAATTCTTAAGAGAATTGAAGTAGTAGTTTTCAGAATTGAAATATAATTTTAAGGATATTTTTTAAAAATTAAATGTAAAAATTCAGAATGGAAATTTTAATTTTCAAATCCAATTTGTCTTTTCAAATTTGAAAAATTCAACAAAGAATTCTGAAAAAGTTTTCCAAAAATTAAAATAACAGTTTTTAGATTCAAAATGTTTTAAAATTAAAATTATATATATATATATATATAATGATTTCCAGTAGCAATTTTCAGAATTGAAAGATTGATTTTAATGTTTAAATATAATTTTCATAATTTCAATAATAATTTTATACTGAAACATATATTCTTGAATAAAAATAACAATTTTAAGAATTCATATTTAAAAATTCAAATTAAAATATTGATTTTTCGATTCCAATAAAATGTTTCAAAACTGGAATAAAAATCTTCAGGTTCAAAAATAATTTTCAGAATTGCGATAATAATTTTCAGTATTGAAATTTTGGTTTTCAGATTTGAATAACAATGTTCAGAGTTCAAACATGGATTTTTAGATTCAAATAAAATGTTTTAGGATTGGAATAACAATTTTTAAACTCAAATAATGATTTTTAATTTTCAAAAATCAGAATGCAAATAGAAAATTAAAATTCACATAAATATTTCTTAAATTAAAATATTAATTTTGAAATTCAAATATATATGCATTTCATAACTGAAATATTAATTTTCTGATTTGAATAATAAATTTCAAAGTTCAAATATTAATTCTTAAATCATTATATGAACAACATACATACATACACATAATTAATATACACACAAATATATATTTATGATATATGTGATGTATTGTAAATATAAATTTAATACATGCATAAAAATACACCCCTATGTCATTGTATAATACATTTAGGATTGGACTAATTTGGTGATTATTGTAATTAATGGGACATATCAAAATATTCATGGATGAAAATAAACTTAAAAGCTATTTGAGTGATAGGATGAAGGTTTAATAGTTGCATCATAGTTGTAAGAGTGATCAAAATAGTTGAAATTTGATCATATAGTTGTAAATATTCCCAAACTAAATCGGAAATGACTATAAGTTGCATGTAGTTACAAACATAGTGGTTACATTTTGGCTGATTTTTATTAGTGTATGTATTTTACATAGTTAGGCTACATAACCTAAGTATCTACCAAGGTTCACCTAGGTACCTAAACTAAGTGGCCTTGACCATAATGATATGTTAACCATATGTACCATACATAGTTAGGTTACATAACCTAAATGTCTACTTAGGTCTACTTAGGTACCTAGACCAAGTGGTGTACCTAGCTATTTAAATTAAGTTTTAGCCTAGCCTAGGTAGTGACACATGTCAACAATTCATAGGCTGAAAATTTATGAAATTACCAATAATATGAATTATTATATTGCATTATTTATATAAATATAAATATTATACTTAATAAATGTTGATTTAAAAATATATTAAATCATGTAAATTGAATCATTTAAAAAATATTGCCCAATATTTTATGTAGTCATATCTGTAGTCGCATAGTCCTATGACTAATCAATGGATGAAAAATCCTTGTAGTTGCAAATAACATGCAACTACCGGTGTGATTGTACATCCCATGTGGAGTTTTTTGCAACTAGTTGTCTTTTGCCATTTATCTAACGTAACTATAAGGTTTGTAGTCACATGTGTCCATTACAACTAAAATTTTGTCTTTTGCAATTAAACTTATAATCATTTATTTCCAAATTTCTTCTAATGAAATCTCTTGCCCCACCTATGGGCGCCAATTTACTAATTGATAGTTAGCTCATCATCAGCATTCCTATCGAACATCCAATTTTTTAATCCAAACCTTTATGATTATCCCAATTCAATAACCCCTTGCTCCCATTCTTTTTACATCAACTTGGGCTTGGGTTTTGTCATTAGCTGTTTTCGAGTCCTTTCATTTAAGTTTTTATCATCCTTGATTGTATAACTGCATCCCTATCATTATATAACATGATATACAAATGGCATTTTGTTTTCCATTGGATAAGCTAGCACAAGGCCCCTATGATGTGGCAACTTGGCACTTGCTCCTTTTATTACCTTAATGATATTTCATTTTACCTCCTTGTGGCAAAGCAACAAAGCATAAAGAAATGGGGGTTCAACTCAAGCATATTTTAATAGGCAACTGGGAAAACTTACATAAATAGTTTTTTTTATATGGGCCCAAGTTTTAATGATAAATTCAAGCTTGATGTTTCTTCCCCAACATGATCTTTTAACTCATAAATGCTTATTCGCAATTTGGTTTTTGGACATGCAAGGGAATATACTCCCAAATAATTCACATTTTGGCACCATTTTTTTTTGCACCCACATCCTTTAACACCACCTCAGTTCTCACAACATTGAACCCTAAATTGAATGGCTATTTTTCATTTTTTCCTTAAAGATTATAAACTAAACCAAGACATTGAGCTTTCTTTTGATTCCTTTCAATTAGCATTCCAACGCATGTTACATTTATTCGCAAATGGTTTCTACGGGATGGTTTTTGAACATCTTTGGGATTGTTTTCAAAGGTTTCAATGAGTGGATTCCTTTAGTTGTTTCAACTTTGTTCTCATATTGCACATGGTCACATATCACCTTGAATTGCACATGTTTTTAAAACGGCCCACCTCTTAGCCATGACCAAACCTTCAAGTGGAATTCATCCCATTATAGTGGGGGAAGCATTATATCGATCACAAGCTGTGTTTTATGCTTCAATTTCATCACGCCTTTGCAACACATTTCTCCTTACACCAATTTGGAGTTACAACTAAATGCGATTGTGAAATAGCAATCCACGACATCATATGCATCTTGGACCTTCACCTCGATTTGGTTATTTTCCGACTAGACATTGCAAACAATTTCAATCTATTGTTGAGAGGGGTCATATTTCAAAAACTTCATGCAATAGGTGGAAACATCATACAATTCATCCCTTTTATAATGCATTCTATGCATTTGAGTTTCTTTTGTTTTATAGTCATCATAATTATGAAGGCAATGTCATATTCATCCCATTTGCCATGCAACCCATCAAGGTGATCACATGGGAGGCGCACTATTTGCTTTAGCCTATTTGGGGCTTTACATTCTACAACTGGTCATTTTCCATTTTATCTATTTCCATCCATTGCAAATTACATTCACATCATAAGTCCCTTTTCAATTATATCATATGCATATGAACATTTATAGATTGAACTCCATGCCATAAGTCTTCCTATCTAACTTCAGAAATGTGTGACATGGTCCCTTTTGGCTTATCATTTAATTTCAACACCCCATCCTAATTTACCACCCCATTAGAAGGAATTAAAGTCTTGGGGGTCCTATTGGGCACCTCATCATTCACATCATCTTTCATCAAAGTCTTACTAAAAGATGTTCAACATGTGGACCTTCTTTCTAGAATGGATGATGTTTAGGTAGCCTTTGGAATTTTAATTCATTGCTTCATGCAACAACCATCATATTTTTTATGATGCACACTTTCCTCTTCCACCTTCATAAAGGGGTCAAAACATGATTTGGGTACTCGCTTAAGAACATTAAAGACTCACTCTTAACTACTTAAATTCACCTTTTTTTCACTTTTATTATGACATGTCTTAAATTTCCCTTTTTTTTTTTCATGTCAAATGAAATAATATTGTTCCAAATTTTATGCATGCATCTAAAATATCTATTTTTTTCACTTATGAAAGTAAGAATAATAAAATTTATCCAACATGGGTCATGTTCTATCAATGACCCAAAATTCCCAAAAATTTTGTTTTTTCAAAAAATTTACATTATAATAAGGAAGTTGGTTTTTGCCATTACCTAGTATATGGTTGTGGTCAACCAAGGTATAATAGATCAAGTACTGAAGGAAAATAAATTTGAATTTTTAAAAGTGTGTAAATTCCTTACAAATTCAATGTTTCATTTTGAAAAGTGATCAAAATTTTAAGTCATCACCAAAAATTAAAATTTTACATTCTTTTGTTTTATTATATTCTAAGCTATAATTTTTTTATATACATCACGTACATTATAACCCATTTATATGTGATAAAAAACTCTTGAAGCTCTGAAATTCTAAAGCAATTTTCAAACAATCTTTGAATTTTTAAAGTTTTAGAATTCCACATTTTAAAAAGTATGAGTTTTTTTTATGTGTGGCTAATATGTTCTTATCATCTATATTTTTTTCAATGAAAATTAATTGATTATATAAGTTTTTTTTATAGTCTTTTGCAAAATTGACTCCATCTTATGCAATAGGTGTACATTTTCAAACATCTTAAATTAAAACAAAAACTCAAAATTAGATTGAATGAAATTCTACTCTAAGTTCCTTGACATTCAAATGAAGGAAAAATGATTAACTTGCCATAATTGCTATGGTTTTAAATGGTAATAAAAAAATAAATGTCTGATTTGATTAATTATGTTTAACATTTGATGCCCTTTTTGGCTCCTAGTTACATGTTTTGACCCCATTGAGTTTAGCCACTAGGTTTAAACATTAGTTTCAGTTATTGAGTTTAACCACTAGGTTTAATCATTAATTTAAATCATTGAATTTAATCACTAGTTATCACTTTGGTTTAACCATTATGTTTCATGATATGAAATAAACATGTGAAATTAAAAACTTGATAAAAATTAAACACCACTGTAGTCCATTGGTAAAGACTTGGTTTATCATTATGAAGGCCCGAGGTTCAATTCCTTATACTTACAACCTATGTGCATGTTTAGAAAGTGAGGGTAGGTAGGTTAAATTAAAGTAGCTTGGTTAAGTTAGGTTGGCTTGGCTAGGCTAAACTAGGTTAGCACCTATTTACTTAATTGTCTTTTTTCAAGCTACCTAAACCTATTTACTACCTACCTACCTATTAATTTTTTAAATAAAAATATAGATAATGATTTTAATTTAGGTATAAAATTGACCCAGTCAAATGGTCCATTATTTACCAATCAAATAGTCAATCATTTTGTTAGTCACTATGCCAGTCAAAATGACAAGGTTCAATTTGATTACCCATTCACACTAGACATGGCCAAAACAGCTTGTCCAGATTGATATGGTGGTTTTTTTTTACACCTATCACTTTTGGGTACATTTTGATTAAAAAACCCAGTCAAAAAAACCAAGAGTTGTAGTAGTGTCATTTAAACAAAAGGTGCATTTTGAATGTGTTCTATAAGAGCCTTCTCTTCTTCTCTTAGTTGAAATTCTTCTTCAACATAGGCTTCAACTTGTTGCTGCTTATTTTGTTACTACCAAACTCGAAGATATTCTCTCCTTTTTTATTTTCTCAAATTTTCTTCAACCTCATCCCCACTGCTAGATTCAAGGTTAAGTAGATAATGCAGAACATACTTTGTTTATTTTTCAAGTTTCCCATCTGGTTTGGCAAACCTTAGACAAACACAACACATGAGTTTTGGCCCTAATGTCTGCAACATCCACAACCCATAGACCTCCCTCATTATTTTTTATGTTGAAGTTACTATGAACTTTCAATAAATTGAATGAAGAAAACTATCTAATAGGTCAATAAACTCACCATTCAAACAACTAAACTTGTTAATTATGACTAAGGTGTTGTAAGCTTAATATAGAAAATGTCCTTCCTATAAGTGTCCTTGAGAAAAAATGTTAGATCAACAAACAAATAATCATATTTAGACTTATATTCAAGAGATAAATTACATGACCATTAGGGGATGAGTAACAACCTAATACTAGATTGTTAATATGAGTTCTTGTTGTGCTCTTAATATGCAATTACCATATATAAGGTGGCCATGGAGATTTGCATACCATAGTGTTCTAAATTTGTAATTATAGGTGTTATTCCAATTGTAAGAATACACTTTTTAGAAGCAAGCAAAAGATATGGCTTGTTGACTTAAATCAAAACACAACACATGTGTGTGTCCATCCACAAAACTTGCATGGGTATAAGCTAACAGAAAGCTTCACATACACATCTTCTTCACACATGACAGACATGTACCATCTTTTAAGTATTGTGTAAACATTCAATTGCATGCAAAAATGAAGGTAACAAAGAGAAAAATAAATAGGCGTGTCCTAAATCCATATGCAAATGCGAAACAAAAAACAAAAAAGATGAAAGTGTTACAAGGAAAAAACATACTTAAATCAAGATTGAATTAGAAAATTTTCAAATTTAGGTTCACAAGGATTGTTTACACTTGACCTAAATGTTCTTGCTCGATTATAGCCTTTTATTGTGCTCATACAAGTCACTTGCACCTACAACCTTCTTTGTATTTACCACATGGACTTACAAAGGGGAAGATTACACTAGGTTGTGAGCTTACTACAACCATTCCTAGGTTTGGTTTGAAGTCCTTATGACAACCAATTTCACGGGCAAATGACGATGGTGAGTGAAGCTCCAACAAAACTTTATGTGCATCCATCCTTGAAATGTGTGTGGCAAAAACTTTGGTGGACACAATAGAGTTTCAATGCAAGCTTATGCAAATCGGAAGAATGGTGGCTTCTAAAATCTTTGGCAATGAGGTTCCCAAAGCAATGAACTTCTTGACATTAATGTTATGTTGTTGTTCAAACCTTGTAGCAAACTTAGGAGTTCACAAATGGATAGTAACATGGAATTTGAAGACGAAACATAATAGACTAACCTTAATTTTCATGGATGATCTTATGTTTTCATCCACATCCACATCCAATCCCATGTTTTAAAACAATATTGAATCACAAATTGTTTAAAATTAATAAGATTGAACATAGTGGATTTTGGATGGACTTCATTAGATTTTTCACAAGTAGATTAAATTTCTACTTAAGGTTTTCAATCTTTAATCTTCATTGTACATTATGCTCAAATTGCATACATATAATGCTGAAATTCAAATTCATAATATTCAAATTCTGCTAATGTAGGATATACCCCATATTTACAAATATGGTTTGAAATTTTTTATATTTTAACATGAAAATGCAATCTTGCCCTTCCTTTAATAAAAAAAATTAATTTCGTCTTTTAAGTCCAAGTTTTTCTAATTTTGAGTTTTTAGAAGCGATAACACATTTAAATAAAAATAACACAAATATAAATTAAGGCAATTTTGGGCATGCTTTCATGTTTTCTTTTATACCATGCCCTTAGGTTCATCAATATATGGGTCTCCAAAAATTGGAAGCATGAATGGTTAAATTTAAGATAGGATTAAAAACGAGTGAAATTACAAGTAATTATTAACAATAGACTTTCCACTTCTTTTTTACCACTATAAAAAATGGAAGTTACCCAATTTGGGATAAAATTCAATAATAATAAAACATGATGCAAAAAACCAATTTGATTTTAAGTTTTACAAATTTTATTTGTGGGTTTCCAAAGTTTGGGATTGCAAAAATTAAGGAATGTCTACATAGTCCTTGGTAAATTATACGGGGAATGTACTTAGTTACATATCTCTCGTTTCTTCCAAAAATTAATGGATTAGGTCTTTTGATTACAAAACAGTACATAGAGTACATGTTAGGATCCATGGGTACAAAGGGTGGAACTATAAATTATACCACATTGGATATGGTATAACTTTAGGTTGTTGAGCTATCAACAATGTAACAAGTAGTTGCCAACCTAACTGTTGATTAACCGATGTTGGGTTAAATAACCAAACCCGGTTGTGGTCGAATTTGTTACACAAGAACATTTGTTGTTGGTGTGATCGATATAATAGGCTGTAATGAAGTTTTGAGTTCTTTTCTCATCAATCGCTTTAGTTTATCATCTACATAGGGGTAATTCTTGAACTTATGTCCATCTTGTTGACAATATGCACATGTTGATGCAATTTGAATAGTAGGTAAGGCATTCGTAATCGATAAACTTCATTAAACAAATGGTCATTCAACGGCTCCTATAATAGGCACATTTAGCCAAACACATTGGGTAAGTGGTTGTGTTTGTTGGACAACAACGGATATTGTGATTAATTCTACCAATTTTGCATGAGGTTGAAAACCAGATTGGTGTGAAGGTCTTTGCTCTAGGTTGTGTAGATGTTCCAATTGGTTTAAAAGTTGATTGTGTTCCAATTTTGAATTTGTTGTAGTTGGATTCAAAATAAGAAGTCATTTGGATGTGCAGTACCCAACAATTGGTACTGATTGGGTTGGTACAATAGCCTTGAGAATGTAGTAATCAGGCATTGCAAACTACCATCTCTATCTTGCGGAGGATACTTCATTAGCATGTTGAACATGTGTGATGTTTTGACCATCTGGTTGTGCATTTAATGTCCGTTGTTGGGACAATTATTAGTGTGTTAAAATTGACGAATTGAAGGTACTTGTGATTCCTTTCTTTTCTTCTTGCTCTATTGGTATCTGATGAAATGGTAAATATGTTATAATTAGTTGTTAAGGCTCATTGCTAGGGGCATCAACTGGTTGAATTCCCTTGGTGTGAAAATGTGGTTGTTTTTGTGGTTGAACCATTTCATGAACAAGTTGTTGTGGTGCTCCAAATTCTAATTGCTTTCTAAGGCCCCTTGTGATTACTCTTAACATTTGTTTCCAAACAAGTGTTAATTCAAATTTCTTTTGATCAACATGTTGTTTTATAAATTATAAAACAAACATGCAGATGTTAAGAATTCTTCAAATTTACTTTGTAAGAAATCAAAAACTTATTAAGCACAAAATAGTCCTAGAAAACTATTAAAACTAGCACAAATCCAAATTAAAATTTTCAAAAAAAAAAAAAACAATTATAGAAACTAGAGATTGTAAATTTGACTATTTACAATTCCATTCCACTATGTGGTTACCAAATGTTAGAGGTGTTTTCTATTCCCTCAAATTACAAAATTTCTTTTATAAGTTTCTAATTCTAATTTACAGGATTCAATAAATGAATTTATTCCATATTTGAAAATACGGAAACAAGAACAAAACATAAAGATTTTGCTTATTCATAAAGAACAAAACTAATATGAATTCTCACACATGTAATTAGAAAGAAAAAAAAACTTCAAAAATTATAAGTGTATTAAATCAAAAAATAAAAACTTTAAGAGTTACAAAATTAAAAAAATCCTCATCATCCTCAAAAATTGTCCTATTTGTACCAAATCATAATGTTGTTTCAACTTAAATAGTCTTTAGTCGATACAAATTCAAAATCAAATTATAGGAATTATTGGTCACAAGTTTAAATCAACCTATTTTGTCAACAACTAGTTATTATAACAAACCGGTTACCGGTTCACATAACACCCAGTTAATCTAAGGACTTGTTATTTAGTAATAACTAAAATAGTCTGAAAATGGTATTGCCTCACCAATTTACTAATTAATACAACTAGTCACTATATACATAACGAAAAATTGGGTTAACAATCGTTCATTTTGAATGTTGTTAAATTCATTATTCATGAATTACATTTTGCATTCACCATAATTTTTTGAAATGCATGTTCTAAAATTTGGGAAATCTCACATTTATATTTGAATGGGTTAGTGATTAGGTCAAAATGTTCATGCATACAAAGTCTAGGATGCATGTAAACCTCTAAATTATAATTTTTTCATATATTAAAATTATATACATTTATGTAAATTAAAAAATATATATATATTCCCCCCTAGTTTGTCTTAGGATTCGTGGACAAATTTATTATAAATGTTCATGATGCCACACCAGGAAAAACCTTAAAAATAATCCTTAAGTTTTCCCCAATTTTTTCTTAGTGTATGTAAAAAATATCTATGTTAAAAATAATGGATTCAATTTTTAAAAATTGAAGTATTATTATTATTATGAAAAATTATTAATATTTTATACTTATTATTTTTATTTTAAACATGGTTTATCAATTTCTTTGAACTTGTTTTGTTATAGGTTTATATTAAATATTCAAATTTAATTTTTTCATATAAAAAATGAACAAATTATAAATGGTGATAATAATAATGAGATCAATGATTTTTTTTAGCTTTTCATGTTTTCAATTTCGTAATCTTCTTCAAGATCATCCATAAAAAAATGTAACCATGTTTTGGCTATAAGCCATTGTCATGCCCATATACATGGCCTCATACATGATGGTCGGTTACGGGCATGTCAATCATGTCTTTTAGGTTTAATGTACGTTCTTAAGTAATTATATGCTATTGGGTGCTTAAGGTTTTAGCTTGTTAGCGATTATATAAAAGGTTAAATTCTTCCCTTCTCTTGTTAATTTTTCTAGAATTCCTTTGTCAGGGAGAGTTTCCTCCATAGTTAAATTGGAATTCTAGATGTTCACGGTGGCTATTACAAGACCACCGTTTACATACATTATGTTTTTTTTCCTTCTTTGCAATTTAATTCTAGAAGAATTGTTCTTTGTTGCTTAATGTTGAAAGCGGTAGATTTTTCTTGGCGTTGAATTTCTTTTGCTTGACTTTGAGTTTCTTGGGTTTTTTTATTGTTAGTGTTGTTGTTGTTGTTGTAGTTGCTACTTTCGAACTTTCATTACATTGAGGTTGCCATTTTTGAAAAGAAGATTCGACAAATTCTTATTAATTTGACGATGATGATGATGTAGAAAAGTTCCTAAGCAAAGGTAGTTGGTTCAAAGGAAGGCAACGCTATAGAGCTTGTGTCCAGTGTTGTGGCCGTCACGTCGCAGTAATCGTTGTGTCGTTGCAGTCGTCATGTTGTAGCAGTTGTCGGCTATCGTAGTGACCTTTCGTCATTCGTTGTCGCTCCTGTTGTTGGTTATTGTAATCATACGCTGTTGCTTTACCAGTTGTCATAGTTGACATGTAGTTGACATCCAATGGATTTTCGACTGATGTTCGGTCGATGTTTGATGGACTTTCAGTTGATGTTTGGTTGATGTCTAATAGATTTCCATCGAACTTTCGACTGATGTGTATTGGACTTTTGTTTGATGTTTGTCAAATTTTCGATTGATGTTCGTGAAATTTTGGCTAATGTCTGTTTGATGTCTAGTGGACTTTCGACTGATGTCCGGTCAATGTCCATTTAGTTTTCATTTGACGTCCGTTCAACTTTTGTTCGACATTTGTCTAACATCCGTTCGACTTCCCTTCAACGTTTGTTCGATGTGCATTCAACGTGTGTCTGACGTCTGTTCGACATCTGTTCAACGTCCATCCGACATCCTTCCGACATCCATCCACCAACGTCCATCCACTGATGTCCATTCGTCGCCATTCATCTTTGTTGACGCACCGTATTTTTCAAACTATACGTTATGTTAAAATTTTGTAGTTCATGGTCTGTATTGCTACAAAATTTTGGGGCATGGAACAACACCATGTCCTCAGATGATGAGAGCATTACTACTCAACCATGGCCAAGGTATTAGCTATTAAGTAATAGAATCATTTGAGTCGATTTCTTTGAATTCACAATCTTCACGATGTTACCATCAAATGTCTATAACACCAGTGTCATCCAGTATAATTCTTACTAGGAATTCAAGTTTAGATTACACCACATCAACGGTACATCAGAGTCCATTTGGAGGGGTTAATTAGTGGGGTATGCCTATTGATGTACCCCCAGGCTCCTTAATGGATTCACTACGAGTCCAAAGGTGAAAACAACAAAAGGAGAAGGAATTGGGGTGCATTCTGGGGCTTGTAGCACTTTAGGGGTAAAAGGGCGTGTTGGAGCTCCGGGATGGGATTAGGAAAATTAACAAGCAATATAACCATTTAATTATCAAGAGCAAATTTTTTAATGTTGTTGTGATGTGTAGTGTCGTGACATGTAGAGTTGTGATGTGTGGTGTTGTAAGGGTGCAAATCCATAGTAAATTCTACTAAATAAAAAGATTAAAACCAGTCAAAGATAGAAAGTAATCAACGAAAAAGAGATGCATGCACATATATATATAATGCAAAAAAAAAGGTTGAGATGAAATTTTCATGTATCTAAATTGTAAAGAAGGAAAGAAAACATAGTGTATATAAATAGTGGCCGTGTAATAACCGCCATGAGCATCTAGAAATCTAGTCTAATTATGGAAGAAACTCTCGGTGACAAAGGAATTCTAGAAAAACTAACAACAGAAGGGAAAAACTTGACCTTTTATACAACTACCAACAAGCTGAAACCTTAAGCACCTAATAACATACATTAACCTTAAAAGAGTGAGCTGTCAAAAGGAGAAGGAAGCTCTCACTTTATCACATTGTTCACACCTAGCAATGACGTTTCGGACTTGAACATACATACTTTTCCAATGGTAATGAGGAGTGAGAAGGCTATAAGTATGCTTAACTCCAATGTGTCCAAGCTCCGAGTGTACCTTTTGAATAAGACGAAGTTATTCATGTGGTGGAAGAACCATTGTGTCACCTTGTGGTAAGCATCGAATTAGGTGATTATCCTTCCATGAGTAACGTTTGGATCGCTGTTGTATGCAAATTTGATGACTTGATGTAATTTGGGGAGGGTAATCCCCATGTTGAAGAAACATCAAAGTGTTCAAGTCCTCCCATATATCCATAATGGGGTATTCAATTGGGATACATTGTAGTAGTGCAAGATAATTAGATGCATAAGATACATGTATTGTTGGAATTTGGTTAAAGTTTTGCTTGGTTTCTAAAAAATCTTCAAAGGTAGTGAGGGGTCTTTGCGACATGGTATCTGCATTCTGATGTGTAATACTAGGTCAATGAATAACCTTGAATTCATATTCTTGAAGTATAAGCGCCCAACGAACTAACTTACCAATAAATTTGTTGTTGGTCATCAACCACTTAATAGGCTAGTGGTCGCTATACAAAATAATGCTAATTTTTTATACTACATATGGTATGTGCATTAGAGTTTAAATAAGTAACTTATAAGTAATTTTGGAAATTAAATTTTTAAAAAATGATAATAGTGTGATTTTCATATTCATAGAAGGTTGAATAATAAATAATCAAATCAATTTGCTACTTGTGACTGGAATAGTTTTTTGTCATAGATGGTTTGCACCATATAAACCATGGTATTTTTATTAATCAATCTATAATTCAAATGAAAGAAAGTAAAAATTTAAATATATTTTAAAATAGATTAAAAAAATTATTATTATTAATTCCCACGTGAAATTGATTCGATTACCAAATTACATATTATAATATTATAATATTATAACATTAAAAATTATATTTATTTTTTCAAATTTATTTCTTTGAATTAACATAAGTTGAATTTTTTTAAATTTTGAGATTAAAAAATTGGAAAATTAATGTTAATTATCAAATAAAATTTGAATTTGAATTATGTAATCTCACAAGTGAATTTCATTTCATTGTGAAAATTGAAATTTAATAAAAACATATACTTGAATTTAATGGCTAAAGTCAAAATATAAAACTTGACCAATGTTTTTATCTTTGGAGTTTAAATGCATTATCACTTCAAATTAAAATATATAATTAAATAAATTTGAATTTAGATGTAACTAAATTATACAATTTATATTTATAACCTACATAAAAAATAAAACATAATTATATTAATTAAGATAGATATTGAAAAAAACTTGTAATTGCTTTCCATTTTGAGATTCAAAGGATGTTGAAAATTCAATATATTCATGAGATAAAACTATTAAATTTAATAATGAAATAAGACATTTGAAATCAATTGCATTTTGAAAATATATATGTGCATAATAATATAGTGCATTTGAAATATATATGTATTTGCATGTTTTGCAACGACATTATTTCTCACCATGTGAATGGTGTTTAGATGGTCAAAACTTTAGAGATTGTGGGCAAAGATGTGAGGGTGCAAAGTTCACATTGGACACTTTAGAGATGTGAATTACATGATTGAAAATAATTATGTTGATGTTGCAAGGAAATACAATACTTATAATTACATATATGTATGCACACATTTAAATAACTTTAGATAACATTGAGTCCATCAACAATTTGGAAATTTATTTCTTTATCTTTTTTCATCTAAATCACTAGGTCCAAGATGAAGGCATTGCAACCCATTCACAATATGACTAGATTAAGTTGAAATTTTAATTGTTTTTCTACAATTCCATGTTGTGGGTCCATTGCACAACAACAATTTGTTGACAATTCAACAAAGATTATTATTATTATGAAATGATTTCTAATATGACTTTTCAATTAATTAAATGATATTAAAATTGTTCCAACCACATCAATTACCACTTCATCCAATGTAGATATGACACACTAGATTTTAGTAGGCATTTAATCAACTTGCATGTCAAGTTTATAATAAAAATGATTGGTTCATTATCATTAAAGGAAAAATTGTGTGATGTTTGACATGATTGAAGATTGAGTCAAAATACCAAAACAAAGCCATCATTCATAGTAGTGGCATGCCTAAGAAATGGTTGTTGCATATAGTAATTTACGATTAGCAAAACCACAAGGCCTAAGTGGTGGTTTTGTAGTTTCATTAATAAGTTTGTAGTTTATTAATATACTTGTTCCTTGTGTTGTGATCTTTGTTGCCTTTGAATTCTTATCCTCTTTTCTATTCATCAATTTTTACCTTTTTTTTAATTGCATTTAAGCTTAAATTATCAAAATTTTGTCAAATATGTCCTTTTGTAATTCACATATGTTATTTGATACAATGCAAATAGATACAAATTTGACCATTGATCACAATGGTACATTTGTTTGTCACATTATGATTCTCCAACCCCTTTTCAAATGCCAAATGTTCTTTCCACACATATGTAGGTGGAACTTTGTATGAAATTTCAAATCACCTTGTAGGGCTCCAATACATTTCCACAACCTTTGAATGAATAAATCATGCATGAACACATTGGGTAAGCGACATTTCCAATCAACTTTTATGGTAAATATTTTCTTTTGTAAGTTTATTGTCCATTTATCAATTGGAAAAATTGTTCAATCATGTATGTTTCTTACCCATTCAAATTTATAGTCCCAAAACACACTTCTAATATTAAAAACCCTTGGAGTAAAATTGAATGGAAAGATTTTGATAGTAACATTATTCTTTGCCAATTTTTGTAACACAATTTGGTATATGGCTATCATCAATTAATGACACCTATCATATGTGGGATGCCATTGATTGCTTCAAACTCACTTGCTAAAACTTCAAATCTTTATTTGCTTGGAAATTGAAGAAAGATCTTTTGCATGTGCACCCTTACCAATCTACAAAATTCTTTGGCAATTACACATGGTGTTTTCTATGATCCACATTCCACACCTAGGGTGCATAACGTATTTTTAGTTTTGAGCTTTGTATTGACAATGCAACCCTACTATCAATTCGAATACATTTTCTTATATGCATGTATGCTACTTTGCAAAAATGGACCTAATTTTTTACAAAGGAATCAAAATGTAACATGAGAGACCCATGTTCTTTGTTTGAACATCTTTCTGATAGAAGAACTCGACAACAATGTATTTATAAAATCAGATTACATCTTGAATGCTCACTTGGTGCATTGTTTTACATTCATAGTATCAAAATAAATGTTCAAAATCAATGCATTCTTCTATTCTCCCTTGAGAGCCAATGCTCACATATCAAACACATTTTGTACCATCATGTGCAAACATGAATACATGGCATTACCACAAGAATCCTTTTCTTCCTTTTGTCCATGATGATCCTACTTGTTGAAATGTAACAAGAGAAAAAAATAGTGAAGACTCAAAAAATAACATTAAAAAAGAAAGAAAGAAAAGAAACCTTAACCCACTAATCTACAAATAAAGAAAGGTAGTTTGTTTTGTTTCATTTGTTTTGTTCACATTGAGATTTATCAAACTATGACACTTCTTGCCATGATCTTGGTGTTGTAGGAAACCCTTGACAGGTAGAGGTGTGTCAAGATGGTTTCATAATGCTTCAACCTACGATGAAAAAGTTATTGAATATTGAACAATTTTTCACTAAAATTTAGTTTAAATAAAACAAAAGTTTTAAAGGGATTTGAGCATGCTCTTGGTATTGTTGGAAAGCTCTCAGTGCATAGGATTTAATGAAGGCAATTGAGAAATTTTAGACCTAAGGTGTAGGAAATATTGAAATTCGGGTACTTTTTGTAATTGAAAATTCATATAAATTACAAAAAAAGATTTTGGAAGGAAAAATTAGTTCTGTAACTAGTTAGCACTTGGGCCGAGGGCACATGCTAAAAATTTCCATGATACACCCCTTAGGTGTAGGAGAAGGGTCTAGCTTTAAAACCTTTCTGATTTTCAGCCCCTTCACACAGCCTCCCATAAAGGGCCCTTAAGTAACTCAAGCATTATATAACATACATATGGGGAGAAAATGAAAACGAAAAATGAGAAAGAGAGAGAAAATGAAAGAAAAGAGAGAAAAAATTGGGAAGAAAGAGAATGAAGGGAGGATTTTTCATTTTTCCTTTGTTCCCAACATGTTCCCAATGGTTTCCCATCAAGTTCCCAAGATGTTCCCTTCAAGTTCTCAATGGGTTCCCATCAAGTTCCTTAGGTTCTCAATGTGTTCCCCAAGGTTGTTCCCAATCCCATATGTTTTGCCCAAATTTCTCCCTTTCTCACCTATAGTTTGAACCCTGTGCCTAATGCACAGGTGTGTGTATTTCATGGTACATATTACAAAATTGCAATTACAAATTACATTTCCAAAACCTCTTTATATATGACATTCCACATGTATCCATCTGGACCCTGGCCGCTGAAAATCTTGATGTTTTGATGTTTGCACTGCTTGTGACCCGTGAGATAGTAACATACAGCTGACCATGGGAATAGACTGGAGAAGGCAAATATACCCAACATTGTTCAACTTGTAAGTAAGTAGTGAGTTACTTATTTAGTAGGTATCAATCTGTTGAAAATTATTTCTTTGTTTTTGTAGGTCGATAAGTTCCAGTATCCAGACCCCCTCCCTGTTCATAATGGTTAGGTTTTCTGATGCAGCCAATTTTCACATGCATCATAATAATACCTTTGGCATCCAGCATATTATTATTATTGGCAAAATTGTTTTTCTGGGCAATCTGATCATTGCAATTACCAATATATCTATTAAGTTTGT
>Ga0116227_10009113_pt1 | contig 18216 bp, 15 predicted proteins | sample S1TSphgellanicum_FD_89693 | JGI IMG/M metagenome (GOLD analysis project Ga0116227, IMG submission 89693) | Host-associated microbial communities from peat moss isolated from Minnesota, USA - S1T2_Fb - Sphagnum magellanicum MG | ecosystem: Host-associated > Plants > Peat moss > Unclassified... | reverse complement strand
GTGTAGGGGGTTAAAAAAAAAAAAAACAGTTTTTTTAACAAAAGGAAATATATATTTTTTTTCTTTATAAAAAAAAAACAAAAAAAAAAAACAAAAATTGTGGGGGGGGGGGGGGGGGGGGGGGGGGAGAATCGATGAAACGGGCAATTACATTGGAAAGAGTCATTTTCTCATCCTCATGGATGAAATCTTAGAAGAAATCCAAAAATGGGTTGGGGCTTGAGAATCGATGAAACTGGTGTTACATATGTAAGCATCAGTTTCTCATCCCCATGGATGAAATTCCAGAGGAAATCCAGAAACTGGCACGGCAAAGGCAAGCATCAGTTTTTTCATCCTCGTGGATGAAATCAAGAATCGATGAAACTGGCACGATATAGGTACCTATGGAGCAGTTTGTCATCCTCGTGGATGAAACCCTAGAAAACCCGGAAGTGAAACTCGGGAGATAGAGGAGAGAGACGACGGGCGAGGTGGGAGCGAGAGAGAGAGGAGAAGTGCGAGAGGAGCTCAGCAATCTCGTGTGGAGATCGTTGATTTTTCGAGACTGTTGCAGTTACCAGAACAGGCATTGAGAAGCTGGAACGAAACGGCGCTTTACTACTCATCCGGATTTCTTTCGTGACTCCTGTTCCCGTGCATTTTAGGCTGAGAATTCGAAGCCTGAAACATATCTTCCCTAAGAGCGCGAGCGCGTATGTTCTGCGCTTGTCGTTCCTCCAATTTTATGGAGGAATAGACGGACTGATTTAAGTATATATATTTTTATCTTTGGAGTTTCTCTTGCAGCAGCGATTGATGCGTTCTGGATCCAGAGTTGGAGAGAGAAGGAAGGAAATTGATGAAGCACGGACGGACGCTTTAAGAGTTTTTGCTGGATCCGTTTGTTTCAGAGCCAAACAAGGAAAGTGCGATTTGTCGTCGAAGTTTTCCTACACGAAGGATCATTGTGTAACAGAGAGAAGGAAAGGGAGGTTAACACAGGAGGGCTAGGGTTTGCATTTGAACGCAGGCAAAGGTAGAGAGGGTTGGAGCGCAGGCCCGAAGAAGCAGTTGAGCGTGAAATTGAAAGAAACAAAGAAACAAAGGAAAAAAGTTTGGGAAGAAGAGTTTCGTGTTTTTGCCAGGGTTTTCCAGTCTCTTATGGTGCCTCTCATGCTGTGACTGAGCTTGTTTTGCTCAAAAAACCATATCAAATTCTCTCCTTTACTGTGTGAATGAGAGTGGTAAGGAAAGAAGGCAACGACAAGGGGGGTGGAGGGAGGGAGGGAGACATGGGAGTGTCTTGTCTGCTGGTTTCTTTTTCTTATTCCAACTGTGCAATGTCGATGGTTTTTCTCAATTCTTCGTTTGCTTTATGTTTTACCTTTGTTTGTCCAACAAAAGAGCAATGCCGATGTTGGTGAAGTACAATCCAAACCACAGTTACAGTAGTCTGGCCATTGTCTCCAAGTGCAGTGAAGTCTTTCTATGTGTCCAGTCCTTTGATACCTGATAACAATTGGCTTGAACTGTATGTATGTATGTCTTGTGCATGTTTGTAATGAGAGAACATGTGGATTTGTATTCCCTCTCTGAGTTTTGCAGAGGGTGACTATCTCATGGATTCTTCCTGCATTGTCTCTCTAGAGCCTTGCATGTGGCAATGCTGCAATTGAGATCTGAGTAATGGGTGTCCAGTGGTTTCCTGCTGTCTTGTTTGCTAGATCCAGGCAATGTCAACTGATGATGATGGTGATGATGTGGCATATAATTAACTATGAACAGTGGCGTCTGGGTCTTCTTGTCTTTTGTTTCATCTTTGTTTTGGGAGAGCAGCGGTGGGGAACTGCAGAGTATGAACCTAGAATGTGTTTGTGCAGGGATAAGGAGAGCGAGAGTGTGAGAAACAGAAACAGCAGCTCTGTGAGAGAGAGGAGTGAGAGGGGAGAGGAAAGAAGAGTGGCAACACTGTGCTTTGCAGGCACTTAACAAGTCCAAAACAGTGTTGGGAACATTTGTGTGGTGAAGGACCTTGGTGCTTATTACTACTCCTTATGGCGCATTCCTCCTCCAGAGATGGCAACTTGTCGCTTGGATCAAGAAAGCTTGTGGTATGTAGGCATTTTATATCTCCTAATTACAACTTCACTGATTCATGTCTGAGAAGATCATCAGCCCATGGCATCCAAGAGATGTAAAATAGAAACATGTTGAATCAAGTGGAACCTGTGGCAAACAATTTGGGTTCATGATTCTTATACCAGTTTCTTCTTAACAAAGGATTCAGACACAGAGATGCAGTTAGAATGATTAGTCTGTGCCATAGCAACATCCCCTTTCAAGCTTAAGCCTTACTGGGCACCGATCAGTGCATTTCCTAACTCCATGGTTTCAAAGCCAAGTGAGAACCTTGAGGGAGCATGCTATTTATGTGTTTCCTTGATGGATAGGGGCTGGCTGAGAAACTTACCAAGGTGAAGGATGACTCACATTTGGCCTGCGAACATGACCAAGATGTCTCTTCATCCCTTAACCCTAATGGCATCTTCTCCAAGATGGACATATTCTAATTGCTGGAACAGGGACAGCTTTCTTGTTCAAGTCCTCCCTTGAGCACTGAATATACCCCACATGTTGGATCCCAGCTATCCCCTAATAGCTCAGTCAGCTATCGTGGGTAACATTAGCTTATAACTTGTGAGAGTTTGAACCCATATCATGTTGAAGGTGGTGATGAGTCCTAACCTCTATTCTGTGGTTGCTGCTGCTCAAATTCACTGCTCACATATATGCCATAGGGGCCATGTGTTCACATATGACATTTTTTCCACTGTATCCCAGGTGGGAAGTTTGGTGTGACTACATGTTCTGGATGCAAAAGATTTGGTGGTGACTGATTTAATTATGATGAAGAGCTTCTGTTCTTAATGTGCAAGCATAGGTGTCTCCATCTCCTTGAGCAGGCAATGCTGGATGTGAAAGACTTAGGATGTTGCTGCTTTTGAGGGTGGCATTGTTATGTCATAAGTTTTAAAAGTGGCAATCATGGTGATGGCAAGTTTCAACTGTGTTGTGTACCAGGTTTTGGGCATCCCTTGGGACATTGATACAGAAGGATTAAGGCAATATATGTTGAGATTTGGTGAACTTGATGATGTCATTGTCATGAAGGTCAGCTAGTAATCTTAACCCTTATTTTTTATTCTTTTCTTCATTTAGGTGCACTAAACTTGTTGGTGCAATTCATTATTAACCAAGACCATTGTTGAAATTTCTAGGACCGTGCAACAGGACGATCCCGTGGATTTGGATATGTGACATTTTCAAGTGCTGAAAATGCACAGGTGTGTATTTGAAGTAAACAGTTTTAAAGTAGTTGTGGCACTCATCTATTTCTTTCCATCGTGGTGAGCTTGGAAAGGTTGCAACTATTGCCTACTTGTTTCCACTTGAGTATGTGATGTCAATCAATTCTATATACATATGAACCAGGATACAGGATGAGTTGGGCTAACAGTTTTGAGGTGATCAAATAATTTGCCAATAAGTTGTAGATATATGGACACTTTCTGTGATTCATAGATCCATGTGTGGCATCACACAACACTGTTTCTTGTAATCTAAGTTTTAAAACCTTCAACAGGGCACTAATGTGCATGCCCTTTTTCAATTGTTGGTCTGGCAAGTTGTACTCTGGCTTCTCTTACTGTAAGGGTCATTGGTCATAGTTGTTTGTTCAGTAACAAATGCTCATCCCACTGTTTTATATGCACAGAAAGCAGTTTCCACACAGCATTCCCTGAATGGCAGAATGTTGGAGGTGAAGGTTGCAACTCCAAGGGTACTGCTCTCCTTATGTGGATGACCTTTTTCCTTTCAGTGCAACCCTTGTTCCTCTGGTAGAGATATGGCTTACTCTTCTTGAACTTAGCTTCAAATGTCAAACTTTTTGTGCCAGGAGTTTTGTGTGCGACTCATCTGAGGTTTATTGTTGTGGCTCATGGGTCTGATGTATTTTTTCAGGTGATTTGTTCACAGCATGTAGGTGAAATGAAATATTTGCATCCTGCTGATTGTGGATCTTATCATGGGTTGTTTGGTGTTGTTTTGTTCAATCACATAAGCAAGTTGCTATATCACTCCTGGCTGGAAGAATTTATAATTCGGATCTGACTCTCAATCTGAATCTGGTTTTGGAGTTGTGTCTGATGAATCTTCTGTTGTCTGCACCAGGAAGAGATGAAACCACCTGCAAAAAAAATCACTCGAGTTTTTGTGGCGAGGATCCCACCAATTGTCACTGATGAAATGTTTCGCAGGTACAGTTTTTTACTTTGCCTTGGTCTCATATCTCTTTCCTGTCATGGTGATGCCTTTTGCAGATATCTGGAACCATAGAACCAGCTCACTTTAGGGCCCGAGCATTTTGAGTCCTCCTGCTTAGTTTTCTTTGCCAGTGTTCGAGAAATGTATACCGGCTTCCATGTGTCCCATTTTCCATTGCAGTTAACCTACATGATGCATACCTCTCAATGCTATTTATGGGTATGGCTCCAAATATAGGGGTTCCATGTCTTGTCCTTTTGAAGACTTTGTAATCTGCTATGTCTAGTCCTTTGGACAGTTGTAATATAATCACTTGAGATTTGGAAACTTGTTCAGTCAATTTTCTAGGTTGGAAGCCAGGCAGAATTTTAATGTATTTGTTCTGCTCTGATTGCTTTCATCTGTCTTGTAGTGAAGTCTGCAGTTTAACATTATATCTCTCTCATGGCTCACAGTTAGGTTGTGGGATGGTGGCAGCTACTTTGAGAAATATGGTGCATTGACTGATGCCTACATGCCCAAGGCAATTCCCTGATTTTTGTCATTTTCCTTTAATGTTTGTGTGTTCAAGTCTAGCAAGAGTACATTATGTTCTCACCATCAGTTTTCATTGGTCTTGGAAAGTGAAACCTGATGTTTGTAGACTTTATTTTCTTGATTGCAGGATTTAGCATCAAAGGCACATCGTGGCATTGGATTTGTCACATATGAGCACCCAGGTACAGTATGATTTCCTTATACAGGGAAAGTACAGTCTTGGAAAACCAAGAAAGAGAACTGCTCATTAGGGTTCCAATGACTAGGATTGACAATATGATCATTCTATCCATGGCAAAATATACATGAGCTGGTATGCATGCATCCTAGAATATGCAGGTTTGTCCTTTGTGTTATTGTAAATTCTTTTTTGTCTTCTCTGGCAAACACTTTCTCATCTACCCATCAGTTTCTTGAAGCTTTGATTGTGCTAAGCTCAATTTGCATATCCTTGTGTTGGAGATGTCTCACAGAAGTTGGAGGTGTCTTGACAATGTTGTTCCAGAATGTTGTCTTCTTTTGTAGAGCTATGGAGCTCACTGTACTTTGCAATTAATGTCCCACTTTTTGCAGATTCTGTGGACAGGCTAATGAATGAATCACATGAACTTGGTGGATCAACAATTGCTGTTGACCGAGCCACTCCCAAGGTATGCTGTTGTTGACACTCTGGAGTTTAGATGTAGGATCTCTTAGAATTGAGTGTTCATGTATCAAATGGTTAGAGAATATTACACAGCTTCCACCCCAACCTGCTCGTTTCCTCTGCAACAGGAGGAAGGTGTAAAGATGTGGGGAAGGGGTTTTCCTGGAGCTGCAGCTTATGGAGCATATGGAGTGTACACTAATGCTGCCCGTTTTGGAGGATTTGGAGGGGCATTTGGGGCCTATAACTACACAGGCTCTGCACTTGCAGGTGAATTAGGACCTGTGGCTGGCATCAACAATGCTTTGGCAGCTGCAAATGCATGGCCTCCACCCCTTCCTCCAGGTACTGGCTATGGTGGACCTGGGCTTGGTGGCCCAGGTAGTGCACATACTGGGAGCTATGGATCAGGAGCCCCACAAGTTCCACCCCTCAGAAGTCTAGGAACAAAAATCTTTGTGGGGAGGCTGCCACTTGAGGCAACAGCTGAAGATTTGCGACGCTACTTCAACAATTTTGGGCGGATTTCAGATGTTTATGTCCCAAAGGTGGGATATCATAGCTCCTGGAAAAGGCTTTCAAGTTATCAGAATCTGGGAGACTCATTTGTTGACATTGCTGTTTGCATGGTGATGATTATCACAGGACGCAAAGAAGACATCACACAGGGGTTTTGGCTTTGTTACTTTTGCTGATGAAGGTGCAGCTGAACGCGTTGCTCTTAGAACCCATGAGATTCTTGGGCATCAGGTAAGAGATTTCAGATGTATATATCTTCTTATTTGCAACTATACTGAGCTTATTCTGCATACCTGGATGATTGTCTCTCTCCAGCTCTCCAGCTTTGATGATAAGTTACTTCTCAAGGCATTTGTGGCAGGAAGCTGTGGTTACAAAGACTAATTAAAAGTTTCCCTTAGTTCACAACCTAGCAGACCTGAATCATGTGACATTGTGATACTCTAGACATAATCTGTGGGATATTTATTCTGCAGATTGCAGTTGACCGAGCTGCACCACAGGATGAGATGGCAAATTCTCCGTATCTGAAGAGTTCAGGTGCAGCATCTGTAACAGGTGGAGCTGGAGGACCTATCAGAGGAAGCAATGCATCTCTGCCAGGCAGTGGTTATGCAGGAATTCAGGGCAGCTTAGATTTCAACACTGGGGTACGTCATTATATCCAGGGAATGTTGTCTGTCACTGTTTTTTATTTTTTTTGCTTGGTCATAGAGAGTTCTTAAGCATAGCAGGCAAAAAGAGTGTTGATCAGAACTCAACATATGGTTTTGAACTTCATATGCTTCTGAGGTTGATGTTCTACTCCAATCAACATGGCAAACATCCTGCATATTAGCTCAATCCTCATCTCTGGTGACTATTAGACACTGATGAAACCAGGCGTAGAATCCTGAAATGCTTATCTCAATATGATAAAGCCATGTTCTAACTGTCAGAGTTGCTAGGTTGTTCCTGTATCTTGGATGTGACCATCTCACCCATTTCCTTTGGGTTGGGTTCAGTGGGGTGCATATGGTGGTGTAGGTCCACTCCAAACAGCTGAGGGAGGAGGTATTCCAGGTGGTCATCGATCTTCTCGAATAGAGCCACGATACAGACCATATTAATCACACCTAGTAAGCTCTTACTGAAGGTCCCTGCAGATTTGGAGTAATTTAAAAAGTTAACACTGAAATCTCGGGATGCATGTTACGGATGGAGGATAGTGTATCCTGTGCTTTTTTTCTTCTCCATAAAGGAGGGATGTTGCATGATGCAGGATTAGACCAATAGGCTAGAGGAGCCAGAGGAGCCAGAGGAGCTTGATAGTCTCATGTTCTCTAATCTCTTGTTTCTCTAAGTATTTAGTTTGTGTTCTTCTGTGTCTATTTGTGAAATCCAGGTGAGGGATGTTTCTCAATCTCCAAGCCAACATCTTAATGTTGAACTTACTAACGCCTTTCAATTTTCGTACCTATTCAGATGGCTGGTACACTTGTAAATGTTCAACTGAGTACAAATCTATTGCCTAATGATACATGTTGGCTACCATTTTGTTTGACTGTGCAATATTAGATTTTTGGAAATTTGTTCTCATGATTGGTGAGCAGTGTTAATTTTTCTTGAGATTCTGCATAACCTCAAAGCATCTCTGTGCAAGTCAATAGGTGGTTGTTTGACATTCATTCATAATTTACGCTGGCAGCTCTGAGCAGAAAGGCCATGCACATGGTATGATCTGATCAAGTTGCAGTACACCTGCAACCATGTTTCACTAGCAGCACATTGGTTTTGCCTATTGTGCCTTGGCTCTGTGTCAATTCTGGCAAACACTGAATTTGAGTGTTTCTTCAAACTAAAGGGCTGGCTGGGTTCCATAAGTCAGACTTTGGATGGTTCCAAAATCCATAGTTCCCAAATCATGATGATTTATTAAAGTTTCATTAAAGAATTGAGAGTTTTAGGGTTTAAGGTTGTATTTCAAGGGATGAAGTCAATAATGGACATGAAGGAGGGAGAAAAGGGCATGACATTGTTTCATGAATTAAAGTTGATGAATGCATAATTTAGCAATGGTTAAAAAGTTATAAACACCTTAAACCCTAAGGTGAAAAGAAACCATAAACACTGAAACCAGGCATAGTCCTATGGTAAAATAAAACCCTAAACACCAACACTTTTAGAGATTTAGCCTTCCAATTTGTCAAAATAAAACCCTAAACACCATCACTTATGGAGATGTAGCCCTATGATTTGTCAAAACAAATCCAAACCTTTAACAACATAACCCTATGGTTTAAAAAAATAAAATTGTAAAAATTAAAAAAAACACCAAAAACTTTAGAAGGGTAGCCTTAATGATAAAAACCCTAAACACCCAAAACACTAACATCTTAAACAGAGCCATTTTATGTCACCAAGAAGCTTAAACCCTAGTCACTTTTGTCACCACCCCAATAAACCCTAAAAAACTTGGTTCTGGTTTTTAACTTACAACCGTCGTCTGAGGGTGGGTGGTTCGGTTCCGAGCCTTCTCGTTCGGGGTCCTAGTTTTAGGTTTGGAATCTCGAACCCAGTTTTAGGGTTAAAAGCTCCGGCTGCTTTCCTCACGGCTGCTGTTTCCTTTAGGCGCTTCGTTCTTCTAAGACGGCGGCGGCTCCTTCTTGGATTGCTCTTCGCCATCGCCAACCATGAGGTACGTTGTGATTCTTTGATATTGATTTGCTCTGTGTCTTGAATGTCTGGCTTGATGACAGTTTTTTTTCCTCGTCTTTTCTCTTCCAGATAGTTTCTCGTGTTTATTTTTCCTTTCGTTGTGCTTCTTCTTCTTTGTTTACTTCTGTATCGTTTTCTTTTTTGACAAGATGGAATGCAAGAAGAAGCCATTTTCAGTCGTGAGTAGAGATGGTTCCATCCCCAGTGTCGTGGAACTTTTTGCCGTATGTATGAATCACAGATGATAGCTTTGTTTCTTCACAAATGATATGAAGCATTCTAAAGAAGGCCTTAGTGTCATTGAAGGGATTGTTGTTAGTGATGTATGTCTGTGAGTGGTATTTTGTTTCTCTGTTAGAGTTCTTACGGTTATGGTGTATCTGAGTGTTGCTTGTATTACAGATGATGATAATGATGGAATTTTACTATATGATGATGGTCCGGTTTGTGAGGGAAAAATACGTCGTGTGGTTGACCCAGCCACAGGCGGAGAGTGACAGTTCTCGTAGCACTCTTCGCGAAATGGGTACCTAGGATTTTCTTAGGGGAGCAGCTCCCTTTTCGTTGCGTAACGAAAAGGGAGAAGCTCTTTTTGTTGTTGTTGTTGATGGTCTTGCTCTTCTCAGGTAAGCAATTCTTTCCATTTCTCAGAGGTGGTCCTTATTGTCTGTGGATGCTGCGGTTGAAGAAGACTTAATGGGAAGCGTTTCTTTAATGCTTGTGTGTTGTATGACCTTGATCTTGGGGTTACAGTAAGCTTCAGAGTGATGTTCTCCGGGAGGCCATCAGCCAGGTGACCACCGAGGCGAAAGAAAAGAATCGCAACTTCACAGAGACAATTGAGCTCCAGATTGGGCTCAAGAATTATGATCCTCAGAAGGATAAGCGCTTCAGCGGCTCGGTGAAACTGCCACATGTTCCCCGACCAAAGATGAAAGTCTGCATGCTCGGAGATGCCCAGCATGTGGAAGAGGTATGCATACATCTTGTTTCCACTCCCCCTCCCTCCCTTTGACGCAGGTTTTTGCAGAATGGACATTCTCACTGTGAAATTCTTCATTCTACTCAGAAATGGACTTTTAGAGTTGTGGAGTGCTGATGATGTGGGAGCTGCAATTAATGGGACAGGCGAACAAGATTGGGATGGAGTACATGGATGTTGAAAGTCTGAAGAAGATGAACAAGAACAAGAAACTTGTGAAGAAGCTTGCAAAGAAGTACCATGCTTTTCTTGCATCAGAGTCTGTCATCAAGCAGATTCCCCGTCTTTTAGGGCCAGGATTGAACAAGGCTGGCAAGTTCCCTACTCTGGTGTCCCACCAAGAGTCACTTGAGGCAAAGGGGACAGAGACAAAGGCCATGATCAAGTTCCAGTTGAAGAAGGTGTTGTGCATGGGTGTTGCCATTGGAAACTGTGGCATGGAAGAGAAGCAGATTTTCCAAAATGTGCAACTCAGTGTAAACTTCCTAGTTTCATTGCTCAAGAAGAACTGGCAGAATGTAAGTGATCTTTTTTTTGTCATGGGTGCTTATTCAATGTGTGCTGCAGCTAGAGCATATTGTGTAGGTGTGGGTATCTGTATGTTGGTTTGTAGCTTTTCTTATCTTTTCAGGACTGCAATTCTTATGGCTTCTTTATTCTTTTGTGCAGGTTCGTGTCTTGTACCTGAAGACAACAATGGGAAAGCCTGTGCGTGTTTATTAGAAGTTTTGTCAAATTAGGCTTCTAGTGTGCTTTGTGCTATCCTTTGTGATACACTCGGATGTATCAAACAAGAATTGAGATTATTTTGTTTTGTCATGCATACTATACCTCATGCCTTTCTCCCTTGTGAGTTAAGAGCTGTGGTCCTGAAGTTCTGGAGAAATAAAATAGCAAAGATGGTAATGGTGATTGTGCTCTTTTTTGTGTGTCACCCTGTAACCAATGCATTGGAACATGAAGTTTTTGTAGAGGGTTATGGACAGGTTTTCAAAATTAAGTGCATTTTGTTGTGTAAGCAAGTTTCTATGTGAGAAAATCATGGTAATAAGTTAATTGTGATGGAATTTCAGGACACACAAAATTCCAAGGAGATATCTCAAGAAATTCCCTCTCCTGAGATGATTTGAGTATCGTGAGAAGAGATTCATTCCATAAGTTACTTGAGCTTTGAAATCAAATGTCCACATTTGTAAAAACTAATATGGAGTTTTTTTTTCCTATCCCAAGGAGGAAATGTGATATCTTCTTTTTGTTTCTGCATATTTGTCTGCTTTTGGTTTGTTAAGTACATGCATCAACAAGTTCTGGACTGTTTATATGCTTGCTGCTATCTGGAGAGAAAACGATTTCCATGTGAATTGTGCCTCAAGCTTTACATGGCCAGCAATAAAGGGGTGAACAAAAGTTGGTTGAGACGTTCTGCAATGTGCCTCTGTGTATAGGTTTCATGGCACTTTTCCAAACCCACAATGTCATTGTCTCACAATGATATTTGTCAACTTTCATGTTTCTCAATATCTTTTTGTTCTAGTTCCCATCTTTGAAACTTTGTTCTTGCTGTTTTTTCACAATCTTTTTGTAGGGGAGTTTTTCTTTGACCTTAATGGAAGGATGTTTTTTTTGCCTAATCCTGATTTCCTTGTGTAAGCAGGTTTAAACTTTAAGCCCAGAAATGCCTCAATTGATTCTTTAAAACTTATTTCTGAACTTCTTGAACAAGTAGTTTATCAGTCAATTTTGATTTTTGATGCCTGAGGTTTGGATATAATTGGAGAACTGCAAGAGCATCAAAACTACGTCAGCAGATGAAAATCTTTCCAACAACACCATTGGCACATTCCAATTCCTCCGAAATTTTCAGCTATGATTTAACTTTTCAGTGAAAAAACCATTCAATATTCAAGAACTTTTGCACTGCAAGTCCAAACAACATGGAACCAAGCCCACGCACCCCTCCTTGTCTAGGGCTTTCCAAAGACATCAAGAACATGATCTGAAGCGTCTTGGTTTGGTGAATCTCATAACTACAAAACAAAACAAGGGAAAACAAACTACCTTCCTTCATAGATAGATTTCCAACAAAAGTAACACAATCACATTTTTTTTCCCCATTTTGTGGTTACTTATTTTGGTTTAGGGTTTATGGAAATGTAGAATGCAAGATGGTGCATTGAAGAGTTTGTTGTATTAATGAGCATGTGAGTGATAAGAATTGATCAATACGTATTTTTGCAAGAAGAGCTTATTATATTTAGGATTGAGTGGAAGGAGCTTTTATTATTAGTTTGGTACATATGAATACTCAATAAAAACAAGAAAAAAAAGCTAACATGGTTTATACCACTGTTGGGTGGTTTTCACCTTTTTTTTTTTGTTTTTTGGGGTGAGGATCAATAGTTCTATTCTCACATAACATCGTGATAATTGAATTGGTTCTCTACTAAAATGTTTTTCATAATAAAAAGCTAGCCAAGGTATTAAAATTTTGAAAATCAATTTTGTAAATGTCAATTCTTAGAGATTTAAAACCAGTTAAATCTCGAAGATGGTTCTCATAAGTTGGTTTTCAAAAGTTCAATTATTTTGAACAAAATGTTTTTATTAATTTTAATTATAAAAATAATCCAAAAAATGACAAAAGTAACAAAGAATGAAAAACTTTTTTTTTAAAAAAAATCTCCATAATTTCATATGTCTAGAGCTTCATCCTATTCAAATGAACCTTCAAATTGTTCCAACTTTCTTTTAATGTTAGGTCCTTTTCAATTAACTCCACCAAATTAAAAGGTCATTTAGAACCAACTTTTGAATCATTATACCAACTTTTGCTCACAACTTCTCCAAATTGGTCCTTTGTAAATGACATCTTTTTAAATTTGTTAATATGACAATTAAAGAAAAAATCCTTTCTATCTCAATTTGGAATCTTATAATGCCTAATATTTGACGAACCAAACAATCAACAATGAGAAATATGGATTTGTGTTTCTCCCACTATTGATAAAAGATATTTGGTATCCTTGATGTCCACTTGATATCTTCTACAAATTTGCACTTCTCTACTTCCAAGTTCTTTCATTTGGTTCATTGGTGTTAGTAATTTATTCAAAAACATCCAAATTGCAATCTTTTTCAACTATTGGTCTACGCAATCAACTTCAAATTATGACACAAAATGTAAATGATCATAACATTTGATAGGCGTGAGATGTAAGGATCTTTTATCATATTCCTCACCAATAGGCACAACTTTTTCACAACCAATATAAGATTATACTAGGTGAAAGCTTTTAAACCTAAAGTCTAGCATCAAAGACAAGATGTTATGAACCTTTTTTTTACACCTTCAAAATGAAAGGAGAGACTTCCACTCCCCCAAAACTTCATTCTTCGAGTAAAAGGTCAACAAAGACAATTCAAAAACAACCCCAAAATCATCATTTATCAAATTGATTAGGGTTGGTGGGATTTCAACTTCTTCCTTCAATTTCAAACACATTGTTATTGTGGAATGCAATGCATCATTCAACAATTAATGTTCTCAAGACTAATTCAAAACATAATCATTCATAATTGAAAAAAAAAAAACAAGTATTTAAGAAATGTGCCATGTAAGAGGAGGCACACTTGATTAATTGTGACAAAAGTTTATATATTGTACCAAAATAAGTATTTTGGAGGCAAACTTGCAAACATTTAACAAAGTTTAACATTTAATGTTAATATTCTCAAATTATAGTTTAAGGACAAAACCTAAAATTTAAATGATCCATGTTAAAATAAAAAAGTTAAAATGATTGTAGAAATAATTATAAATGAAAAATATTACCTTGTTTTAACTGGGGTGTTTTGCTTTCTTGGATGTATATTAAAATATTCATAAGCCTTATTCCATTCTTGTCTACCTTTTTCAAATTTCTTAAACCAAATTACACTTTTTTGCAAATTTGATTGAATAGACTAAATAGGAACCTACTTGAAATTTTGAAAAAAAAAATCATATGTTGTCACATATTCGCAAACTTTAGGAAAAGTATGGCCAAAATATGAACTTTGAAAGCTTTCCTCCAAACCCAAACATTCACAACTCATAACATACCTTAGAATAGTCACAACATTTAAATTTGATGCCTCATCTTTAACATATGCAAGAATTTTCTTTGTTAACCCATATTTATCCAACAATTTTGTTAGATTTTTTGTTAAGGTCTGACTATAACTTCTATTGCTTCAAACATACCAATAGCAACATGCTTTGGTTGTTAATCAAGCCTTAAATTTTTTTGTCACAAGAGCAAAAATGTCATGTGCACTTTGAAAACATCCACAAACCAAAACCTGTTATTACAATATGGCATTTTATTAATTTTGGCAAAACATATATATAATTTTTTTAAAAATTCCACCAAATTAGGCAACACTTTTTAAGAAAATTGCTTTCTTGGAAAGATTACTTCAAGATATAAATGCAAGGCCAAATGTTTCATCCAATAACTTTCCACAAATTACATTGGCAAGTGATTTTTGACAATCAAAAGGCCTAAGTCTCGAAGAAATTCTTTTTGTTGCACATCATTTTTCTAAAAAAATCTTTTGTAGCAAAAAAATTTGAAATTTATCCACCAAAAAAATTAGGTTTTTTCTTATTAATTGCCTCAAAACAATTTTTTTTAATAAACTATTGACCTCCTCTTCAATTGTTTTTCCAATAATGGCATGGTTTGCATCCACATGTTCGTTAAAATATGTTATACTATTTTCTTTGTAATGGGTACATTCAAGATTGGGTTACCCAAATCAAAAATATGTAAAAGGTCCAAAAACTTCATTTTTAGGACTTTTGAAATTCATTTATTCATTTATTCGATTAGAATGTTGGATATTTTACCTTGATTTTCATTACATGCTTTAACTTTGATGATGACAAGTTACTTGTGCCCTTCACAACCATAAAATGACCAAATTTAATAATCCTATTTACAAAAATTTGACTTTTTGGAATCCTTTGTTGTAAATATTGATCCATGAATTTTCTAATCGATTGATTAGGTAAATATGGTTTCATATATTATATGGGTCCAAAAGATCAGGAATGCATTTTTAAAAAATTAGTCCTCTCATGTCCTTGAAATAGTTTTTTGTCATGTTACATTCTTAAACTTTTATATTTTAAAACAAAAAATGAACTTCATCTCCTAGTCAAATGATTGGTTTTTTTATGCCATTAAATTCATTTAAATGTATTCTTGAAAAAACATGTGATTTTGAATACAAATGGGCAAAATTTCGAATCCTTATGATATTTGATAATAACATATATCCATAATTTTTGCATATGTGATAATACTTTTTGGGTACCCTAATCTTGAATGTAACCTGATATGAAATGAAGCCTTTTCTTGCCTAAGTTAATTTGGGATTGGATGCATTGACATGATTATTATAACAAATAATACAATACATCATTTGAGAATTATTATAATCAACTTCTTTGTTATCGTTGACATAAGAAAAAACCTAGAAAAATGCATTTCTACTATGAAGTCCTTATTTAATTCTTTGAACATGCAACTTTTGAAGGTTCATTTTCATTCTTTCTTTTTCATTTTTAAAAAATTTGTTGCTTTCCATTTCCAAAGTAAAATAATCTTTAAACATTTTTTTCATAGGAACATCATTGAGATAAATTACACACATTTGATTTTCAGTTGAACATATGTTTTCATTTTCAATTGACTTCTCCATTTTTCAACATTTAAAAAAAAGTGTCAATGAATAAAGTGGAAAAACTAAAAATATATATTGTTCTACCAAGTTGTGTTTTTAATTTTTTACTTGCAAATTGATTTAACTATTTAAAGCCTATGATGCAATTCAAAATATTTACAAAGGTCAAAATAACTCATCTTTAGTTAACCTCTTCATTTCATGTAAAAAATGAATATGCAAAATGAAGTATAATGCAATATATATATATCCTACAAACAACAAATATATTTCTTGGTATTATAATGTTGCCATGTTCAATAACAAAGAAAAATTGAACCTAGAACAATATAAAAAAATTTCACTGAATAAATGGAATGATAAGCATTAACATCCAAACAAAAAAACACAAAATCGCAAGCATAGTTTGAAAATCCTACCTAAAAACACAATTCAATGATGGATCCAAATGTTACACCTAGATTCCACCTTAACACACCCCCAAATTTACAACCTCCTAACACACATATAAACTACTTCCACATGGTTAAACCACGCATTAGTTAGTTTTCGCCCAAATTTTCGATTTCGAACTAACTCATTATTGAAGGCCATTCCCTCCAACCCAAAGGTGGGAAGAACTTGATTTGCCACAAACTTCCCAACTTTTCAAAGGCTTCATTGCTTGAAGCCCATTAGGCCTTGTCTCACAACTTAACCATAGACTTAGACTTGGATTACTTCATGGGTAGCATCTTCGTTCACTCATACCCCTTCACCTACTTTGGCACACCTATTTGCCTCATGGTGGCTTTACTTTGATAAGAATTGAACCCAATTCAACACTTGGTTTTGTGCAACGTGTGCCACCATGGGGGTTGGGCCCACCCATGATGGTTTCAATCCAAGCCTTGACTAAGTGAACCCAAGGCGTGGGTCTTGCCCATAAATGCATGTCACCAAGTTTTTCACTCCCAAACTTACATAGAATGGGTGGGGGAAATACCAAATTGATAGCAACAACAAGAAGATTTGAACAACAATAAGAAAACACAAACAAGGCAAGTATAATCAATTAACATACATGGGAGCTAAGTCAGAAAGGTACCTAAGCTTGGACAAGTCAAATAATAACAAGAGGAATGAGTTATAACAACACAAGAAGACCCATGCATTATAATGCAAAAGGACTTGAGCATTGGAACAACACATGAAGAACCGAGTATCAACAATGCAAAAAAACTTGAGCACTAACAACACAAGAAAACCTAAACATTAATGACACAAGAGAATTTGAGTTGGAACAACACATTAAAACCCAAGCACCAATAATACAAGAGGACTTAAATAATAACAGTGGGAGAAGACTTAAGTAGTAAAGAAACTACTCATTGTTAAACAACAATGCAAGAGGACCCAAGTAACAACAACATCAAAGGACTTGAGTAACAACTATTGAAAAGGACCTAAATAACAAAGAATTATTCATTGCCAAACAACAATGCAAGTTGACCTAAACAATATCGACACAAGAAAACCCAAGTAGCAGAAGAGTTGTTTGCTACCAAATAACAATGCAAGAGGATTCGAACAACATCAATGCAAGAAAACTTGAACAACATAGGAGCTACTCATTGTTGAATAACAATACAAAAGGACCCAAGCAACAACAATGCAGAAAACCTAAGCACCAACAATGTAAAAAGACCTTAGTAACAAAAGACTTCTTCATTTTCAAACATTAATGCAAAGATTCAAACACCACAACATAATAGAATTCTTACACCAACAATGCAAAAGGAGTTAATCAACAACACAAGAAGAGATGGCCTACAACATAAGAACATGAACGTAAAAATAATTAATCAAGCCAAGAAAAACTTAACTTAAACACTTGGAAAAATAGAATTACCTTTAACCTTTAATGAAAAAAATGAATTGATTATTAAAAGTGGAGCCTGATTTTTTAATCTTGTTTTTAATTAATGAAGAAAAATGAAAAATAAACTTTAACTTTCAATTTTCAATGATTGTGGAGGTGTTACCTAAACCTTGAAACCTTATGATCTTTTCTTTTGGAAACCTATAATCACCAATTTGTGAGGCCTTGCATGAAACCTCAAATCTTGGGATTCATTTTCTTTTAAAAACTTATGATATTTAGTTGAAACTTGTAACATGTTTTATTTGAATACCTTATTAAAGTTTTTTTTTGATAATTAAATAAAGTGGCATGGTTTCAAGGATTAGTTTTCAACCAATGAAACCCTTTAGATCAAATATCAACTTGGATATCATTTACAATGATATTTAACATGTTTTCTAATGAGAATTGACCTAAACTCCTAGTTGGTTTTTCATTTCATTTTAAATACCTACCCAACTTTAGTTTATACCCATCACCAAAGATGAACAATAATACGTTGTTGAAAAATGCAATGAAATAAACAAATACATAATGCATAGGATAAACATTCAATTGGTTGACCCAAGTAATTCAAAGTAACATTGCAAACAAACAATGAAATCAAAAGAATGACGACATGTACACAAGTGCAAAACATATGTTAACTATTTTCAACAATATTTGTGGCCACTCATTGTGGTAACAATCAAAAAATTACCATGGTAACAAAACTAATGCCTAAAAGTAGGTAATAGAAAACCAAGATGTCTGCCCTTCTTTTGCCCATAACTTGAGCTGCAGATGTTCGAATTGCCAATGCGAGGGCATTTTCGATATCTACGTTTCAAGACCTTTCCAATGACACCAAGAACACCCCAATGCGAGGTGTTTCGCCCCTTGCTGTCGAGCTCT
>Ga0116227_10009112_pt1 | contig 18217 bp, 5 predicted proteins | sample S1TSphgellanicum_FD_89693 | JGI IMG/M metagenome (GOLD analysis project Ga0116227, IMG submission 89693) | Host-associated microbial communities from peat moss isolated from Minnesota, USA - S1T2_Fb - Sphagnum magellanicum MG | ecosystem: Host-associated > Plants > Peat moss > Unclassified... | reverse complement strand
TTCCCCCCCCCACCACAAAAAAAAAAATCAAAAATTCCAATTCCAGTTTTAATTCAGATTCCAAAACTGAATTTGATTTCAAAGCCACTTTCAAGTAATCCAAATTGACAATTCTCACCAACCAAATTGAGTAACAACTGAACACTAAAAAAAACCTCCCAATGACCTTTGTTCAGGCATCAGTGCCACACACTAGGTGGAGCTGCAGTGTTTTGTTAAAGGGTTTGAATAATTTGACCACAGTTTTAGTTTAAATTAAAAAGCGGCACTCATCTCACTAACTCGCTAACTGCTCAAAACTATGCTGTTGGAAGTCCTTTCATCGTCTCCTAAGAAGTGATGGGTTGTAAATTGGTGTGGGACAGCAGAACATCCACTTCATTGTCTCCTAGGAAGTGATGAGTTCGAAATTGGTGTGGAACAGCAGAATATCCAAAGCAGAAAAAAAAATGAAAATTGTTCTACCTGGCACAGTTACGACTAGAACTGTGCCATTTTCTAAAATTGTGCATATCTGTGTAAAGCACAAAGGACAAGCCCAGACAGAGCTTGTTGAAGGTATATTTTGCATCCTGCCTGGTTCACTCTAGGCAATATCATGTACAGAAGTTGACATTGTAAGATGTCTGGATGGACAATTAAAATGTCAGATTAATGGATCATCAATTGTATATCATAATAATCATTGCAAGTATAGAGTTCATTTTTGTATTGGTTAATGGAAAACTGTATTTTCGGCAACTTACCAAACAAACCAAAGAGCATCTGTACGGTTCATAGGATTGACAGGGACACCTCCAAGGCATAAAACTAAAGGCATATTGACCTTTAAAGAGGTTGTAATCCTTCTAATGAGTTCATAGCGAAAAAGAAGTGTTTTTCCAACATGAAGGACAATAATGCAAAATTTGATTATACATAAAATGAATCCTTCAATATAATGGGCACTTAGTAACAGTTCCTCTCCAAACTGGTATGTATGGAATACCAATTGATCTGCTATGTTGCCAAGTTGATTTTTAAAATTTTACTATTTTGTCATGCTTCCTATTTTGCCAATACAAATTGAGTCCACATCAACAGTACCACTTTGCCAAGTTCATTTTGCTGTTCACCAAGTTGACACAGTTGAATTATCAACTTCACAACACCAATGCTTCATTGCCAACTCGCCAAGTGGACATCATCTTCCAGACTGTTCAAATGCTCTTCAAACTGCTCCAAATTACTTTTATAGTTTGCCAAATGCCTAAAGATCATTGGGGGTAGGGGGACTTAGCATTTTGGCGAAATATGAAATGTCAAATTGGCAAAATAACAAACTAAGAAGAGTCCACTTGGCAAAATAGCAAATGATATTCCATCGGTTTGTGTGAATAAGGGTCATCTCCTGTCCTCTGATCAGCAACTTGGGCCCACAGGTCTGAACTCAAGACTATTAACTTTTAATCATAAATGTATTATTAATGCACCAATACTCATAGGATGGAGGCTTGGAGGGAATTTTGTAACCATCTTGGTTCCTCATTGGAATTTGGCACAAGGTTGAAGTTAGACCATTAGCATCTCATTTGTTAATGACAAACTATGTTTTACATTCTTACATGTACAACATCATATCATTGGGTTTTCATCAATGAAACCTCTTGAAACTAAATCAAGACAAGTGCCTTAGATTTGGAAAGGTGGACTGTAGAAGTGGTAGAGATGGAGCCAATATCACATATGGTCTTGACATTTTAGTATGAAATTGATATTTAATCTTCCTAATGGAAAAGGGTCAAAGAAAAAAGAATTTAAGTTCTTGAATACTTATGATTTTTACAAATTTGTCGTCCATGTGGTATTTTCTATATTCTCAATTTGCCTTCAATTTGAGTGTTTCATGATTGAACTAATGTGCATAAACAAGTTTTAAGATTCATGAAATTTGGGTTCATTTGTTAAACATAAAAAGGATATATAGTTTGTAACTTGAAGATAATGTTCATCATTTGTGGTGATAATTTAATATACAAATTCAACCCTCCGAGATTGGATTTCACTAAATTTATTAGATTGCCTTTGATTATTCGCATAACCTCACAGAAATTGATAACATGCAAATTGATTTGACTGTTCTAAATTATAAGTTTAATAGGAAATGAATAGTTGTCGGTCAAGTTGTATCTCATAAATATACAATGTAAAAAATTGAAGGAAAAAATAAAAATAAAAATTGTTGCCCAAGTTTTGGCATGTGATTGATTTGGCTTCACCATAAAATGTTGTAGGAGAAGAAAAACTAGGGCCCACCAATAATAAAAGGTGAATAAGCAATTTCCCTATGTTTGTGTTCATGGATTGAGAGTTCAGATGATTCAATCGGGAAAAGGCAACATTCATAGCGAGGAAAATAAAACAAGAATTGCAACCATATAATTTTTTTTATTAAATTGAACATAAACATTACTGGGGGATGTGGCTTGTATCATAATGCAATCCTCTGACATTGGGTGAAAGGGGAATGGATCCATTGTATGGAAAATGTCCATACACCTAGTAAATGAAGACCAACTTATATATATGGACTAGTGAAAATGGTCACTAAGATTGATTCTAATGATGTAGGAGAGAATTACATGTGGCATCGAAATTTCACTACATAATTAGTTCTAAGTTTAAAATTTTCATATTCAGAATTAAATATAAATATTATTTTTCCATAGTTTCTTCATATACATGTGCAATCAAGTTATCAAATTCAGATTGGCCAATAGTAGTTCACCTTTTATAAATGTAAATGTTGCACCTTTGACCAATGCAAACAATAAGTACAACATATTACAATAGGGAATCAAACTTTGCTTCAAAATCACAAACCAAGTTTGTAACAAACTCATCACATTTACATGTTATGACAATATATTCAACACACTATTATACACATGTCCATTTTCAATCCCTTTGAAATCCTTTGTGTAATGTTGAATGTTGTTTTTGTTTCATATTTTGTTTACATAAAACAAATGAATACTTTTGAGCTTGACAAAGATTTCAAAGATTTACATGAGGAGTACACATAATTTGAAAACTTGTAAATTATTTGTGGGTGGAAGCACAATGAATTAGGTAGACAATGAAATTACCTTGGACCAAGGTTGGATGTAAAACAATAACAAATCCATCATACATAAGATTGTGAAACATTAAACTTTTTTAGTTTGATGATCTTCAAAGATAAAAATATTTCTTCACTATCACAATGTGTTAATGTTTCATATTATTTCAATAAATTCTTTATTTTTTTTTAAAGAATGAAAGTAATTGTGTTCAAGTTTGTTTATGTAATGTGGTTTTTTATAAAATATTACAAAAGAAATTTGATGCTAAAATTTAATTGATTATGTTTTTATATCTGATTTAATCAATAAAATATGATTAATGTAAATTTATTACGTTATTTTAAATTCTCAAAATAATATTAAATTAAATATAAAAATATTAATTATAAAAAATTTCAGTGATTCATTTTTAAAATATAATTATAATGGAATCTCATCTTAGTTTATTTGTAATTTTTTATTCTCAATACTAATTTAAAACTATTATCATGTTAAATTGAGTGTTACCATTTGTTAGAGTTATGAACATTATGAAAATTAATCAATATCAAATTCATTAAGGAATGTGTGGAGATAGAATGTGGTTTAATGGTTTAAAATACATAAAGACCAATTTTGTTTTTGTGAAATTTCACACTACTGCAAAGTGTTTTGACAAAAGAAAATATTTTATCAGAAGATTTCTTTTTTTTTTAACTATCAAAAGAGTAGATCTGTTGGATCATGTAGCTAGATTTTTTTTGTTTCATTACTATTATAGGTAGCTAGACTATAAAATGGTTTTTCCAGAAACATGTTTTGGAAAATGGTTGCCATTTATTGCTAAATCATTTTTGACAATTCAAATGGTTGCTATTGACAATTCAAATGGTTGCTAGTGACAATACTATATAAGGTGAAAGCATGGGAAAGTACACAATTCAATTACCTTGGTAGTCTACTTGTCAAACGAACAAGAAGTAAGACTAAAACCCATCATAAAATTATTATACATTTAATATTTTTACTTAAATGATGAAAAACAAGATACTTCTTCACTATTATGAATTTATTTTTTACTTCACATTGTAAAAGTAAGTTTCAAGTAGACTTTTTTTAATGTAAGTGACTTTTGAAGCTCACTTTTTACAATGTAACATTTGTTTCAAATATGTGTCAAGTATTTTTCACCAAAGAGAAAGTAAGATTTATATATTTTCATTCCTTTGAATATACAATGATTTTTATGTTATAAGTTCACACAAAACTATTTCATTAAATTTTTTAATGAAAATGTATTTTTGAACACCATATTGGCCAATCAAATTCAAAAATACTTGTTCGTTACTTTTATTGTTCTAAAGTTTTTCAAATTTTGTATTCATTCTAATTCAAACTTAATGGAAAGCACCATAGTTTCGAAATGAAATTTAAGTAAAAATTGAATCTACTTTTTTGTGTTTTCATGAAAAAATTGTTTCTTTTTAAACTTGATATTTTTTGTCAACTTTTTTTGTATAAAATATCATGCTTTCGCCCTATAAGATTTGAAGAAAAAAACCATTAACCAAAACACATTGTTTCTTTCATATGAAATAAAATGTTGAAATTCAAAACATCTAAAACAATTTGCAATCATGATGTGTAAGTCAAGCATATTTAATTATAATTTGATATTCGTGTTTCAAAACATAAATGATACAGTATTAAATTTGAAATCAATAGCCAAACTTTAAACACATGTTTAAAATGGGGAAATTTTTATAATTAAAAAAAAATGTGATTAATTTGTATGGTTTAAAAAGTCTTTCTCATTTTAATTTACATCCAATTTACAAGCATTTGTGTATTATTCATAAACTAAATCAATTTTTGTTCTTTTTCTTTTTTTTATTTCCTTCTTTTACTTCCTTTTTCCTTTTTATAAAACCATTTATGCCAACAAGTCATTCATCTTAACATGCATTTAATTTAAATAATAACACACAATAAAAGAAAATTGCAACCCTTATAACATATTTATGGGATGTGGAAAGCACACATGATTTAATAGATTCATAATATTTTCAAGGTTGCTTAAATACATTAAATTAATGTAGTATAAAGTAAACTTCAACATATGCTTGTAGAATAATTAAATAATTTTGAATATTTCATGTTAGGAATAAATACTTTTGAATATTCCAGAAGATTTTGTATTTTCTTTCTTACAATTTTTTATTTGAAAAAGTAAATTTGAAAATTAATTTTTTAAAATAATATAATTAGTGTCAAAGATTTTAAAGGGTACATTCAAAATTGGGTTACCCTATTAGGAACAACTTTTAGGACTTGCAAAAAGTCCTAAATTTTCATTTAAATTTCTTTTTGGAATTCATTTTTCATTTTTATTTAGAATGTTGGATATTTTACCTTATTTTCATTATGGGCTTTAACATTAACGATGAGAAGTTATTTGTGCCCTCCAAAACCATAAAATTATCAAATTTAGTAATATGTAACCTTGTGACCCATATTCTTCAAAAACAATTTGACATTTTGAAATCTTTTATTGTAAATATTGATTCACAAAGTTTTTTAGTATATTAAATAAGTAAATATGACCTTCATATATTACATGAGTCCAAAAGATTAAGAATGCAATTGTTTTTACTAGTGCTTTCATGTTTTTAAAATATATATGTTGTCATGTTAAATTTTTGAATTTTTATGTTTTGAAACAAAAATGAACATCATTTTCTAATCAAATATTTGATTTTTTATGTCATTCATGCCATTTGAATGTATTCTTCAAGAAACATGTGAAAGGTACAAATGGACAAAATTTTCAATCCATATGATACTTGAAAATTGCATATATCTAAGATTTTTTCATGTGTGAATCCTTTTTGGGTAACCTATCTTAAATGTACCCTAGGGTACTTAGGGATGGGACATGTATAATATTTAGAAGAATCCTAAAATGTCTTGGGTTGAATCCTAAAGTGTTGGTTTACCGAAGGCTATGGGCAAATAGGGGATATACACAAAACCTTTCTTATATAATACAATCATGTGTGAACATAGACAAAATGTTAACTTCATAAATAGGAGGACCTATTAAAAACTTGTAACATCACTAAGAGAACTTTCTTAGTATACATTTGAAGGGCACCTTCTATCTCTAAATATCCCCTTTAAAAAATAGGATGGATATTACATACTCCTCTCCATCATTCCCACTATTAAGGAATAGGTGTGATATTCCTTCACTTCCCATCTATGCCTCTGATTTGGGAGTAGGGATAACCTTCTCCTTGTATTGTCATATTTTATGATGGGCAAAGCCCAAAGTTGGGGGCAATCTCAAAAATGTAAGTCCACATTCACTTTTAGGCTCCTCATCGGTGTTTTTGTTATGGTGAATTTTGGCAAAAAAAAATTGTTCAGGAGCTGCAATCATCACAACACGAGTTTCAAGCTCCAAGTTGCCAAATGTTGTTCTTGAATGAGGTTTAAGGTGTCAAGTTGCATCCAATGACAAAGTCATTTTGAGTTAGATTTCTATTGTTTAGGATAGTTTGTTTTTGCCAATTTTGCATTGTTTTGACAAGTTTCTCAAATTTTGTCACCATTAAAGTTAAATCTTATGTGGTATCATCACCACTCATGCTAAATCTCTATGGGGATGGTTGTCACCACCCATGCCACATCACAAAAATGAAATAAAAAACATTACCCTTTATCTTGGGAATGCTCCATGCCAAATATTTGTCATTGTTCAATATTTTGGTCCTTTAGTTTGCCTTGGTGTGTTTGACCTTGCTATGATTTAAGGCAAATATGTCCAAGTTTTTTTGCTTATTTCCATCCTTTCAATTTATTGTTTTACTATTCTGTGTGTTTAAGGATTTTTTTGTAGTGTTGTGCAATGATTGTGTGCTTTAGTGTTTACTACTTCATGGCATGGACATCTGCCAAAATATAAAATACAATTGAAACTAGCATTAAGAAAATTAAACCATAACTACTTTCAATTATTTGAAAATTCTTTTTTTGTAAGAAACATTGAAAGATAGAAATTGCGATCTAGTAATTGTTTCTTAATGGCAAAGCTTCCTTGAATGCAAAAGAAAGAATGTTTTCTAATATTGTAAGTTCTTCAATCAAATTTGCACTATTTGTTGATATTTACAAAATGCTTAGTCATGTACTTTTTCATTATTGTTCACTATTTTTCCCCACCAAATGTAACAATTGGTGGCATATTGTGGTCTTTAGTTTCTTCCCTACATGTCTTAGGAAATGACTAAAAGAATAGAAATAGACATTGCCTTGTCAATGCACATGAGCAAAGGTCACGATATTAAAAGATACCTGTGTTGAAGGCCACAAGTTCATCTTTACCATCCCATTGTCAACCTTTTTTGTGATGGCTCAATGACTAATGATCGATGTTTTCATTACATAACAATTCAAGAAATCATATTTCATTCGATTTTCTTGACACTTCATAAAAAAGTTCTTTTTCTTGAGATTTCATTATAAAAAAGGGGCTTCACCTTTTTACTGTAAAAACAAAAAAAATGCAAGTTCAAACATGTTACATTTAACAAAAGAATTTATCAATTATTTATCAATCAGTTCCAATGTTAAAAGCAATCAATGGTTGCGGTGATTTTAAAAATTTAAGATGGAGCACTAGTTGTGACCATCTATTAACATGGCTTCATTTTTCTGAAAAAAAAGAAGAGATTCTGTAAGCTGGGGGCAAGACGTAACCTTGTACTTTCCACAAAAAGCTTTGTTGAAAGGTTTTGTAAGCTTCACACACATGAAGGCTCCCAAACTAGGCCCTTACAATTTGAGGTTTTAGCATGAGGCTGTTTAGTAGCATGCTAAAATCTTAAATCCAGAAAGGCCAATTTGGGAGCCTTCTACTATATGCAAAAAACAGGGAATTATTTTCCCACTATATATTTAAGGTGATTATGTGGTAGACGATTACAGAGTACCTTCCAAATCATGCCCGCTATTCCATATGTTGTTTGAAAGCCTAGTGAGTGGCTTCTTTAATTGGGAAGGTATTTTTTTCTATTGTCTTTTTGAATTAATTTTTCTCTTTTACTTTTGAAGACCATACAAACAATTGATATTTTAAGATAGTGCAATACATGAAACGTGCTAGAGCTTTTAGAATTGCAGAACAAACAAAAAGAAAACCAAAAGAGCCCAAAATATAGCAAAATATAAAAGGTGAAAAAAAAAAATTTTGTTTCTTTACATAGGGAGAGGGTCTATCTTTAAACCCTTCTAGGATTTGAGGTGCATGTTGCAAGGGCTTGCACGCCAAGTGCAAGCTACCCAAAAGCCTAGAAGGGAAATTTTAACATTTTGTCCTTCATGAAATGAAAACAAACCAAACATCCATGACCTTGTTCTTGAAATATGTTAACCCTAAATGCTAAATATGCAAATAATCATTTCTTTAAAACTTCAAATGGATGTGGGGAAGGTTTTTTATTCAATTTTATGAGATGGGTGGGTAGGCCACCATCCACAAGAGGTCAAGTACCCAAATCTAGCTACATGTTAAAGAGGTAAGTTGAATGTTAGGAAACTCTCTATGGTTAAGCAACAAGTTAGGATCTAATGTTTAAATATGACGACTTTGTGCAATTTTTTCCAAACATGTCTTTGGGCACTTAACATGCCTATTTTTTATGTTGGCAATTAATGCCAAAAATTTGCCACAAAAAAACATTGGATGTGAGTTATCAAAATCTATGTATTCTTCAATTTTCATTTTGGAGGTGTACAGGGGCTTTGTGAGAGCTCTCAAATGGTTTTTCAATTGGGAGTTTTCACATAAATTTGGGTGAAGTTTGGACCAATTAAATGCATGCATTGGGTCTTTAGTGGGTTAAATGCAAACCTAATGACTTGCACTTGGGCCTTCAATAATGAAAGTGGTAGGAATCACAGGTGAGTAAGAAGCTAGGACTAATTTTCAAAACCTATTTATGAGATCAACATTGGAATCCTTTTTGAAGTTGGTGGCTACTACCAAGAATCCTCACATGAATACATTCCAAAACTTGAAAGAACAAAAAAATTTGATTTGAAATTTGTTTTATGAGTACCAAGTATTTAGTCATTATGAGCAAGCCTCCTTAAGTTCAGAAATCGCACGAATGTACGATTCCAATGTTTTTTCGAGCACCTACTGCCCCTAAAGGCGTGCGATTCGTGCACTAGTATATTAACTATGGGTTAAGGTTTTCCCCAATCTTATTATTAACCACTGCTACTAGAGATAATAAGAGGCAGTCAGTTTTCTTCTACAACTAATAACAACTAATAACCAGCAGCGGAAGAGGAAGAAGACAAGACAACGAGGTGCTAATTCCCTTCTTGGAGTGCCAAGTTGTTGAAGGTTTGTCGCAACTTCTCAAGCTGCCTCGAGTGCAATATGCCTTCTAGAGAGAAGCTTGTGAGTGCAAAACGATGATCATCCTTCTCGTAGTTGATGGTCGAGAAATCAACCTCCATAGTCATTGTTCTAGGCATAACGCTGGCCAAACTGGCTACAAAGCGAAGCATGTAGGGGAAACGATTACTGAGTGGCCGCCATGCTTTCCCAAAATCAGAGTTTTCGCTTCCTTTCGTCAGGGCTGCCTTGAGGTTTGAGTCTCGGGATATTAATCGCACAAGCTACTCAAACTCGTTGTTGACAACTTCCTTGACAATAGTTCCTGGAAAAGAATGCCTCAACCTCTCCTCTTGTTCAAACAGTAACTCCATAAACTCGATAGTTGAAAGTCCCACGATTTCAAGTGGCAGTACTAGAGGAGCAGCGTCGGTCTTCTCTCGGTTTCTTGCGTCACATTCAACAACTATAGCAGCAATTGAGTACATAACTTGAACATAGACTCAAGAAACATCCATAGTGACCTCTTCCAAATCAACAGTTGGGAGTTGATTTGCCATGGACATCGCTAATAAATTGGTTCCCTTGATATGCCGCTCTGCTTGATCTCGCAGCAACGTAAACATGCCATACTTAATAAGAAGAAGGCTGGAATTATGTTCTTCTTCAACAAGTGCATCGCATGCTGGATCAGGAGAAGTGCTAGTTTCATGGGTAGCACCAATAGTTGTCTTCAATTCAGTCACAAGATTCGATAGGTTGGATGTCTGCTGTCGCAACGTAAGATTGGAAGCTTGCAAAGAGGCACTCATTGACCAAAACAGATCCAACATCTTGTGAAGCATTAATAATGAATCATTAAATTGGCCGCCAAGACATTTCGAATCCTATAGTTTGTTACAAAAATCTATGTGTACGAAAATAGGTGAATCGCGGATTTCCTAAACGCATGCAATGCATGCAAAAAGAGGCCTGTGCACGAATCTAAGGAGGCATGATTATGAGTACCATATTAAGATGCATGCATTAGTGTCATGTCAAAAATGTTTCTTTAGTGAGTGAAAGTTTAGACCTAACCTTAGGTAACACTTGGTTGGAGCTTAATCTAGTTTGATATATTATCACCCCTTGCTTGATTTTGGTGGAAACTTCTAAAAGTTGTACTTCGTGGGTTTTTTTCCTTCATGTTTTTATATCAATTCTTTTGTGAAATTTAAAAAAAATTTAGAAAAATTAGTCAAATTAAAATAAATATCATTATTATTATAATTTCTCAATTTCTTTGTCAAAAAATGGCAAAATTTTCATCGGACAAAGAGACTAATTGTATAACATTTGTGGATAAGAAGATTGGGCCAAATTTTGACAAAGGATTTGAATAAAGATAAAATGATTGTGAAAATGGATTGAATTTTTCCTTTGAAAAGGGGGGGTGAGGTTCATCAAAGTTACATTATTTTGAAGACCTTTCTTGTTTTTTAAATTTTTTTAATCATAGTACCTTTTTAGATTTAACAACAATTAAATTATTTTTTAAATAGATATTTATAAATTAATATTTTTTTGAAATATTAAAATTTAAGAAAATTACAAGGGAAGGTAAAATATAAAAATTGGTGGAAACCTTGCTTTAGGTCAATTCAACATTGGAGAATAAATATCCAATAATTGACAACATTCTCTATCCTATAATTTGGTGGAACATTATGTCATCTCATTTTTGTAAATAGAAGTAGTGAAAAATGTTGTAAAAGGTCTCATCATGTTAGAAATTTAAAGTCAAGAAAACATGCCAAATAAGTTGCCTATATTTATTGCCAAAATTTCATAGATTATTACTTATATTATGAAGTGAATTTTGAAAAAAAAAATAAAAAATTGTTCCTTGAGTGCCAAACTTTAAAATGTACTATGGTATGCATGAAAAAAACTAGATGTTATTTTCAAAAACTACATTTTCCCATAGCATAAAAAATATTTTGTAATAGCCATATACATCAAGGACCTTCTTGTCATTCACATTTTGTCATAACGAAGTATATTTGTTCCATGTTTAGACACTAAATACCCCTTAACAAGTACTATGGAGTCAACAATGTTGTGCCATCCATAGAGACACATCACTTTTTTGTAAGGCTTGATTGACAAATTTCAGTTTTTTTAGGTTAAATAAAGCATTGCATTACTTCTACTTTCTCTAGATGTAGGTTAATGGTAGAAATTTCATTTTTTCCTAAAAGATGGCAGGATCAAAATTGGTTTGGGACAACAAAACATGCAAGACTAAAAGACATAGAACTTTTTTTTTGTCTTGTGAGGGCAAAACAAGCAAACTATGTAAAATTGTAGGAGGTGCAAATGACAAACTTGAATAGAGCTCTTTAGGGAATATTTAATGTCTCCCAAGATTGGTGCATCACAAATGATAATGCACGTTATAACATCAAAGTGTGTCAAGTTTCAAATAACATTTCAAAAAGTGCCATTCACATTTAAGGACAAAATTTTGCCTTTCACATTTGAATTTTAAAAAGTCCTGAAACTGTTTGCACTTCCTTTGAAGGGCTAGATGCCATTCAAGGGGATTCAAGCTTCAAATTTAAGGCCTAGTGCAAAGTGCGCACAAACCTACCAATTTTCATGAATTATTCCTTGTTCTTCTAGTTACGAGCTTGAATATGATAAAGCTCACCTTTGAGAGCTTTACAAGTCATAAAAAAATTGTTGGACTTTTATAAGAAAACTTCCCATAATATTTAGTAGGTATTCAAAAGATTCCTATTAAGTATTACAAGAAAAAAAAAAAAAATGATAGTGGGGTTTTCAAAAAACAAAAATTTCACCTTTGGAAACATTACACATTATGATGAGCATGTTCACTTATTACATGCATTTACACTACAAAAACTATGTAGGTTTTTACTAAAGTTGGCTACTTTTGATCTAGTTCTTAAAACCCAAATAGACAATTCTTCAAGTTCAAAAATTGTTTCAAGATTTAGTCTGATGATTCATGAGGGAGTGAAGAATTGGCCCGAACTAATTTGATGATTCTTGAAGGAATGAACAATTGTCACAAGAATTGGTTCAACCATTTTTATGGCTCATTTAGTTGGTTTTGGTTCTTAAATGTAGGTCATACATAGGCTTCTCTAGAGTTTGTATTGTGTTTTATTTTGAATCATGGCAGAGTTTTCTATCTATTCTCTTTTAGAAAAGAAATTTAGTAGAGAATGAATGGATGGTGAATGAAACTTGTTTAATAGGCAAGTTGCTGTTAGTTTTTCTTTTTCATTTATGTGTTGGAGCCATAGTGGCAAGCATACCTAGGTAGATTGAAATAGTAACTAGTGATAAGTTTCCAAAGAATAATTAAAAGACTATTCGATAAATGTAAATGTGTTGACATTCTCCCCAAGACCATTAAATTTGGGCACATAAATTGTATGGTGTGCTTTGTAAAAGGGGTATTAGTCAAGCCCACAAAATGGCGGCAACCATGTCTACGAATAGAATATGCATGCAACTAGTGAAACAATGAAATGTAAACAAAAAAAATGTTATTTTTTTTCCTTTGCAAAGGGGGGCTATGAGGATGGAATTTTTAAAAACATTCTGTTCCCAACTTGTTCCTATGTGTTCTTCTAGTTTCTAATTGGTTCATCCTGATGTTCCTCACATTCCCAATGTGTTTCCCAAGGGTCATCCCAATAGCACCTCATTTAATCCCATATCTTTTGCTCAAAGTTCTCCCCTTCTCACTTATATAGGTGAGCTAAAAAGGAGGCATTATATATTCACATACAAATTGCTGATTTGGGGGAGCCTTGCAAGTTTTTGTTTTCCTTTTGGTGATGGGCTAATCAACATGGCCCATTGCATAAAAAACCAAAACATAGAAGGTAGCCCATCTAATGAATAAGAGAGAAAATGTGAATAGGAGATAGGATATTTCATAAAAACTCAATATAGTAAACTTATCCTTGGGTGGTATCACTAAGAACATCACACCCCAAATTTTTGTGACCCATCCAACTTCAAGACAACATAGGACTCACATAAAGAAAAAATTCATTTCAAATTATTTATCAAAAGGTAACCCAAGTCATGTAGAATTCAAAACTTTAATTAAGTTTTTTTTAAAAATGTGTTTTGATGTGAAAAATGAATACATAAACAAAACGTTTTAGGAATGTCACACGAGGAATTTTTTTTTATCAAGAACACAAAAGGAATTTATTTTTTGAGAATTTTTCTTGGATGTTATTTTTCAAGAATATTTCAAATGCCAACCTATTTGATATTTTTTATAAATAATTGATTGAATCAATTTTGATTTAGTTCTGAATTTTTGAAGTCAAGATCATGAAGCCTTAAAAAACCATTGATGTTATGAACACAAATGATAACTATTTTCACCTTTTGTTATTTTAATGATTAATTTGACTCATTCCTTTAAACATGTACTAAATAAACAAGAAAAAATATGTAATGTGTAAGTGTAAGCACACTTAAAAAGAAGAAGAAGTCAGGAATTGGGTTAGGAATGGGTCAGGAATGGTTCAAGAATCAAAATGTTAATACATATTATAATTATTTGGGTGTGCATTATTTTTCACAAGTGTGTGCGTAGGTGGGGAACACATAGCCCATCTAGTCCAATCAAATAAACCAATGTATAAATAGATGAAATTTTATTTCTTAAATTTGGTCCAACTTTCTTGTGATTTTGGCAAGGTGGCTCCTAGTGATACCACCCAAGGAAAAGGTTGCTGAATACAATAAGGTACTAATGAAAAGAAACAAGATTTTTTTTAATTTGCATTTAGTACGACACAAGAGAAGAAACACTCGATAATCATTTAAGCAATTTGTACTTTCATTATGCATTTTACCAAGGCATCTTTACACCCAAGAATCTAAAATATGAGTAAAATTCAAATTGATGGATCCTATCAAGGTAACAATTGTTAAAATTGAAAATCAGTAATAAATATTTTTTTGATTCAAACTTAAAATTGATGGGTTTTGATTTTTTGAAAAATAAAAAAAAAGCAAAATCAACAATTCTTTGTGTTTGTTGTAATTGATGGTTCATCTGAAATTAAAAATAAGGCAACACTCATTTTTATGTTGGAGGTATAATCAAGATTTAAACATATTCCAATTTTTAATTCTAGTTGAGGGGGGAAATCAAATAGGCCATAACATTATAATAAACAAGTCCTCCAATTAAAAAATAATAGATCTTTTTAGTAAGGTTACAATTTAGGGGTTTTTCTTAAACATTTTCAAAAAATTAGCTGAATTAGTGAAATTTATTCTACACAAACACATTTCTTCAAAATTTTCTCAATTGTTTTTCAGTAAATTAAAAGTATTTGTTGCAAGAAAATCACTCTTGAACTTGGTCATGTAAGATCAATATTCATGGCTTGGATTGTACAACATAAATGCATGCTATTTCTAAATTATCGTCAACAACTACCAATTTTCAAGGGTTAGACATACATGCCAAATTGGTCAGGTTGGTAAAGCTGCATGACATTGGGTTTATTTTTGTGCCATAATTCCTCAACATAAGGAAATCAAATTGTCATGTATAAAGAAAATAAGGTATTCTGAAGTGCAATTATGCTTAAAACTAAGTAAAATTAAAGTAAATTAAATACCATGGCACAAACCTTTGTGTACTTTACATCTTTTTGTTCTTGTTTCTAGGCAATGGTCAATATTGGTAAAATGTAATTACCATCATCATTACAATAGTGGATACATTATCCATATGTATAAAACATTTGCCATGCCAATTGATATTTATTAATATTATTTTGCATTTTCATTCCACATTGAGTTGCAATTATTTGATTGTGTGTTTCATCCAAAATGTGATTTTTCATTAACCCTAAAATGACTGATGATGTGCAAAACAATCAAGAATGGAGAATTCCTATTTAAGCAAATTAATCTAATGAGACATGTGCCAAAACTTTCAATCACTCTTGTCTATGTACCCTTTGAATGTGCCTTGAATCATGGTTGATCTAACATGTTGAAATTTGGACCATCTACACTTGGCATGCACTCTAAATTTGGGGTGACAACTTTGGGGACCTTGGAATCACTTGGAAAGTGAAACAAATTCTCTAGCACTTGTGTTTAACAAAAATATTTGAGCCTTTCTCTTTTTGTTTATCCATCACAAGTTACAATATGTATTGTTTAAGCAGCTGGTACACCAAGTCATGACACAATGTTCAGGATCTTTTAAAACTGAAACTTTGGAACATACCTCATCTTAAACAAAGTCATGGATCTCAAATGGTAGATGACAATCTCAATAATGATAGGAAACCTGGGCAGCTTTTTTCAAAGCAACCAAAAGAAGTACACCTGAGGGTACTGAAAAGGTAAAATATGAAAGAAAGAAAGAAAGAAAGAACATGGGGGTGGAGCCAAGGAAGAAGGAAATGCTTTAAAGAAGTGAATTAAAAAACCTAGAAGCAAACTTGTCTATGGTCTTCAACCTTTGCAATCTTGAAGTCCTTTCAAACTCTGTACCCATTTGTATAACTAATAAATTGGAAAATTTATGTCGTCTTAGAGAGCCCCTATTTCAAGTTTTCACAAATTGATGTACTTTTTCCTTTCTAAAATGCACCGAAGGAGAACCTGGAGAGCATGGGTTGAACAAATGCAAGAGGAATTGTTTTCACATCTAAGTCAGTTGGGTACCATAGCATTTGACAATTTATGACCATAATTTGCAAAGGTTCTTATTCCGTCTTTGCCATTTTTACTTTGGTGGCTAGGGTGCACAAGGTGGACTCTCTTTCTCATTCATTAATGCCCTTCTTGCCCAACTAAGTTAGTACCATAATTGCATGGGTACTACCAATATAGAAATTCAGAAATAGTATTGTGTATAGGTCACCATCTTTCATCTAATGGAATAGACTTTTTGGATCCAATATTAATTTTTCTATATCCACCCAATTTTCACTATGACAACACTACTTAGGCTGAGAAGGATTGTCAACCTGATGTGCGTGGCATGGACATTCCAATCATGGGATTCAAGGCAGGCAATAGTCACTCCAGAAAATACGCTCTCAACAATGGTCATGCCATGAACATCCCATGATGGCACAGAGTGCCCTTATTATGCTAGCTTTAGAGGAAGAAAAGGCTATTTTACCACTTAGAATACATTGGACCCACTTCATGATATGGGCATTATTCATTCATTTTTCCATTGGTCTATTGCTCGCCTTTATGATGTAGGCAACACTTGTGATTCATTTGTTGGTAGCCTTTGGCCCATTTTGTTGCAAGGGAAAACAACTCCCGGATCATCATCATCATCATCATCATCGACACACATGAAATTAAAATCCTTTATGGAATACGTGGCACCATTAAAGTGGACACACTGGATCCCATAGGGAACACCCTGAAGCTATTTACCCTCGGGTCAAAATTGTCTTTGGATAAGTGTATAATGTCCTGATATTAAAACAATGGAAATGACCTAAAGAGCCCACCACAGAAAAACATAAATTATGTCAATCTCTATGGTATTGGGAAGAGGCTATTAGTGATACATGCTTGGGATGGTGTGAACTCTCACAATCACTGTACTTGAAAGATGTGAAGAGCTCACTCACCTTTGCAATCAAGTTAAGTAGTGCATTATAGAGCCTCTCTTGTTGTAAACCACAAGTGTGATTTTGATCATAATTTATCATATTTTTGGCCAGGCAATCACCAAATGGATGAACACCACTAACTAACTTGCACTACCCATCTCCCCCCTTGTTGTGACTTCACAAGTCATCTACTTACAATTCTCTTAGTGCAACAAAAAAGCTCTAACAACTTTGACCTAAGATTAAGAATATATATTGGGTGGTGTATTTGGATGTCCAAATCAGCGGGTCTTTTGCACATATACTTTTTTACCCTAGGCTCAGTTTCATCTTGATTAAACAATCTTTGAAATAATGAAATTAGTTTTTGTGAAAATATGAGGCTGGGGTGTTGAAAACCAACATAATTATAGCAGGTTACATCTGAATAATTTCACTCCTCATATGACAATATCATAGTAGATTGTGAAAAAATAATAATGTCTAAAAATAATCATTTATTGAAAAAAAAAAGGGGTATTCATTATGTCCATGTGGAAACTGACACTAGACTTGAAAATTGAAAATGGTGAAGGATTTTGCTGGGTTGAAGTCCAGATTTTTCATGCTGAAGTTCGGTAGTACTACTTATTACACTTTTTTTTACTACTTCTAAGAAACACTCCTAACATTTACACAACAAAAAACACTCACAAACTTTGAACTAAGATTAGAAAAAAATATTGGGTGGCATTTTTGGATGCCCAAATCAATGTGTTTTTGCACACATGTAAATAATACTACAACCTTTGCCTGTATACAGACAGGGTTACAAAGGTGAAGGATTTGGTGGGGTTGAAGTCCAGATTTCTCATGCTCAAGTACACACTAGTAGTAGTAGTACTACTACTACTCAATCCCTATGATAAGAAATCACTCCTAACAATTTGCACCTTCTTTCTGAATGTCCCCTTCCAGTGTGTGTAGGACGTCACATGTGGCGGTGGTGCTCAAGAAGATAGATTCACAAACACCCAATTGATCAAATCTGATCAACAAAAGTGAAGCTATAACATGTATATATATGAATGTGATGC
>Ga0116227_10009111_pt1 | contig 18217 bp, 13 predicted proteins | sample S1TSphgellanicum_FD_89693 | JGI IMG/M metagenome (GOLD analysis project Ga0116227, IMG submission 89693) | Host-associated microbial communities from peat moss isolated from Minnesota, USA - S1T2_Fb - Sphagnum magellanicum MG | ecosystem: Host-associated > Plants > Peat moss > Unclassified... | reverse complement strand
GGTGGTTAGGATACTAGCGAATGAATGTTATGGGTATAGGTTTTGACTTATTAATACCTGCCGTTCAAGCATACGATTGGGAAGATTGAACTGAAGTAACCTTGCAGTTCCCTGACCAATCTGAGTTCTCCCTTCAATTCTGGCACCTTTGAGAAAGAAATGTTCATTCCAAACCTGACGACGGGGATTGAACAACGGGACAATTTCTTGACTAAGTTGATCTATCGTAGCAAAATCAGATCCTTTATAACGGTTACAGGATAGACAGGAAAATGCTAAATTATCCTCAGTAGTTACTCCACCATGTTTTACAGCAATAATATGGTCTACTTCATGGGTATAAATTGAATAATCCTGATGTATTAGGCAGTATTCACAACATCCTGAAGCTCTCTGTAGTACCAGCTTACGCAGATCCGTAGAAATTGAGTTAGATGTCATCTTAGCTAATCACGCTTTAAGGCTCTTGCCTTTAACAAAGTCATCAAGTGTTCTAATTGCTCATAAACATCTAACTCAGCTAATTCCATTGAATCGATTGTTGCAGTGCGGTTTTTTTCTAATAAGTCTGACAAGCGCTTTTGAGCTTGAGGAGAAACTTTAAAAACAACTATTTCTTCAGGTGTTGGACGCTTAATTAAAAAATCACAGACTTCTTGATAAACTGCGGGAATGTCTATCGTTTCTGTTTTGATTATTGGTTGAGAGTTTGTGGATAAATTAGCAGCATCTAACAACTGCACAAGCAATTCTGGTAGACGATTTTGCAGCGGTTCTAAACGTTGAGCTAGTTCATCGGAGATTTGAATTGTTAATTCTACCATTGGCAGGGTCTTTGCAATTTTTGCGGTAATTTGGTTAGAGCCGTGATGAGTGGAGCAGTGGTTACTTAGGTAATTGGATTGGGAAGAAACATTAATTGTCCTGTTGATTTAACCACAAGAGCAAATCATCTCTCCCTCCCGTAAAAGTTGGTGAATTAAGTTTAGCTCAAACCTTAACCCAGCAAAAAGCTTAGTACAGCCGAGCAAATTTTGTCTCTCGCTCTTTCTCGTAATTCTAGCAATTATTTGAGTTTGGGGTGAGTCACCGGAAGAAAGTCAACCAAATTTGTAAGAAAAGGCAAGGATTTGGAGCGTCTGGTTTTAGCCAGGGCAATGCGATCGCATTTACAAAATCGGATGCTAGTATATGGTAATCACACGGTGGTTTTTGGGTAGTCAGGATACTGATAAATAGATATTGCTGAAGTAAGTAACCGAGCAGAAATATTTACAAACTAATATCTGGTCTAATCTAGACTGGATAAAGGATTGCAGCAAGAGAGTTTGTGTAATTAATTCTGCTCAAGTACTTAAAACATTTGGCTATATACTAGGGTAGTAGACTGCAATAGTATTAGGTAAGCGGAAAGAGTTAGAAGATGGGGTAGTGGTAAATATACAGGACTTTTTCAATCCCCTTGCAGGGAATAGGTAAGCGGAAAGTTTCTCTGAAAATTCTTTTACTTTTTTCAGATTTATAGTTTCAATCCCCTTGCGGGGAATAGGTAAGCGGAAAGCTAAATCCTTTCAGTATTGCGTTTTTGAACAACGCAAGTTTCAATCCCCTTGCGGGGAATAGGTAAGCGGAAAGTATTCCCTGGGAGAATAACATTAAAATACATAAAAAGTTTCAATCCCCTTGCGGGGAATAGGTAAGCGGAAAGACCGCCCTTTGAAACTCAATCTAGCAGCAGGTTCTAGAAGCAATTTTGGCAGACCTGAGCGGAAACTTCATTCCAGCCTCTGTTCGCTCCCTCATTGAACCTGATTGAAACTGTGAAACTATTTATTTGTCAAGGTTCTGGCGATTTGGCAGACCCCCCAGGGTTTTTGCCCTCACTTCGATTTGCCAAACGTGTTGTTAATAATATAACTATATTATAGTTGTTTCCCCTTGTCTAGATACATTTAACAGTAGACCAAAAAAAAGTATTCGTTATTTCTCAGGCACAGGGCAGTAAATTTGATCGCTATCCTCCACCATTGAGGGTTTGGGTATTAGTTTTTCTCCCCTACTCCCCTTAATCTAAAATTCTTCTTAGATAGAGTGAGCCATCAAATATAGTCACTTACTACTGTCAAGAGCGAAAATTCACTAACTGCCCACAACTAGTGAGACGATGATTGACGTTGTGATGGTTAATCTTATGCTTAAGCTGTAAGGTTACAAACATACCAACTTTTCCATCTTTTTGACCGCTGATAAGCGGAGGAAGAGTACCTGGTGCAGTACGTAGCCAAGTTGGTTGATTTGTTATATCAACTTGATAGGTCAAAACAAAACTTCTTGCTGGGGTTGGGGTCCAAACGGCTGCTAGCTCTAACCCTAAAGCGATCGCTCCACCATTACATAAAGTGTTCATGGCAGTACAATCTTACTATAGTTCGCAAAATCCTGATTAAATCCTTCGGCTTTTTGTAACTCGATTTTAAATTAGGTGAACCGGGAGCTTAATAAAATGTAGTCTACCATCCCAATCAAGCTGATTAAAGGCCATGTAGTGTGGAACACATATTCTTGTAACCAATAAATTAAGTTACCACTCTGGTGAAAGCATTTGGTAGATTATATGCACTCCAAACTTAGATATTGAGGTAACATTTCCTGGCTAATTATAAAAGTATAAGTATTTACTAAAGTCAAGCAGGGTCATACCCTCCATAATTATGGAAACCAAAAGTTCTTATGATAAAGCTTGACGGGGCAGAAGCTGGCGATGTTATAACAGCGTTATGACAGCACAAAAGCAAAGATTACAGAAGTTACAGAAGCTACAGAATCTTGATTTTTTCTAGAGCCTCAACTCCTGAACTTCTTTAGTAAAAATTCTGAACTCCTGAACTCCCTGTTTATTACTGAAAGATTTTTATAAGTAGGTGGATCATAGAGTGATGGAAGAAGCTGACACCTCAAACAACTGGACTGTGATTGAACCCCTAAATTCTGCTAATTCAGCACAACAGTCACAGACTAGTTGTCCTTTTTACTCAGTTGTGCAACATGAGAACATAGTTGTGAAAGATTTGCCACTCCTCAAGCCAGCTGGAGAACAACAGTATGATACCGTGGTTGTAAATTTCTCGGCAAACACCATCCGAGAGGACTGGGTTGCAGAGCCAGAAAAGGATCAACAAGCACTTATCGACTCAGAATTTCAAAAGCTACTAGCATTGAATGAAGAGTTGCGTGCAGCTAATACTAAATTGTATGAGCAGGTGGAACAGTTAAAAACTGAACTAAGTGAATCCCAAAAGGTTCTGCAGTGGCAAAAAACACGCTCCAGTGTCACTGAGTCCATGCTCAATCAACAAACTCAAGAACTCGGTGCGGCTCGAGAACAAATTAAGTCCCTACACCAGCAATTAGAAACAGCTTTGCAGAACGTTCAACATCAAGAAATTTCTCACGAAAGTTACAAAGCAAAGTTTCAGATCAGCCAACAAAGGATAGCCCAATTAGAACGGGAGTGTTCCCTGTTGCATACAAATTACAGCGAACAGTCTCAGCAGCTATTAGAATCAGAAAATACTGGTCGGGAATTGCGGACTAGATTGTTACGACAACAGCGCCAGACGCTACAGTTTAAAGCCGCTCTAGAAAAATGTCTAGATACAAATGTCCCCAACGATAACAACTTAGACGATTCTAGCGATCGCGCTCCTAACACCACTAAAGGACAGTCTAGGTTCTCACGAAAGGCCAGGTCTTTGTTTCCCAACGCCCAGCCAATCAAACCTTGGTCAGCAGAATCAGAATTACCAGAGGAACCAGCAATACCGACACCGGAACCACCAGTACCAGCACCGACACTAGAAATCGAGGTTGGGACCACTACACCTAACTCATCAAATCTAGACCTGCAGTTAGATACTCTGATTCAAATGTTTTTTACCTCCCAGCCAGAAAATCATCCAGAGGCTGAACCGCTCATAGTGGAGACTGTAGCTACCACTCTAGGGGATCATGAGGAATCAGAGCCTGTGTTCAAGGATGATTCTGGGGCAGATTGGTTAGGAAACTTGACGTTGTCACCAGAATCATCTAACCCAGAAACCGAAGACTACTGGTCAGAAACCCAACCATTGGATGAATCTACGGCTAATCCCAAGTCCCCCTCACCGATAGTTTATCCCAACCGTCCACCTAAGGGGCGTAAGTCCTTAGCTGCTGTAGAACTACCAAAATTTGGACCCAAGACCTAATCACCAATCTCCAATCACCACTGTCTCTGAGTTAACTTTCGTAACTGGATTAGCCGATGGCGCTTTATTGATGGAAATCGCATATTTGATCGCCAACAACTGTAACCACAGTGCCGGGTAGCGTGGTTCTAACCAAGGTTGGCTCCAATTCAACCAACGGGGGAACCAACCACTTAGCAAAGTACTCCCTAGGGTATGAAGGCTGAAGTAAAAATAGCTGCCCAGCCACCGGATCAAATCTTTGGCGCCAGCAAGTTGCCAAATTGACAACAGCAATTGGGGATTTTTACCAGCAGCTTTGATAGCTAGGTAGTTAAAGGTCAACCAGTCGCACCGATCTTTGATAAAGTTATCTGCCACTTCTGGGGGTTCGTTAGCTAACAACCCGAAGAAAGTGTTGAGCATGGAATTAATTTGGGCTGGGGGGATAAATTTCCCTGTTGGGACCATCATCCCTTTGGAAAATAACCATGTTACGGAAACGTTGCTTTGATAGGCACTAATTTTATCCAAGTGCTGGCGACTTAACAGATTATGCTTGAGAGCAGTATCTAATAGGGCAGTTAGGCGATCTAAATTCCGAACCAGGGAACCAAAGCCAGTAAAGACTAGGGGAGATTGGAGTGAAGCAGCATCACCAATGGCAATTAATCGGTCAAAGGCAACTTGGCGATCGCCTCTGCCGACGCTGAAATGCCCAGGGATGTAACCAAAAGTCGGCTTTTTCCACACCAGTTTATCTACATCGCACCTGCGATACTCTGGCAAAATAGTAAAAAAGTCCTCATACATTTCCAGCAAAGAACCTGGGTTTTCGGCGTTAACTTCGTGGTAGTGAAATAAATAAATTGTCAGATCCTCCCCAGAACCAGGAAACAATTCCCAGATTAGTTGTCTACCACGGGAAATATCTCCGTGACTGTAAAGCACATCCCCATACTGAGAATCCCACACCCCCGGTTCAAACCCTGACACAATGGCCCCTACCGTCGGACAAACGCTGTCATAAGCTCGACCACCATTCAATTGCCAGGCAATAGGAGAGGCAGTACCCATAGCATCTACTATCATCCGTCCGCTTACTTGCCGTTTTTCTCCACTGGGTAGATGCCTGAGAGTAACTAAAACTTGTGATGGACTGATATCCACCTGGGTAAACTCCGTCTCATCCCAAATTTCACCACCTGCGGCTCGTAGCTTTTGCCCACACAGATCCAGCCATTTCTCGGAATCTAAGGCTAAATTCAGGACTGTGGGTGTATGTAGGACTGGTGCTTTTAAATGGGGTGGGTTGTTAGCATCAAAAAATTTATTTAGACCATCTTTGTACTCCCTAGCAAAGATCGTTTCTAGTTCAGCACTTGTGGCTAAATCCAGGTTGACTAGGGTTTGGATTTCATCCCGGGAAATATTCCATTCCCGATTCATCCGTCCAAAAGGTAGTCGCTCCACCAGTAGGACTTTATAGCCCAATTTTGCCATCACTGCTGCATGAATTGAGCCGAGAGCACCACCGATATAGATGATGTCGTATTGGGTATCTGGGGACTCTTGACTGGAGATTGAATGGGAAAAAACCACCTGTCTTGGCTGTTGCGGATGACGCACCCCCTCCCGCCAGCGTTGTTCCCACCAGTATGCACGTTTCAGGTCATTCTCCCCATTAGGCATTTTTTGAAAATACTTAACAGTCAGGGGATAGTAGGGTTCTAGTGCGGCAAAAATGGATTCCTGTGATAAATCAATCGCTGGTGGTTCTGGGTAGGAGTGGGGGAAGCGTTTTCTGATTCCTGTGATCAAACGGCGGAGAATCTGCTGCTCCTGAGGAAAAGGTTTATCTGCCCAGCGAAAAACTTTGAGGTAAGTTGTGCGTTGTACAGACCAGACAAATAGGGAAAGTTCATCTGGTAAATTTTCCGCTATGGTGCCAGTGGCAGTTGTATCTCTAACAGGGTTTCTCAGGCGCAAGCCTTGGGGAGTCAGCACTTTTTCCCCACTTCCCGGCAAAAAATCTGCTTGTAGCCAGTGGCATACAGCTCCTGTATCGGGGGTAGGAACTTCTAAATAAAGGACTTCTTTCATCTGTTTTATGCCTCTCCAATCGATCTACTCACTCAGACAGATTTGACGAAGGCAGAAAATACGCTAGACTCCGCCCTATCACGTTGCATAAAGATTCAGTAAAGAGATTGTAATAGTTCGTCAAATTTATTAATCATTTAGTTCTATTTGTGTAGTCCACATCATGAATTATCCCATTCCAGAGAGTCCCCAAGAAATTTTTGCCCTGCGACAGCAGCCAGTTGATGAGGAACTAGTTGCAGCAGCGATCGCTGGAGTCGTAAAAATTGTTCGTGCTCAAGGTAAATCCTTGGAAGAATTAACTGCCCAAGTGTTAGCAGATGACCCAGTACTAGATCGACAACAGCGACGCTGGTTAAGTACGTTGGTTGCTCAGGCTTGGGAACGTTTCGTTTGAAGAATTGGGGATTAGGGCATCTGTTCTCCTCTCAATCCCCAATTCTACTACCCCAACAACAAGCCGTACTCTAATCCTTCTACGACCGCTTGATAGGAAGCCTCCAAGATATTGGTGGAAACACCCACAGTTGTCCAGCGTTGCTGACTGTTGCGTGATTCTACTAACACACGGGTTTTGGCTGCGGTGCCTGTATGTCCGTTGAGAATCCGCACTTTATAATCTGTCAGTTCAAAGGCAGCAATTTGGGGGTAAAAATTGACTAGAGCTTTACGCAAAGCGGCATCCAACGCTGCCACTGGTCCATTGCCTTCCGCTACTTCGAGAATATCTTTGCCGTTGACACTCACTTTAATTGTCGCTAGGGCATTACTAGATTCTTTCCCTTCAATCAAGTCGCAGTGGACTTGAAATCCCTTGACATCAAAAAACTTTTGGCGATCGCCCAAGGCTTCATACATTAGTAGGGCAAAACTTGCTTCTGCTGCTTCAAATTGATAACCTTCACTCTCCAAATCTTTCAGCCGTTGGAGAATTTGCCGGGACTGGGGGTGTTCTTTATCAAGTTCAATACCAAAGGTCCGGGCTTTTGCTAGAACATTACTAAGTCCAGACTGTTCAGAAATAACGATCCGGCGACGATTTCCCACATATTCTGGCTGAATGTGTTCGTATGTTTGGGGGTTGCGTTCTACTGCCGATACATGAATACCGCCTTTGTGAGCAAAGGCAGAACGTCCCACAAAAGGAGCATGTTCGTCAGGGGCAAGGTTTACCACTTCACTTATGAAGCGACTAGCTTCTGTAAGTTGATTTAACTGGTATTCCTCAATACATCTATAACCCAATTTTAGTTGTAAATTGGGAATCAGTGAGCAGAGGTTAGCATTGCCGCAACGTTCACCATAACCATTAATTGTCCCCTGGACCATTTTGGCTCCAGCGATGACTGCGGCTAGGGCATTAGCAACGGCCAGATCTGAATCATTGTGGGTGTGAATTCCAATTTGGGGAGTTGATCCCCAGTGTCCAGTCACCTTAACTACATCTTGAACAATCTGAGTAACTTCATGGAGTAAAGTTCCACCATTAGTATCACATAGTACCAACCATTGAGCACCAGATCTAAAAGCAACCTCTAGTGTTTGTAACGCATAATCTGGATTGTGTTTGTAGCCATCAAACCAATGTTCTGCATCATAGATGATGTCCCGCCCCTGGGAACGGAGATACTCAATGGTGTCGCCGATCATTGCCAAATTTTCTTCTAGACTGGTCTTGAGTCCTGCTGTAACGTGTAAATCCCAAGATTTGCCGAAGATTGTTATCCAGCGTGTACCTGCAGCCAGAATAGATTGCAGCATAGGTTCTTGTGCTGCCCTAGTCTGGGGACGGCGAGTCGAGCAAAAAGCCACAATTTCAGCTTGTTTGAGTGGATTTTCTTTTATTTGCTCGAAAAATTGGATATCTTTAGGGTTTGCACCAGGCCAACCACCTTCGATAAAGGGAATCCCCAGTTGATCTAGTTGGCGGGCAATGCGTAACTTATCTTCTACGGACACTGATAGCCCTTCCCGTTGAGTGCCATCTCGTAAGGTGGTGTCGTAGATCCAAAGTTGGGATGAGGGGTTTGTGGTCATAGTTGGGGATTAGTAAGAATTACTCAGTACCCAGTACCCAGAATTTTGCTACAAATATAGCATTTACCTCCTCCCTAACAGCTTGGCTATGGCAACTAAGGTAAATCTGTGGTTAAGGTAGAAGGCAAAGTGTTAGCAGCAAATTGGCATGACAAGGTACGGTGAGCTAGAAGTCTACACGCTTCTTCCTCATTCTCCTACAATAAATATGCTTTTAGTTTGACAAATTGAGGTTATAGTCCGTGTAAAGTGACAAAATGTGCTGGATTTTGGCAGGTTATTAAATAGTGTGGACACCAGAAGGTTAAAAAGGAGAAAAACAAGATGGGTAGATGGACACCCCTGATTCTGATGGCTGGAGGCTTGGCGATTCTGTTGGGTACCTTGCTGGGGATCAACTTCCCTATGGGAGGACAACAAGGAACAAAGGTGACATCAGTTCGCCGGGATGCAAGAGTACTCCCAGCTAATATTGATGTTAATAGCAGTGATACCAGGAGACAGCCAACCTTTGATACTCGTAGAAGGGTTGCTCAAAGTAACGCCTCCAACGAACCAGAACCAACAAATACTGAGAATACACAAGACAATAACACTACTAACGACAATACGACAGATTCCCAATCAACAGATACCAGCACTACAAGCGATTCCCAGTCTCAAGATAACTCATCAAAAGATAACGACCAAAACAACAACCAACCGATTCGGGCTTTGTGGTAAGCGTTGGTTAGCTGCAACAAAATTCATCCCCCTCATCACTCATGGGGGATAGGGGGACGGATTTTGATTTTGTGGTTGGTATTAAAACTTCTCAATCAGTAATTAATTTTATGTAGCTAAATTAAAGCTGACGACGGTTTCACAGATACTCTCCACCACCACTACTTCTTCATCTTCCCTATATGCGGTTGAATAGTCGGCGTTGCATAATGGCACTATGAACTAGGCAAGAACGGGAACATCCTCAAATTTCAGATAGTGTATTAATAATCGAAGGGAATGTTTCAGCATTTATACTGATTTAGAATAACATAAAGTTTTCCGATGTAGTCGCGCTAAATAATGCCGTAATCGAGTGTTTTCTCCCTCAACTCTGGTCAATCAATTTTGGATTTTGGATTAGGGATTTGCCAATTTTAGATTAGGTGGAAGAAGAGGAGATAAGGTATAAAGGTGGACATTGGTGGAATAATGGGAAAGAACCGAATCAATCCCTCTTCTAATCTAAAATCCAAAATTGCTTGAATTGGCGTTTGCAATCCACACAAATGTAATTTTGCTTACCTGCTTCTATGCCATTTTTGCGTATATGTGTGGATCCACATTTAGGACATTGCATCGGAATTTACCCTAACTACATACTGCCATTATGCAACGCCGAATAGTCTACTCTAATGGTTGTAGAAGTTGTCCGACTAGCCCTGGAGCCATAGGTGTATCAATACCGTATTTCACCGTCCATCGACTACGTGGCAGGTATAATGTGCCGAAAATCCTGTCTATCCAAGGAAAAATAGCCGCGTAGTTTTTATTAATATACTCCGCCCCATCATTGGTGTGATGCCAATGGTGGAATGCAGGAGAGGCTATCAGCTTCTCCAGGAAACCAAAACGCCACCGGACATTGGCGTGGATTAAGTAGCTCCAAATGTAACCAAATAATATATAGATTATCATGACTAAATCCCCGTTATTATACATCGGCTGCGCGAAGCCTAGTAAATATATAGGAACTAAGCCAGAGAAATGGATGAATGCTAAATCTAATGGATGTCCTCGGCTACTAACTAACCAGTCCATTTCCTCCGCACTATGGTGGATGGCATGGAAACGCCATAGCAAAGGAATCTCATGGGACCAACGGTGTCCCCAATAAGCACCGATATCTCCAATAATCATCGCTAGGACAAAGCGTATGGGCAGGGGAATATTCCCTATCAATGTGTACAACCCACTAGGTTGAACGAAATGATGTACTGTCCAGACGATTACGGATATGGGCAGAACCAGGAGCATTCTGAGTAGAATCCCATTGAGGAAATAATAGCCCAGATCTGTAAGAAACTCCTTACGGAAGACTTCCTGTCGATGCAGGGCACATAATCTTTCCAGTGGTACGAAAATCACTATGAGGGGCACCAACCATATAGATAGTCGGAAGAATTCTAATGCCAATGATAAGAATTGTCGGAGCATTTTCTAGGTCAAGACTAAAAAGATTTTCTTATTAAGTCAGAGAGTTCCTTTATGCAGGAGCTCCCTCAAGGCTATACGGGGCTGTACTGTTGTCCACCCGAGCAGATTCACCGTTAGTATTTGTCGGAGTGAAGCTGCCATTTTGTACAAAGTTTTGTGCGAAGGCTGGTGCTTGCACAGAAGAAACAAATGTTGAAATGGTTAGGGTTGACAAACCGATAATTGCTGATTTAGTCAATTTCATGTTGATTTGCACTGTTAATACAAGACTTCAGCCATGTAAATTTTCTAGCCAAAAACTACTATTTCATTTCCTTTTGAAATAACATCTAAAGAGAATCTTAAATTTTACAACCTACATTACGTACCCCAACTGTCACAAGCGGTCATGTCAAATGTCAAAATCTTCGACAGATTAATCTGTTCAGATTGGACTTATTTTCAGTATTTCTACTAATTGATAAAATTGCCTTCATCTTAAATTGTAACAAATAACCTAACAAATCAATCGAATCTTTGAAAATCTACCCGATGTTTTAGTAGATAATCTTACATGCAACGGTTCGGAATTTAGGGGTTAATTAACATGAAACTAAGTAAAACAGCAATTATCGGATGTTCAGCCATCACCCTTTCAACATTTATTTCTTCTGTGCCAGTACCGGCCCTCGCCCAAAATCTCGTCCAAAATGGTGGCTTTGTTCCCACAACCACACAGATACCATATGAGGACAATGAATCAGCATATTTAGGAACTGACTCATCATTTTTAGGATCTAATGATGGTCCGTTCACTGTTCCTGATTGGAGTTTTAACGACGGTTATACTTTTGTAGTTCCAGACGGTACGGCAGTATATACCAACCTAAAAGCTGCAAGCGGTGGGAGCCTTGTCCTCTATGGTAATAACCAGACTGAGAGTGTTAACGACCCTACTGGGTCAGGGTGGTTTATAGCAGCAGATGGGGCTTTTAACGTAGCTGCTATTCAGCAAACTTTGACTGGTCTCACGGTGGGAGAGCAATACGCGGTAACTTTTTATCAAGCAGCCGGACAGCAAACTGGTTTCTCTGGTTCCACTAGTGACCAATTCCAGGTTAGTTTTGGCTCAGAGAGTCAGGAATCAACTTTGATAAGTATTAATGGTACAGCTACTGAAGTTACCCCTTGGGAGGAACAAAGCATGACGTTTACAGCCGATAGTACAAACGATGTGCTTAGTTTCTTGCCTCAAGGCAATCCGGGTGAACCTGAGCCACCTTTTGCTCTCTTAGCCGATGTCTCGGTTAACGCTACCTCTACAGTTCCTGAACCTTTATCTGGATTTGGTTTAGGTGCAATAATCGCATTAGGGTTAGGTGTTTGTTTGAAAAAATCGAAGTTAGCAAACAAGAAGTAAAATTTGGACTTACGCACTGTACCAATTGACCATCATGTGTGTGAAGGAAGTTATCTTGTGTAAGGCTTTTGGGATGACCAATGGCTGATGTTATGCTGCGCTATTAGATAAATAGCGTTGGCGTAGCCCCCGTCTCGGCATCGCTCCAAAAATCACGTGAAAATGCCCGAAACCCATACCCCATGTTTGGTATTTCCTATCAATGCGTAAGTCCATAGGAGTAACCATTCTTGTTCCCTATTACCGATAACTAGTTTAGCATAACAAGTACGGTAGAGCCAATATATCAAACTTAAAGTGGAATACTATAACCAAAAGGAGGTAGGAATTGGGGACCGCTATCGCAGTGCTTAGGCAAGTATTTACCCCATTGATTTGTTAGCCCTTGATAAAACAAAATTCTACCGCATCTTTCGAGGATAAATTTCCCACTGCTAAGATGTGATAGCCTTTTAGTACCAATTGAAATTAGAAATTGCTAAACCAAACCATAACTAATTAGGGTAATTGCGTCGCCTATTTTTAACACTTTGGCAAAGTCTACCACCAAGGAGCGATCGCTCTTGTCCACTGACCTAATTTCTTAACTTATAGTATCATTAAGGATTGTCTCACGGGGCAGCACTCGCCGATATGTCACAACAGCCAGTAGCATCCTTAAATGGGCATTATCCCGTTCCTAGTCAAAACCAGCAGAACACAATCCGGATTCGCGGTGCCAGGCAGAACAACCTCAAGAATATTGACCTGGAACTGCCACGCGATCGCCTGATTGTGTTCACAGGTGTTTCGGGTTCGGGTAAATCTTCCTTAGCCTTTGATACAATTTTTGCCGAGGGGCAGCGTCGCTACGTGGAATCCCTCAGCGCCTATGCTCGGCAATTCCTCGGACAGTTAGATAAGCCAGATGTGGAAGCAATTGAGGGCTTAAGTCCGGCAATTTCCATTGACCAAAAATCTACCTCCCACAACCCCCGTTCCACCGTGGGGACAGTGACAGAAATTTACGATTATCTGCGGTTGTTATTCGGACGCGCTGGTGAACCCCATTGTCCCCTGTGCGATCGCTGTATTTCTCCCCAAACTATCGATCAGATGTGCGATCGGATCATGGAACTTGCCGACCGTACGCGCTTCCAAATCCTCGCCCCCGTTGTCCGGGGCAAAAAAGGCACCCACCGGAAACTTTTATCTAGTCTGGCTTCCCAAGGTTTTGCTCGTATCCGCGTCAATGGGGAGGTGCGTGAACTCTCAGATGCAATTGAATTAGATAAAAATCTTATCCACACTATTGAAGTAGTAATTGACCGCTTGGTGAAAAAGTCCGATATTCAGGAGCGTCTAGTCGATTCTTTATCTACCTGTCTTCGGCAATCTAATGGGGTTGCGGTAATTCAAGTCCTGGAAGATCCGACCAACCCATCATTAGAAATGGTATTTTCCGAAAACTTTGCCTGTCCAGAACATGGGGCAGTGATGGAGGAATTATCACCACGGTTATTTTCCTTTAACTCTCCCTACGGTGCCTGTTCCCACTGTCACGGAATTGGCAGCCTCAGAAGATTTGCCCCTGACTTGATCGTACCTGATCCCGAAGCCCCAATGTACGCGGCCATTGCCCCCTGGTCTGAGAAAGAGAACTCCTACTACTTAGAGTTACTCTACAGTTTAGGACAGACTTATGGATTTGAGTTGCAAACTAATTGGAATAAGCTGACAGCACAACAGCAACAAATTGTCTTGTACGGAGACGAAAGCACCTTTAAAGGGGTAGTTCCCATCCTGCAAAGACAATTTGAAGGCGGGTCGGAACTGATCAAGCAGAAATTAGCAGATTATTTAATTGATCAACCCTGTGAAGTTTGTGGTGGCAAGCGGTTAAAACCGGAAGCCTTGGCGGTGAGATTAGGACAGCATAATATCTTAGATCTAACCGGAGTATCAATTCGGGATTGTAGACAGAGAATCGAACAATTGCAGTTGAGCGATCGCCAGATGCAAATTGCTGATTTAGTCCTGCGAGAAATTCGGGCTAGGTTGCAATTTTTGTTAGATGTAGGGTTGGATTACCTCACCCTAGATCGTCCGGCCATGACCCTATCCGGTGGTGAAGCTCAACGTATCCGCCTAGCAACCCAAATTGGTTCAGGGTTAACAGGAGTTCTCTACGTTTTAGATGAACCGAGTATTGGTCTACATCAACGAGATAATGGGCGGTTATTGAAAACCTTAATTAAATTGCGGGACCTAGGCAATACCTTAATTGTGGTTGAACACGATGAAGAAACCATCCGTGCTGCTGACTACATAGTTGATATTGGTCCTGGGGCAGGGATTCACGGTGGTAACATCGTTGCTCAAGGCGATTTAGAGGCATTACTCACCGCTGAAACTTCCTTGACAGGAGCCTATTTGTCAGGACGACGGGTAATTGCTACCCCAACTACCCGACGGGAAGGGAATGGGCGGAATTTAATCATTAGGAATGCCCATCGCAACAACTTAAAAAATATTAATGTCGAAATTCCCTTAGGGAAACTAGTAGCTGTGACCGGTGTTTCTGGTTCCGGCAAATCCACCTTAGTCAACGAACTACTCTACCCATCCCTCCAGCACCACCTCCTGAAAAAAGTTCCTCTCCCCAAGGAATTAGGAGAAATCAAGGGATTAAATGGTGTTGATAAAGCCATTGTGATTGACCAGTCACCCATTGGCAGAACACCCAGGTCTAACCCAGCAACCTACACTGGCGTTTTTGATGTAATTCGGGATGTGTTTTCCCAAACAGTAGAAGCTAAAGCCAGAGGTTACAAACCGGGACAGTTTTCCTTTAACGTCAAAGGGGGACGTTGTGAAGCTTGTAGCGGCCAGGGTGTAAATGTAATTGAAATGAACTTTCTCCCTGACGTATATGTACAATGTGAAGTCTGCAAAGGAGCAAGATATAACCGCGAAACCTTGCAGGTGAAATATAAAGATAAGTCTATTTCCGACGTTCTCAACATGACAGTTGAGGAGAGTTTAGATTTCTTTCAAAATATTCCCAAAGCCGTAACTCGGTTGCAAACTTTAGTTGATGTAGGCTTGGGATATGTCCACGTGGGACAACCAGCCACAACTTTATCTGGTGGAGAAGCCCAGCGGGTAAAATTAGCAACAGAATTATCGCGACGAGCTACGGGAAAAACCCTTTATCTCATAGATGAACCCACAACTGGATTATCTTTCTATGATGTGCATAAGTTATTGGATGTCTTACAAAGATTAGTAGATAAGGGAAATTCAATTTTAGTCATTGAGCATAATTTAGATGTGATTCGGTGTGCTGATTGGGTAATAGATTTGGGACCTGAAGGAGGCGATCGGGGCGGGGAAATTATTGCTGTGGGGACACCAGAAGATGTAGCGCAAAATCCCCTATCGTATACTGGGGAGTATTTGCGGCAGATCTTGCAGCAGTACTCAGTGGGGAAGAACTAGTGTTTTTTTCTTGATCCCTAGGAAAATTTGGCTGAAAGTGAGCTGACAAAATCCTAACTTGCACCAAATCCTCCACCACCAGGGGTCTCGATCACAAAAACATCTCCAGTTAGCATTTCCACTGTGGCAGTGCTGTCTAAATCCTCCTGGGTTCCATCTTGACGCTGTATCCAGTTGCGTCCCACTTGTCCAACCCCCCCACCATTCAACCCAAAGGGCGGGACCAAGCGATGACCAGAAAGAATATTCGCTGTCATTGGTTCCAGAAACTTAATCCGGCGAATCACACCATTACCACCTGAATATTTTCCCTCACCGGCGCTATGGGGACGGAGACAAAAGCTTTCTACTTGCACAGGATAACGAGTTTCTAAAATCTCCGGGTCGGTCAACCGTGAGTTAGTCATGTGGGTTTGGACTGCATCCGTCCCATCAAAGTCAACTCCTCCACCAGAACCACCACAGATAGTTTCATAATATTGATAACGTTCATTACCGAAGGTAAAATTATTCATCGTTCCCTGGGAAGCTGCTATCACACCTAATGCACCATATAAGGCATCAACTATAGTTTGGGAGGTCTCTACATTACCAGCCACTACTGCCGCTGGGTAGGATGGATTCAACATACAGCCTTCAGGAATAATAATTTTTAAGGGGTTCAAACAACCCGAGTTTAAAGGAATACTATCATCAACTAATGTGCGGAAGACATATAAGACAGCAGCTTGCGTTACAGCTTTAGGAGCATTAAAGTTACTATTTAATTGCTTAGATGTGCCAGTAAAATCAATAGTAGCTTGGCGGTTTTCGTGGTCAATCCTCACTTGAATATGAATTTTAGCTCCATTATCCATTGGATAGATAAATGCGCCATCTTTGAGAACATCAATGGCTCGTCTTACTGATTCCTCAGCGTTGTTTTGGACAAACTGCATATATGCTTGGACTGTGTCGATGCCATATTGAGCCACTATTTTATGTAATTCCTGTACTCCCCTTTCATTAGCAGCAATTTGGGCTTTGAAATCAGCGAGATTTTGTTCAGGATTCCGAGCCGGATACTGATGATTTGTGAGGAACTCTCTGACTTGAATTTCTCGAAAATGACTCTGTTCTACCAGCAGGAAATTATCAAAGAGAATCCCTTCCTCCTCAACTGTTGTACTGTGGGGAGGCATAGAACCAGGGGTAATTCCCCCAATATCCGCTTGGTGTCCCCGTGAAGCTACGAAAAATAGAGGCCTGGTATGGTTAGTTGGCAGAAATACTGGGGTAATAACGGTCACGTCGGGTAGATGAGTCCCACCGTTATAGGGGTTGTTAGATAAATACACATTACCTGGCTTGATTTGAGCACCTTGATGATTAATTAAACTAGTGACAGTTTCACTCATTGACCCCAAATGTACAGGGATATGGGGAGCACTAGCTACTAATAAGCCGGCAGCGTCAAAAATGGCGCAGGAAAAATCTAACCTTTCCTTAATGTTTACTGAGACAGCAGTGTTTTGCAGTACAATCCCCATTTGTTCGGCAATGAATTGATAGAGGTTTTTGAATATTTCTAACCGAATGGGATCTGGTTGATATATGGTGTCCATTTTAGTCTTCTCCTGATTTTTATTTGTGCAAAATCAAATGGTTATACTCATTTAATCTGGCTTGCCATGTAGGTTCAACGACAATTGTGCTAATTTTTTCCACAATGATAGCAGCACCGTTAATCTAATCTTGGTGTTGTAAATCTTGTCGGCGATAAACTGGTGCTGAAGGGGGCGACAAAAACATCTAAAACGTAGATATAATAAGCTTTATAGCTTTTTGACCTCGTTGATAATACCTAAGTTTATTAGGAGTAATCCTCAATAATTTCGCTACTATTTGTTGACAATTATTCATAAAACTAATCCAAGTATAGCCATATAGTCCAATGTAAAAACTGAGGTTAGCGTCAAATCGATGCTTATGGGGGAAACCTGGTACTTACCAGGGGCGAGGTGCGCCGCGTAAACATGGTTACAAGTTTAAGTTAAATGACCCGGAAACTTGGCCAGAGGCAGATGAGACCTTGACAGTGGAAGACCCAAAAGTGGGTCAGGTAAAACTGACACGTTGGAGTGGATTTCATTTTCTGGAATCCCCAGACCAAGACATGGAAATCATCCGTGTCGAGGTGCTCCAACCAGCTGGACGTCAATCAATTTTGGATTTTAGATTTTAGATTAGGGGGAGATCTGTAGAACAACTACTAACTACCAACTACCAATCCGCAGATCCCAATCTAAAATCCAAAATCTAAAATTGGCTCGGTCATGGTCAAAATCATTTGTGCTACCCTATTAAAATTTATTTTTTTTAAAGATTGGTTGGAGTTTTTCTCATTTGTTCTGACGGAATATGTCCCATTTAAAAAAGTAAATTCTAGTTGAAAAAAGTAAATCTCTTGAAAGAAGAGGAGAAAGTTATTGATAAAATAAAACTACAAAGTTGGTGAGAATTTCATCTGGATTTATCAGTTGAAATAGATTTTTCATAGACAAATTTCTTAAAACCTATCTACCTCCAACGTTGGATGATAATTATCTGTCAAAAAATGATGCTTCGACACAAGTTCTCTATTTAAATAACAGAATTTTCTCTGATTTTTTTAATTGAATGGAAACATAGCTCTATACCCTGCCATCCCATCAGGTCCATAACAGAGAACAATTATCATTGTCATCAAATTTTTTATCCTCCTTTGGAGGTATTGACAAAATACATAAAACCT
>Ga0116227_10009110_pt1 | contig 18221 bp, 8 predicted proteins | sample S1TSphgellanicum_FD_89693 | JGI IMG/M metagenome (GOLD analysis project Ga0116227, IMG submission 89693) | Host-associated microbial communities from peat moss isolated from Minnesota, USA - S1T2_Fb - Sphagnum magellanicum MG | ecosystem: Host-associated > Plants > Peat moss > Unclassified... | reverse complement strand
TTTATTTTTATTAGATAAAATTGCTTATATTTATATTCAACTTGTTATTATGCTTGGACATAAAACAATGACCGGTGGACAATTTCGTAATTTTGCTAAGTAATATTTCAATGGTATTTTTAATTTCATAATCTTTTTATTTTTTCATTAGTATATGTGGAATTATTAATGAAACAATTACAGCACCATCAATTGATATTCTTTATTATCAAATATTACGAAAATGGCAACAATTTGTTTTACGTACTGCTTCAAAAGGTTAGACAGCATTATAATGATAAGAGAAAAGTTTTCAGACTGATATCATTCAGGAATATAGTGAGAACCGAATCGATGCATTCGAAAGATAAAATCCAGCCCTAGCGTGAGGACAACGCCCCCCCCCCCCCCCCCCCCCCCCCCCGCGCCCCCCCACCTATTTTTCCATGTTTTTGGTCTTTAAAATTCCAAAAGATGAAATTTGTTTTTTGATTTCCTTTATTTCATATTTTCAATTTTCTTTTTCCAATTTTTCTTTTTTTAAAAAATCCAATAGACTATATATGTTCATACCCATGTAATTTTTTGGGAGTTTGGTTTACATTTTTCAAACTTGCATATTAATGTGTATCATGTGTTTGATGCAGATTTTAAATAACTATGAATTACCATTATGTAACCAATGCCATTCAACTCCAATTGTATCACTATCAACTTTACATTCATCAACATGTTATTAAGGTGGTTACAACTACAATTTATTGATGAACACATGACATGGTGGCTAATCAAAATAGGTGTAGATAGGGGTCTCTTGAGGTTAGAAAGTAGCATGCATACCTTACTTAGGTTTTTTTGACATAAACAATGGCATGGAGTTCATGTTTTCCATCTTTTGAACTTTTAAAAAGTTTTGATAGATCTGATATTTGCATCGAATACAGACAAGTTTTGTCTTATTGTAATTGTAACTTCATGTTTGTATTATGTTTGCATGTTTTGAATGTGAGCATTTCATTAATACTTTGTTGAAATTTTCTCTAAAAATATGAGTTTGAAACATATTGCAATGTTGCATTATTGCATTAAAAAAACTTCAAAAAATTAAATTCAATGTGAAATACTTGCATAAGGGTCACAAAATAAACATTACTTTTGTTAGAATGTTTTTGCAATACCCAATTTTGAAGCATAAAATGCCAACTAAATTTTTTGGATGGTTTATGCAATATACCCAAATGTTGGGCATAAAATATGCATGCTCAATGAAAAAAATGATGAAAATAAAAAATAAAAAACTAGAAGAAAAAATTAATTGTGATAAATAATAGAAGAAAATAATCTAGAATAAGAAAAAATAAAAGGAATTAGAAAAAAATAGAAGGAAAAAATAGACATAGAAAAATAATTAATTAAAAGAATCCAAAAGAAAAAAATGCTTATGTTTTGGTCACAAAATATGTAATAATTATTGAAATGTATTATATTTGAAATGACATTGTTTTTGTATGTGGGTATTGTATTTTGCTATTGGATCTTCAACTATTTTAACTTATAACAATAACTACCAAAATATGTAATACCTATGTGTGGGTCACAAAAGTTGATCAAATGTGCAATATTTGCATTCACGATTACCATTTATTGACATCGAAAGGTCAAATATGATTAAAATGGTTGTAAGTTCATTTAGTGCAATACCTTCATATTTTGTATATCATATAATGGTAGACAATTGCATCTTGTAAATGATAGGTAGGTAGTGTACACAAATAAGGAAAACATTAAGTCAATAATGTAATTATGTTAATAAGATGGCTAAGTCAATAGGGTAGCCAAAAGTTTTGTTAAAAGATTTTGTTGAAAAAATAGTCTTTAGTTTAATTCAAATTTATTTATTTGTTGTCAAAAGGTAAAGGTTTTGCCAATAGGTATAAGTTTAGCCATGAAGAAATAGAAGCTCTTCCAAAAGATAAAAATTTAACCAAGAAAAGATAAAAAATTTGCTAACAAATAGATGTTTAGCCATGAAGAGATGGAAGTTTTGCCAAGAGGTATAGGCTTAACCAAGAAAAATTAGAAGTTTTTTCCAATTTGTAAAGTTTAACCAAGAAGAAATAAAGGTTTTACTAAGAGATAAAAATATAACCCAAAAAAAATAAAGGTTTTGCCAAAATGTAGAGGTTCAAATAAGAAAAGTTCAAAGGTTTTCCAAATGAGAAGTTTAACCATGAATATAAAAGGGTTTTATTCAAAGGTAAAAATTTAGCTAGAAAGAGCTTAAGGTTTTGCTAAAAGGTAAAAGTTTAGTTAATAATAAATAAAACTTTTGCCAACATGTAGTGGTTTAACCATGAATAGATGGAGGTTTTGTCAAGAAATATGGGTTTAGTTAAAAATATACATAGGTTTTGTTGAAAAGTAAAGGTTTTGCCTAGGGATAGATGTTTAGTTAAGAAGATATAGAAATTTTATCAACATGTAAATTTAACCATAAATAAATAAAATTTTTGCCAACAAATAGATGTTTAGCTATGAAGAGATGGACGTTTAACCAAGAAATATAGGTTTAGCCAAGAAGAGTTAAAAGTTGTGCCAAAAGGAAAAAGCTTAGCTAAGATATATAAGTTTAACCAAGAAGAGTTAAAAGTTATGCCGAAAAGAAAAGGTTTAAGTAAGAAGAGCTAAAAGTTGTGCCAAAAGGAAAAGGTTTAAGTAAAAAGAGGTAAAAGTTGTGCCAAAAGGAAAAGGTTTAACCAAGAAGAGCTAAAAGTTGTGCCAAAAGAAAAAGGTTTAGACAAGATATATAGGTTTAACCAAGAAGAGTTAAAAGTTGTGCAAAAAAAAAAAGGTTTAGCCAAGAAAAGTTAAAAGTTGTGCCAAAAGAAAAAGGTTTAGCCAAAAGATATAGGTTTAATCAAGAAGGGTTAGAAGTTGTGCTGAAAGGCAAAAGTTTAGCCAAGAGATATAGGTTTAACCACAAATAGTAGAAGTTGTGCCAACAGACAAAGGTTTAAGTAAGAAAGAGGTTTAGCCATGAAAAATAGAAAGCAAATAGGTAAGGGGTTGGTAGGTAGAGTCATGATGTAGATCAACAATGTAGCTAGGTCAGTAGGGTAGTTAGGGAATTAGGGTGACTAGATTGGAGGGTAGTAAGGTCAGGGTTGGAGAAAAAACACACAAAAAATAAAAAGGGTCAAAGGTCAACAGCCCAAAAAGGCTGACTGGTACAATGTTGGGTTAACACAAGGTTAGGAACCGGATGAAGAAACACAGCCCATCCTATGGACAGAACAGCCAACTGGTGCACTGGTGGGTTCACTCTAGCCCTACCTGAGGAGGTTAGCCACCGTTGCTACAATAGAAAATTCAAAAGGCAACACTGCAACAGGTCATTTAAAAATCAAGAAACGGTCAACACTGGTTATTACATTATAGAGATATCGCAAATTCATCCTGTCTTCACGCTGTCTTTGGGCCTCCTTTCACCCCCTAACCCCCTTTTAGTGACATCCGTAAAGTAAGGAAATTTTATTAAATCTCAGTATGAAATGGTGAAACTCAGTACGAAATTCTGAGAATATCAGCATTTTATGCACAAGGTGCGAGAGGAATTATAGTAGCTGTACAGATAGGAGCAGTGAAAATCGACGTAGCAGCAGTGTAGCCGCTCAGGAAAAAAGAGAGACAGGGTGAAACTCAGGAACCATCGAAATTGATGGTTTTCTAAGTTTCAGCCCCCCCTTGAATGTGAATGTACTTTTTTGCAGGTTTTTCTCGAATCTCAACCTGTGTATGACCAAACTCAGGGTACAGGTGCTGTCTTTTCCTGACTTTACGGATATTCTAATACCCTGCTACTCTTGGCAGCTTCGACACTAATTACATTACTTTCGGAAACGTTGAAATATTCCAGAATTACTTTTTCCAAATTTATTTATTTTTTGGTGAAGAAAAACATTGAATCTTCAAGATTAGTCTCTTTGTCGAACTGAAAATTTCAAAATTAATTAATTATTTTGACAGATATGTGTCTTATCTGCCAAGGTACTACGATATGCTATGGATTCATGAGACAGGAATCACTATGTCAGTACAGATAGGGTCAAATTCGGTGACAAAAAAGCTGATTTTTTTTTTGGGGGGGCAATAAAGCTGTTCGAACCCACACCTAGTCATCTATCAACACACAGACCCGTGCTTGAAGTTTGAACCTCTAGTCACCTAAGTTTAGTGTTGATCACGGTGGTGAATTATTGTTCACTTGGCTCGAGGAGCATGGCAGGTCGGTTACATTCGGCGTCATGTCTTTGTGTCCGGATGGATCATGGCAATGACTTAAACCGCTCACATGTTGTGCAGAGATAGCTGTGCGGATTGGAGTTGGCTGATGATCGAGTGACCTGGAGTGATCGGTTCTGACACTCAGAGAGATCATGTCTCTCTAGGCGTTAGCAATAGCAATTGTGTCCACAGTGAAATCTGTCGTGGTACAACCCACATGCTCTGGGATTCGCTGGGAGCTGAGTGCATTTAAGAGCTTTTTCCAGTCAGCACTGAGAAATTATTATCAGTTGCAAGTAGATGAGGAGCACAAATTATGTCAGACTTTAGGGGTACGTTTCCATGATCTCCCAATCTCCCACTTACCCATTCTATGTCGTATCCCACTCAAATAGTTGGGGGGGTTTTATGTAAAATGTTGAGACAAAAGCCCAGTATTCTAGCGGATTTCTCACTATTCTCATGGGTGCCTCCGTGGTTTTTTTTTTCCCAGTTTCGTGAGGTAGGTGGGTGGCCATCATCCACAAGTGGGATTAGCCAAATTTGGCTAAAGGTTCGAGTTGAAGGTGGTAAATTTCGGGATTCCCCCCATGTTGTGGTGACAAGATAGACCCTAATGTTCCAAATATGGCAACTTCACAACTTTTGCCTCCAAATCTGGCGAATTTGGATAAAATTTTCCCAAAAAATCTATAAGGCCCTTCACAAAGCCTTTTTTTGTTTTTTGGTGGCCAAGTGACAAAAATTCGCCACTAAAGAAAAGCTCTAGTGCCCTGCCCAGCTTGTCCCCCAGATCTAGAGATTCCCACTTGACCAACAAATGTCGGTGACATCCTCTCAAAAACTGGTTGTACAAAATGCAAAAATATTGTGACTTGGTCCTGGTGGCATTAGCTTTCTACACCAGCAGCTGCCAGGTGTGGGTTCTTTCAAAGTGGGTTGAGAAATAATGAGGTGAACATAGAAACCCTTCTGCCATCATTTGACCAACTTCATTGGGGTTGGATAGTGGGTGAGCGCAGGGAAATGATGTGCCTTTATGCTTTTGCTGATGTGCATTGCACATAGTCCGCTTGTTTCAGTGCAATAGTTTATGTATAACACACAACTTAAAGGAATCAAGCTATTTATTGCTTTCAATCCTGTTTGCATGTGTTCATGCACAGATTTATGTGCAATAATTTCAAGGGTTTTTAACTTTTACACGTCTTCGTTCTGCAACACTTAAAGCATCTTTTCCATCAATAGGTACTTCAAAAGCATCAACCACATGACCTAACAAGCAAGGTCATGTGAGATGCGGCGAACTGTTTAACACATCAAACCAATGAATCATCATCTTGCTACAACCAATCACTAGTACTAGGCTTAACATAACCTAAATAGTTGAATTAGAATTTTGTGAAATTCATACCACATGTTTTAGCAAGGTGCACGTCTACAAAATTGCAAATTGCTCGTGCAAGTACCTGGCCATGCCAATTGCTCCATTTTGAAATCCATTGAAACACCCACCCATTTGTTATTGCAAAATAGCCATAATTTTTCCACCAAAAAAAGTTGTTAAGGACACATTTCATGCATCGGTTATTTTGTTATACATAACATGTTTTTCAAATGAATGTTTTATACTCTAAAATCTATTCTCCAAAAGTTCAAGTATTTTCATTATCATACATTTGCATCATTATAGCAATGCAGATGTTTGAATGAACACAAAACAATATAGAACATATTTAATCTTTAAAACAAGATAATTCAATATAAAACCTAGTTTGCATCATATCATTAGTTAAAAATAAGATATTGAAGTCCCTTTTATTATTCTGGATGCCAAAATGGTTAGAAGGTGATTCATACGATCCACATGAATCAACACATTAGAGACAAATATGAAAACATACCTAGGCATAACAACTTATTTTTAAATTGATTTTGTCTCAAATGACATCTAAGAACCCCCTAACATAGATCAAAGAACATGTAAATATCAAGATTTTAACAAATAATTCAAGAATCAAATATTTCATGATAATTCATGTAGCTCAATTCATTGTTCATAGATTAATATAAAAAATTGTGGTCTTTTGCATAGTTGACATCTTCATATATTCAAATAAACTAGAAAAATATAAATGACAAGTACAACATTTTTAAAAACAGCTTAAATAGGTCAGCCTTTATGCCAAATTAGGCAAATGTTGAATTTCATAAAAATATAGTGGAATGAACATATTTAATTCATTTATGGCAATGACATTTACATCAACCTTCATTGGATTCAACCATCATGGATGGGGCTACAACATGTTATGTTCACTAGTGTGGCCTATGCCAATGGCCCAATTGTGAACTCATCAAACAATATCAAGAACATACCCCAATTTCCCTAAGAAAATTAGTTTTGATTTTACTACATTTTCTTTAAGAAATTTGTTCAATATTCAATAACTTTTGCATTATAGGTCTAAATATTGGCCAAAGTGTAATCATCTAAGATCTAGGAATACATCTTTTCAAAAAACCTTTTCAAGGTTTTAAAAGACAATTAATGTGAAAAATGATAGTATAAAAAGGCAAATAGGATTACCAATGGGAAATTCTCCATGCATTTTCCCACGTGATCTAAAAGGGAAAATAGAAAAACCAATATGATGAAAAAACATTGATTGGTTGAAATGGCTCAAATGTTATTGGCCAAAATATGAATCATGTGTACATAAGACCCATTATTGGCCCAAGTATGAATTCAAGTGTCATTGGCCCCAAATTTTTAAGTTTGGGATGTGAAAGGTCAAATAGAAATGCTAATACAATGAGGAGGTATTGCTTGATTGAAAAAATATATATAGTATAATTAATTTCACATGAAAAATATTCCAAATTCAAAAAAGTTATATTGGTACAAAAATTGTGAAATGACCACCCTACACACCACTTCATGAAGGGGTTTCTAATGAAACCTAAAGATTTGAAAAGCCACTCCTTGTATATTTTACAAAACACTTGAAATAAAAAGGTTGTTTTTGGTACATTATGAAATAATGAAATATTATATATGTATTAAATATATCCTAGAACATATTAAATATGTTTTCATAATGAATTATAAAAACATTATTTACTTTTAAATAAATTATAAAATTTAACTTGTTTCAATAAATGCACTTTTTTTTTTTGCATGTCGTTTAGAATAAAATGGAAATGATTTCCCCAATACGAAAAGTGCTACAAAAGGCCCCATGGTTTAAAAGGGTTAAAGCATGATATATATATCCTATGTTAATCCATACTTCCCATAACCTTAATCTTGTACAAGGGTTATAGGGATAATGGATTAACATAGGATATATACAATTGTAGGTTATGATACAAGAAACCAAAACCTAAAAAAGTTAACATATTTTGGTATGATTTGAAATTATGATCATTTTTCAAGATGAATACAAAATCTATACACTTTTTAAAAATTCATAGGTATTCAACAAATATTAACACAAAACATGTGATGTATTAGGGCAATCATAAGTATTTTTAGTAACGTGTTGCAAAAAACTTCATTTAAATTCTTCTTTCTCTGACAAAATAAATATGACCATAAAAAAACTAGTAGTCCTAGGGTCCTTTGTCATTGTTGGCTTGTTTAATTGTGATTTGACCCATGAAGGCTACCTAATTAGGGTATATTACAATTGGGGTACACAAAAGGATTGTTTGACCTCAAAATCGCATTAAACCTCAACTTTGATTGATTGTTATGATAGTAATATAATATACAAGTTATATCATTTTTATTGTTTCGTTAAATATTAAGGAATTTCCATTATAATTAATAGGGTAAAATGTAATCATAATTTTGATGATTAAAAATTTTCTTTAATTGTTTTGAAACATGGCTTAAGAATGGTGTTTGATAATGTAGTTTTATAGAAAATAATCAACATAAATATCAATATTTATTCAAATTGCTTCATATTCTAACCACAAATACAAAAAAATATGTTTTACATGATGGCATAAAGTTTTAAGTATAATTAAACACCAAAATCTATGGAATTGATGTTAGAATTGCAAACTTTTTCATAAAAATTTCAAAAATTGCATTAATAATACAATCACATTTTTAAAAAATAATTAAATTATGTTCCAAAATTTTGGAAAGAATTAGGGAAAAAGTGGATTAAAAAAAATTTGATGTTTTTAATATGACTATGGCACTCCAAATGAAAGATTATCATTTTGGAAGTGTATTGGAGTCATGCATTCCTTATTGGTTTATACCCCACAAGATATTCAAAATTTGTTCAATTATTTTTTACCAATCATTTTTTCATTTATTTGTTGAAGGATTAAACATTTATAGGGTTCAAACATAGTAAAAATATCTATGGATGTCAAAGTTAAAGTCATTTACAAGGATTGCATTTGACATGTGGCAATTTTGTATTGGTCTATAACCCAAATTTCTTCATTTTTCATATCCAATTTGTTTTTTAATTGTTAGATTTAAGTATTTTTTATTCCACCTTGATCTTATATCATATATATTATACATTCATGTTTTTTATCACCAAAAAATGAATAACGTCTATTCTATTTACACATCGTCAACATTCATATTTTTTAGGACCAAAAAACACATTTGAATTAAAAGCACCAAAATGTGTTGTAAATATGAATTTCATCAATTTCAATTCATGTTGTTGTTCTTTTAATATTCAATACTAAGATTCATTTCAATTTTGAGAAGGAATGATGCACATTTGATTCTTAAAAGGACATTTAAGGGAAAAAAATTGATTGTCCATAAATATATTTTCAATGTTTCAAAACATGCAAAAGGACTCTTAAAATCTCATAAATTTTGATAAAAATTTCATCATGTTGCAATTAATAAAGCCTATTACAATTCTTTTTTACAATCCATATTTTTGTGATCCCCTTATGATTTTTCAAAAATTGAGGATTATAGTATTAAACATTATCCAAACATTTTATGGCTCTTTTTATTATATTTTTACTTTATATCCACCCTTCATTATTTAGCAAATGAGAACTTTGATTTTGCATAGGACACAAAATACAAAACACAACTTGTTTCAATTCTTGGTATGGTATGTCAATTGAAAATACACCTGCTAAGAATGTGAATTTTGAACATTGGTTTAAGTAACCTACCTAACTACCTATTATGGTTATGTAGGTAGGCTATATAAACCAGGTAGTTAGGTTAGTAGGGTAGGTAAGCTAGTCAAATACTTAGGTGGGTCAATAATGCCTACCTATAGGTAAGTCAAATGTTCGACTACTTTGGTTGTCGTAACCCCACTTTGAGGGAAGTGTGAGGTTGCCACTCACACTCCCGAAAATGGGACTTGAGAGTCCTCTGGGACTCCCGAGAATTCAAAGCGTGATTGTAGGAGTCAAAAGACCTTGCATTGAAGAGTTATTTATAATGTTGGAAAGGTCTTGAAGTGTAGATGTCCAAAATGGCCTCGCATGAGCCATTTGGACATCTGCAGCACAAGTTATGGTCGAAAGAAGGGCCGGGAGTCAAATTGACAGTTTGACTCCCGACCACTAAAAGTCGGGAATCGACCTGATCCCGATGCGTGCACGTAAAGTGTGATACACCGTTGGAAAGCTCTCAAGGAGAACTACAACTTTGGTTGAGACCTCGTCCCGATCCGAGCTCGGGGCGAGAAGTTATGAATGCCCAAAGTCCTGGGAGTCCAAACCGGGACAGATTTAGGACTCCACTTTGGGAGTCCCGGGAAAAAGAGCCATTTGGATGCAAGTACGCGAAGAGCTGCAAAGTCCGGGTCATGGTGAGTCAAGTGAGTCCAGTGAATCCAAGGTTGTTAACGGCTTGTCCCAACACTGAAAGTGTGCAGAATGAGTTTTAACCAACTTGTTGGTTGGATTTGGATGTAAGACTGAATAATTAAGTAGCTTGTCGCTCTTCCTAGTCTAATCCTGGAGCTTTCAACATGCCCCTCTCACCCCCTTTAGTGCTGGAAGCTAGGAGCGTGCCCCGAGTCCCCCGCATTTTCGCAACTCGAATGACTTAGCCCCAACTTGGGGCTAATTAGGGACTTGGGAGTGCGTCAGTTCTAGTGATGCGACTACATGGCACCCCAACCGAATACACTTACCTATCTTAAACACCCTACACTTCACTTTTAGTGTTGGGGGGGGGGAAGAGGTACCATGTAATTTGACTCAAGTTGTTTTTTATACACTTGGAGGTACATTAACTTTTAAAGAAATAATTACAACCTTCTACAAATCTACGTAATTAGATAATGGAGAACCCAATACACCAAGTTCTTCAAACGCACTTTCCAACTCCATTCCATGTGTTTCCAACTACCCTTCCGTTATGGGGAACCAGCTCACCAAGAAGGAGAGAAACCAGGTCACAAACTTGTTAATTAAGTATGAAAATGTGTTCGCATTCTAAATGAAAAACTTAGATGCATGTAAGACCATGTAGTTTTCTATAAACCTTACATATGAGACATCCATCTATCGGAGGAAGCATAGGTTGAGTAAACATGAGTGGGAATTAGTAGATGAAAGATGCAAAGAACTCCATGAGGTTAGTATCATTTAGCCATCAAGTTTTGATTTCACAGCCGTTATAGTAATGCCAACAAAAAACGATTCATTTGGATTATGGACTGAGAAAGGATGTGTGGGGATTATAGGCCTTTGAGCCTGGTTACACCTCAGGACAGGTACCCCATGCCCATCCCTAAATAACTGTTTAATAGCATTGGAAACTCAAACATCTTCACAATTGTGGATCTGAGGCAAGTCTTCAACTAGATTATTTTCGTTGTGAAAAATCACAAGAAAACGACATTCCATGGAAGTAATAAGTTGTGGGAATGGCTTGTGATGCCTTTTGGATTGAAAAATGCACCTGTCTTCTTTTAGCAAATCATGGACCAAGTTTTCGAAAGGGCAAATTTCTTGAAGTGCTACATAGATGATGTCCAAGTGCATAGCAAGGGAGTCCTGCAGCACTTGGCTCATCTTCAGGAGTTATTCAAGAGGCTCCACGAAATCAATATGAAGATCCATCCTAAAAAGTGTAAGTTTGTTGTCACCTCAGAAATCTACCTTAGACACAAAATTTTGCCAAATGGTATTATGGTTCATTGGGCCAAAGTAATAGCCATTTTGGAGATGCCCAATCCAACTAATGTTCACACTTTGAGAAGCTTCATCGGACTATGTAATTACTACAAGATTTATGTCCAAGACTTCAGTACTATTGCTCATCCTCTCTATGCATTGTTATAAAAGGATGTTGTTTGGACATGGAATGAAGAAGCTCAGGAAGTTTTTAACACACTCAAGGAAAAACGTTCAGAATTCCCCATTCTGAGAAGACTTGATTTCAGAAAGGTTTTCATTCTACACACTAACTGGAGTGCTCTTGGTATTGGTGATATTAGTGGCCAACTTGATGAGGAAGGTAAGGAATATGTCATCGCCTATGCATCCCGAAACAACAACAAGGCTAAGAGCAACTACTCTTCATACGAGGGGGAGTGTCTTGTTGTTGTATGGGTCGTCATACATTTATGGCACCAAGTTCACTTTGTATACTGACCATCAACTTATTAAGTGGTTGATGACCAATGACAAGCTTACTTGTAAGTTAGTTCATTGGGCATTTATACCTCAAGAATATGAGTTCAAGGTTATTCATCGACCTAATATTACACATCATAACATGGATACCATGTCGCAGAGACCCTTCACTATTTCTGAAGATTCCTTAGAAGCCAGGCAAAACTTCGACTAGATTCCAACAATACATGTATCTTATGCATCTAGTTATCTTACACTAGTGTAATGTAACCTGGTTGAACATCCCATTGTGGATATATGGGAGGACTTGGACACTCTAAGGTTTCTTTAGCATGGGGAATACTGTCCCCAAATTATATCAAGTGAATGAGATCGCATATAATAACGGCCCAAATGAAGGACAATCACCTTGTTCGATGCTTACCATAGCAGTCCAAACGAGGGATAATCACCTCGTCCAATGCTTACCACAAGGCGACAGAATGGTTCCTCCACCACATGAACGACCTGGTCTTATTTAGAAGGTACACTTGGAGTTTGGACACTTTGGAATTAAGTGTACTTATAGCCTTCTTGCTCTTCATTACCATTAGAAAGGTATGTGACGCACTCCCAAGTCCCTTGTTCACTTGAGGGTCCAACTATGTAGAGTTGCGGAAAGTTGGAACTTGAGGGGCGCTCCTGACTTCCAGCACTAAAAGAGGGTAGAAAGGCGTGCTAGAAGTCCCGGGATTAGACTAGGAAGATGGACTAAAAGATCAAGCTTGAATCTGCATCCAAAACCAACCACAAGAGGGTTAGTTAGCATTCGGGAACACCTTTGGGTGTTAGGACAAACCACGGGCACTTTTACACAAGACTCACCACGACTCGGACTTGGGGGAAACCACCACCTTCCCCCATATAGTATACTCTACAGCTCTCCGTCGAGGCTACATCCAAATGGCTCTTTTTCCTGGGACTCCCAAGTTGGAGTCCCGAAATTGTCCCGGGTGGTGTCTCTGGTTGGAGTCCCGGGACTTTGGACCCTCGTAGCTCCTCGCCCCCAAACTTGAATCAGGACAAGCTCTAAACCAAAGTTGTAGCTCTCATCGAGAGCTTTCCAACGCCGTGTTGCACTCCTTAAGGTGACATCGGGAAGAGGTCGATTCCCGACTTTTAGTGGTCAGGAGTCAAACTGGCAATTTGATTCCTGACCTTTCTTTTGTCCATAACTTGGGCTGCAGATGTCCAAATGGGCAATGCGAGGCCATTTTGGACATCTACGCTTCAAGAACTTTCCATTGATATAAGGAACGCACCTAGGAAAGGAGATTTGACCCCTCAAATCGTCTTCTAAGTTTTTGGTAGTCCCGAAGGACTCCATTTTCCCACTTTTGGGAGTGTGAGTTACCTTCTCACACTTAGCCCCAAAGTGGGGTTGCGACAGTATGTATGCTCAAGTTTGAAATGTCATTGCTAGGTGTGAACAACGTGATAAAGTGAGAACATCTGTCGTAACCCTAACTTTGGGCTCGCGACCAAGGTAAAGGGATTGCAAGGTTGCGGGCCAAGAGGAAGCCGAGGAGTCACATCACATACTCCCGGGAGGGTAAGAAAGTGTGAGGGAGTGTGAGGGAGTGAACACTCACACTCCCAAGGCAACTTCCACTTTGGGAGATGGAGTCCCAGTAGACTCCTGAAACTTCAGAGAGCAATTGCAGGGGTCAAAACTCAATGGCTTGTGGCGTTCTTTATATCATTGAAAATATCTTGGAACGTAAATGTCTAAAATGGCTCGTACTGCTCATTTGGACATCTGAAACGTAAGTTATGGCCAAAAGAAGGGCCGGGAGTCAAATTGCCAGTTTGACTCCCGACCACAAAAAGTCGGGAATCGACCCGATTTACTTAGCTGTAGGGGGAGTGCCACATATTTTTGGAAAGCTCTCCATGAGAGCTACAACTTTGCTTCAGATCACACCTTAATCGGAGGTATACTCGCAAAGTTATGGGGCTCCAAAGTCGCGGGAGTCCCAGCTAGCGGGATTTCGGGGCTCCCACTCGGGAGTCCCGGGAAAAAGAGCCATTTGGATGTAGCCTCCGTGGAAAGCTTCAGAGTATACTATAAGGGGGAAGGTGGTGGCTTCCCCCAAGTCCGGGCCGTGGTGAGTCTTGTGTGTCCGTGTTGCCCGTGGCTCGTCCTAGCACCAAGGGTATTCCAACTATGCCCTAATCACTTTGTGTGGGTTGTGTGTAGGCCCGTGTGAGTGAGTGAAGCTTGTCAACTTTTCCTAGTCCCATCCCGGAGCTCCAACACGCCCCTCTACCCCTCAAAGTGTTGTGAGCTAGGGAGCGTACCCTGATTCCTCCCTCTTCCGCTGTGTTTTACTTGGATTCACATTTGAATCCTTCAAGGAATTGGGAGTGCATCAACATCCTTCTCCTCTTGACAACTCACGCTTTCTCCACTCCCTATTCAGGGCATGTTTTATTGTTGGTCATGTGATTTAGTTAGATAATTACCACAGACCTCCAGGGTTAATGTCTACATCATGATTATGATTGAACATTTTTCAAAGTGGGTGGAGCTTATTGCGCTACCGGACAAGTCATCACACAGCACTAACCAGGCTTTCTTACAACATGTCCTAAGTAGGTTTGGGGCTCATGTTGAGTGCGTTACTGATCAAAGATCATAATTCATAGGAGAATTCCAAGACCTACTTGATCATGCTTTCATTAACCATCCTTGGACTTCAAGGGATCATCCCCAAGCTTATGGCCTTGCGAAAAGGATGGTTCAAACATGCAAGAAGGGACTTTGGAAAATTTGCCTCATTTGGAACAAAGAGGATTATGACCTAACTTTACCTTACATCACCATGGGTTTTAGGATGTCCAAACACGCCTCTTTATCTCATTTCACTCCTTACTTTCTACTTTTTGGGAGACATCTCATTCCACCCTCTTCCATTATTGCTCAAATGGACCAAGTTGTGGACTTGGACTCCCTAGCCACTTGTACTAAGGTCATCACAAAGAGGGTTGTTCTATTCAGGAGGGTTATGCCCATGGCCATGGAAAACTTGTCCATTGCATAACATCGAAACACCTTATGATATGCACACATATGAGGTGGCAGTTATATACCTAAGGTGAAACAATTTGATGTTGGTGACTTTGTGTATCACCAGCGATAACCCAATGATATTTTATACACTTCTTCCAATCGCACCATCTTGAGGATTAAAGCGATCAGGCCTTCAAGTGTGTTGGAGTTGCAAAAAACTAACAAACGCACAATTTGGGATCACTCCAAAAACTATGTGCCCTGCCACTTGTCGAACTTGGATCCTATCGTCATCACATCAACTTGGATTCCTCCACTTAACTATCCATGTCAGGTATGTCAAAGGATAGACAATGTTAATCAGATGCTACTTTGCGATAATTATAATGGTGGATACCATTTATTCTGCCTCAAGTTAGAGCTCACTCAAGTTCACGCTAGCATTTGGTATTGTTCATCATGTTTTTTTGCGACACCTTAATTTCTACTCAAACCATGCCACATTTTTTCCAATTCAAATATGGGGGGGATACATGAGAATTTCATCTTAGCCTCCTTTTGTGCATTATATATATATATATATATGCATATTGACGCACTCCCAACTCCTTAAAGGACTCAAATGTGAGCCCAAGTAGAAAACAACGAAAGAAGGAAAAGTCGGGGCACGCTCCCTAGCTCACAACACTTTGAGGGGTAGGGGGCGTGTTGGAGCTCCGAGATGGGACTAGGAAGAGTTGACAAGCTTTATTCACTCACACGGGCCTACACACAACCCACACAAAGTGGTTAGTGCATAGTTGGAGCACCCTTGGTGCTAGGACGAGCCACAAGCAACACGGACACACAAGACTCATCATGGCCTGGACTTGGGGGAAGCCACCACCTTCCCCCTTATAGTATACTCTGTGGCTGGCCACGGAGGCTACATCCAAATGGCTTTTCTCTCCCGAGACTCCCGCAACTTTGGAGCCCCATAACTTTGTGAACAGACCTTGGATTGTGATGCAGTCTAAGCAAAGTTGTAGCTCTCGTCAAGAGCTTTCCAAGGGTATGTGGCACGCCCCCTATAGCCAAGTAAATTGGGTCGATTCTTGACTTTTTGTGGTCGAAAGTCAAATTGTCAGTTTGACTCCCGGCCCTTCTTTTGGCCATAACTTGTGTTTCAGATGTCCAAATGAGCAATGCAATCCCATTTTAGACATCTAAGTTCCAAGAGCTTTCCAATGATATAAAGAACGCTACAAGCCATTGAGTTTTGACCCCTGCACTTGCTTTCTAAAATTTCGGGAGTCCACCGGGACCCCATCTCCCAAAGTGGGAGTTGCCTTGGGAGTGTGAAGGTTCACTCCCTCATACTCCCTCACACTTTCTAACACTCCCAGGAGTATGTGATGTGACTCTTGAGCTTCCTTTTGCCTTGATTCTCGGGCTTCCTCTTGCCTTGACTCCCAGGCTTCCTCTTGGCTCGCAACCTTGTAACCCTTTTGTTTTGGTCGCAAGCCCAGAGCTAGGGTTGCGACACATATATTTTTGGTTGATTAGTTTCTACCTTTGACTAGTTTTAGTCTTTTTGTTTAGTAGAGTTTACTATGGATCTACACCCTTACAACACTGAATGTCACGACATTACATGTCACAACAACTATCATGCCTGTATGCATGGCCTCATACATGATGACAGATTATGGGCATGCCAATCACGCCTTTAGGGTTAATGTATGCTTTTAGGTTACTATTTGTTATTAGGTGTTTTAGGGTTATGATTTGTTTAGGGTTTCAGTGTTGACAACTATATAAAAGGCCAAGATCTTCCATTCTCTTGTCAATTTTTCTAAAATTCCTTTGTCAAGAAAAGTTTCCTCCATAGTCAAACTGGATTTCTAGATGCTCATGACGGCTATTACATGGCCACTATTTACATACACTACGTTTTCTTTCCTTTTTTACAATTTATACATGAGAATTTCATCTCAGTTTCCTCTTATGCATTATATATATATATATATATATGTGTGTGTGCATCTTTTTTTGGTTGATTAGTTTCTACCTTTGACTGTTTTTAGTCTTTTTGTTTATTAGAATTTATTATGGATCTACACCCTTACAACATCAAACGTCACGACACTACACATCACGACAAGGCTAGGTTTATTAATAGGTTAATAGGTACTTACATAGCCTACTAAATAACATAGCCATAAATAACTTATTCAATAAGTATAAACATAGACCTAGTAAGTACTTATAAAACCTAGTAGACTATAACCTACAAATTACCTAGGCACATGCATTTATTAATAGGTGCCTCCTACCTACTTAGGCCACCCTACCTATAACCTACCTATTTATGTAAATAGCGTAAAATTCAAGTTCATTTAGTACACTATGCATGTTGAAAAAAAATTCATGGAAGCTTATTACAATATGTTGTCCAAGAAAATCACATTATGGGGTGGTGGTGCAATGGTTAAGGACTTGACTCTTCAATGTGAAGGTCCCCACACTTGTAACCTAGGCTACCAAGGCCACTTAGGTGACCTAATTAAATAGCCTAGGTTGCAAAAGCTACTTAAATTACCTAGCCTAGGTTATTTGGCCTAACCTAAGTTGCTTGGTCTAACCTAGGTGATTAAGATAGGTGGCCTAGCTTAGGCATAGGACATAGGGTTGGTAGTTAAATAAATAAATATTTTTTTGACATTAATTATTAATTAGGTAAGGTAGGTAGGGTAATTAATTAATTAATTAATAATATTTTCATATTAATTTTAAATAAAATAATTTAAATAAATAATATTTTTGGTCACTACCCAAATTATACTTATTGTCAAGGTGGTTTAGTGAAAAACACCAGTAAAAAAACTAGTAAAAAAACCAACCAAAAAGACATAGTCAAAACGGTTGGGTCCAAATCGACTTTTCCAAAATGGCACTTTGGTCAAATTGCACATGGGGGCAAAAAAACCATGTGGGAGGTTTTTTTTTATCAAAGTTATTAGTCAAAAAAATTGTGATTTCTTGTAGTAATTGCATGACATCTTCAAGTTGCATTTTTCCGGATTAGTACAAAAGGTTTTGTGTTCATTTACTTGAAGAGCTCCCCATTTTCCATGTGCATCACAAAGTGAGGACCCCTTTGTATTAGTGCTATTTAAATACTTTCACATACTTTTACAAGATGTCCAAGGTTTAGTACTTTGTTCGTGTAAAATAGGCATTGAAACAATTTAGATTATATTGACTTAATTTTGGTATTGTTTAAATGATAAATGATGTAGCACCGTATTTGCATTGTATT
>Ga0116227_10009109_pt1 | contig 18223 bp, 16 predicted proteins | sample S1TSphgellanicum_FD_89693 | JGI IMG/M metagenome (GOLD analysis project Ga0116227, IMG submission 89693) | Host-associated microbial communities from peat moss isolated from Minnesota, USA - S1T2_Fb - Sphagnum magellanicum MG | ecosystem: Host-associated > Plants > Peat moss > Unclassified... | reverse complement strand
GTGCCTCGATAGCGCCGAGCTTCGCAGCTCGATGGCAACGGATATCACTCATTCTGCGATTCACGCCATCCAATTGCGCGAAGAAGAAATGAGGATTTCGACGATTGCCAAAGCGGACCATCAACCGCGTAAAGCCATCCTTGGAATCGGAAACTAGTCGCTTTCGATCCGATCGCCAAGAGCTTTTCGCAAAATATATCCCTACCAGCCTAGGCGTGTGGCACATTTGTCACGATTTCTCAGAGGCTTGCCGGCTGGCCACCAGCACGCGGTCATGCCCGGAAAGATCGCGCGCGACGCGCCCGATCTCCAGACCAACCTCTTCGAGAAGCGCCGCGACGGCTTTGCCCTGTTCGAGGCCGATCTCGAGCGCAACAATGCCGCTGGGCGCGAGCAAAGCCGGCAGGCCCGGAACGAGGGCGCGGTAAGCGCAGAGGCCATCGGCGCCTCCATCGAGCGCCAGAAGCGGATCGTAATCGCGCACGTCCCTTTCCAGGCTTAGAATGTCAGCGCTGCGAACATATGGTGGATTTACGACAATAAGATCAAAGCCGCCGGCGAGCGGGGCGGTCCAATCGCCGCAGACGACCAGGCACCGCCCTGTCAAAGCGAGCCTCGAGAAATTGCGGCGCGCGACCGCGCAAGCCGCCGGCGAGATATCGACGCCGATGCCGATCGCTTGCGGCAGACGCGATAAAATCGCCGCCAGGACGGCCCCTGAGCCGACGCCGAGATCGAGAATGCGCGGGGTCGTGCCAGCGGCTGCAACGCAATGTGCGAGCGCCGTCTCGACGAGGATTTCCGTGTCGGGACGCGGGTCCAGCACCTCGGCCGAGAGGCTGAAATCGAGGCCGAAAAATTCGCGTCGCCCGAGGATGCGCGAGACCGGCTCGCGCTGCAGCCGCCGCCATGCGAGCGCAGCGACGCGTTCCGCATCGGCGCCGAGCGGCACCTCAGGCGCGCAAATCAAGGCGGGATGATCGATACCGAGCGCGCCGCAGATCAAGAGCCGCGCGTCAAGCGCCGCAGAGTCAATCCCGGCGGCGGCGAGCGCGCTTGCGAGCCGGCGCTGCGCTTCGCCCCGTTGCATCGCCGGCGAAAAGCCCAACGCCTTCGAAGTCATGCAGCCGGGCGATCGGCAGCTCTCAAGAGAATGCGGGTGAGCCGCGCCGCGAAATTCGGCGCATCGGCCGGCTTCTCGCCATCCATGAGCTTCGCTTCGTCGAAGAGAAGCCAGATCATGTCAGCGAGCACGCTTTTGTCGGAATCGGCGACGCGGCCGACGAGCGCGTCGATCAGCGGATGCGTGGGGTTGATCTCGAGCACCGGCTTGCCGGCGACCCCGAGTTGGCCGTGCTCGGCGAGCATCCGCTCGAGCCGGCGGTCGAGACCGGTTTCGGCCGCAACCAGACAGGCGGGACTTTCCGACAGGCGATCGGAGCTGCGCACATCGGCGACGGCTTCTCCGAGCTCCTGCTTCATCAAGGCGAAGAGCGTCGCGAGGCCGGGAGCCTGCGGCGCGGCGGCAGGATCGGCAGCCCCTTCCTTCAGCGGAACCGGTTTGATGTCCGCTACGCCCTGCGTGACCGATTTGAACGGCTTGCCATCGAAGCCGACGGCGCTCGAGACCCAGAAGGCATCGATCGGATCGGGCAGCAGCAAAACCTCTATGTCGCGGGCGCGAAACCCTTCGAGCTGCGGGCTCGCCGCAAGCCGCTTCAAGTCGTCGCCGAGAATGTAATAGATCGCCGTCTGATTCTCGCGCAGGCTGCCGACATAGTCGGCGAGGCTGCAGCCGCCATTGGGATGTTTCGAGCTCGCAAAACGCGCCAGCTTGAACAGCGCATCACGGCGTTCCGGGTCTTCATAGAGGCCCTCCTTCAAGACGCCGCCGAAATGTTCCCAGACCTTGCCATAGGTCTCCGCGTCGGTTTCGGCGAGCTTCGTCAATTCCTGCACCATGCGATTGGCGATGCCCTTCTTGATCGCCGCGAAGATCGGGCTCTCCTGGATCATCTCGCGCGAGACGTTGAGCGGCAGATCGGCCGAATCGACGACGAGACGCACGAAACGCAGCCAGCTCGGCAGCAGCTCGGCATCCGACGAGATGAGCACATGGCGCACATAGAGCTTGGCGCGGCCTTTGCGCGCCGGATCGAAAAGATCGAGCGGGCGCGAGCTCGGCACGAAGGCGAGCACGGTATATTCGTGGCGTCCTTCGGCACGCCAATGCACGGTCAGCGCCGGCTCGTCGAACTGGCCGCTGAGTCCGCGGTAGAACTCGGTATAGTCTTCCGTGCTGATCGCGCTCTTCGGCTTGCCCCACAGCGCGGCACCATCGGTCAGGCGGCGCGGTTCGGCGGCCGGCGCATCGACGATCTCGATCGGCACGGCGACGGCGCTCGAATGCTCCCGCACGATCTGCTCGACACGGTAGGTCTCGAGATACTCGCTCGATTGGTCGTTCAGATGCAGCACGACGCGAGTGCCGCAGGCAGGTGCCGATTCGAGCCCCAAGGGCACGATCGTGAAGGTGCCCTTGCCGTCCGAGCTCCAGGTGAAGGCCTCGCCAGCGCCGGCCCGTCGCGTCTCGACATCGACCCGATCGGCAACCATGAAGGCGGAATAGAAGCCAATGCCGAATTGGCCGATGAGGTCGGCCCCGGCCGCAGGCGGCGCGGCATCGTCAACGGCATCGGCGGCCTGGGCCGGCGCGTCGGCCGCGATCTTGTCGAGAAAGGCGCGCGTGCCGGACCGCGCGATGGTGCCGAGCGCCTCGGTGAGATCGGCCCGCGACATGCCGATGCCATTGTCCTCCACGACGAGCCGGCGCGCGTCCTTGTCGATGGAAATTTTTATCGCGAAAGGTGTGTCGCCCGGGCGCAAGTCCGGCGCGGCGAGCGCTTCGTAACGAAGCTTTTCGCATGCATCGGCGGCATTCGAAATCAGCTCGCGCAAGAAAATGTCGCGGTCCGAATAGACCGAATGCACCATTAAATGGAGAAGCCGCGCAACATCGGCCTGAAAGGCAAGAGATTGAGTTTCGACTTCGGACATGCACCCCCCTGCATAAGTCTTCCATGCGCGTGCATCGCTAGAGCATCCCGCCTTCAAATGGAATCATTTGAAGGCGGACAAGATGCTCTAGATTCAAAAAAGTAGAGCATCGTTTGACGCGCAAAACCGCACGCACTCTTGCGCACGATGCTCTCGGCCCGCAACGTCGAGCGGCCATGGCGCCGTTGATATTGCGTTGGGTTCAGCGAGATTCAAGGCGCGGGGCGCGCCACATCGGGCAAAAAAGAGCCGGCTGAAGCGAAGCTCCGAGCCGGCTCACGTGTCGCGCGCGTTTCAGATCGAAAAGGCCTCGGTGCAATTCCCCGGGGGGCTGGGGGGCTGACGAACCCGGGAGAAACTACGTTCCAGACCCTGCGACGACGGTTGAAGGCTGGTCTTGCTCTTAGGCGGAGAGAGGGCTGCAAAAGGGCGAAACTATGATTTATGGAACAGCCTAAAACGCCGATCCATTTGTTTTTCAAGGCGTAAATATATTTCATCGAAATTTCGAGGGCGCGCATCATCGGTGCTCTAGGCATTTGCCATCTCCCGCCGCCATCTCCGCCCGAATCGCCCGCGGTGTCGCAAAAGCGTCGTAAGGTGCTTGCCGCCCGTCCAGCTTCGCGCGATCATAACTGCCGGAGGTAGACGATGAGCGAGATGGAGATCGGTGAAGATAATTGGAGAGCCGGAGGCGCCGAGATTGTCGCCGCCCGACGCGCGCCATCGGTCAAATCCGAACCGAGCTCGCCTCAAGATCATTCCGCCGGCGTGGTCTCCTTCGACCGCAGCGAGTTGCGCGTCATCCTCGACCTCTATGGACGCAAGGTCGCAGAGGGAGAATGGCGCGACTACGCGCTCGATTTCGAGCGCGACCGCGCGGTCTTCTCGATCTATCGCCGCACCTCCGAAGTGCCGCTCTACCGGATCGAGAAATCACCTAGATCGGCACGCAAGCAGGGCGCCTATTCGGTCGTGGCGGCGACCGGCCTCATTATGAAGCGCGGCCCCGACCTGAAGCGCGTCATCGCCGTGCTCGACAAGAAACTGAAGCTCGTCGCCGGCTGAGCCGGCGCTCGGCTCAGGCTCTCTTTTCCGGCGCGCTCAGGGCCTGGCTCGACCTTGTCGAAGCGGGCGCCGTCATCGCGCTCAAAGCCTCGATGCTTTGGAATTTAGGCTCGATGCCAAGCGTCCAGATGACGAGCGCCTGCAACACCAGCACCCCGACCATCAGGCAGATCACGCCGGCGATGCCGTAATTCGTGAAAAGAGGCACGACGGCGAGGGGCGCGAGCGCGCCCGCGATGCGCCCGAACGTGTGGCAGAAGCCAACGCTGCGAAGTCTTACATCTGTCGGAAAAAGCTCCGGGACGTACATCGCATGCGCGCATGTGCTGTTGACGTAGAGCGCGGTGACCAGGAGAAAGCCTATGAAGGCGATCAAAGGTCCGCTACCGGCATAGGGATAGAAGCAACCGAAGACAGCCGTGATCAAGGCGCTAATGACGAGCAGCGTCTTACGGCCCAGGCGGTCGGAGAAATAGAGCGCGATAAGGCCACCGACCGGGCCGCCCAAAGTCATGAGCGTCGAGAAGCCGAGCGATTTCACGATGCTCAGACCGCCCGTGACGAAGAAGGTCGGCACGAAGGTGAGAAAGCCGAAGATCGTGACGTTCAAAGCGATCAAGGTGATCGAGCCGACGAAGACGCGTAGCTGAAACTGCCGGTTCTTGAACGAGGTCGGGGCATTTCGGACGGGAGCGGCCGAGGCGGGGATCGGCGGCGCGTCCGTCATGCCCGATTGCGCCTCGATTTGGCGCAGAATGGCATCGGCCTCGGCATAGCGGCCTTGCTGCTCGAGCCAGCGCGGCGATTCCGGTATGTTCTTGCGCATATACCAGACGATGGCGGTGCCGATCGCCGCGATCACGAACATTGTGCGCCAACCGAACGTCGGGATCACGAGAAGCCCGATAAAGGCGCCGAGGAACAGCGCGATCTGCATGGGCATGCCGAGAATGCCGAGCCATTTGCCGCGCACCGCGGGCGGCAGGAACTCGGTAAAGGTCGCGTAGCCGACGACGATCTCGGCGCCGAGCCCGATGCCCATGACGAAACGCGCCGCGATGAGAAAATACATATTGGGCGCTAGCGCCGCGGCGACCGAGGCGGCGCCGAAGATCAGAAGATTGACTTGATAGGTGACGCGCCGACCGAGATGGTCGCCAACCCAGCCCGACGCGAAGGCGCCGTGCGTCATGCCGATAAAGGTGACGGAGGCGAAATAGCCGTTGAGCTGGAGATTGGAGAAGCCGAGATTGGTGAGCGCGCCGAGAACATTGGCGGCCAGGAAAAGATCGAAGCCGTCGAAGAACATGCCGGCGCCGATGAGGAAGGCGAGGCGCTTATGAAAGCGCGACGCCGGGAGCCGGTCGAGCCGCGCCCCCGCATTGACCGTCGTAAAAGTCGAATCCATCGCGTCCCCTCCCAGGCTTGCCGCGTTTTTATCTTCGGTAGCCGCCGCGTTGCGGCTTCAAAAATGCCGGAGCACCGCTCGATGCGTAAACCGCGCGCGATGCTTTAGATCGCCTCGATCTCCTTGAGCGCATCGCGCGCCGTGCGAAAGCTGTCCATGCCTGCAGGAACGCCGCAATAAACCGCCACCTGCAGGAGCACTTCCTTGATCTCGTCGGGTGTCAGACCGTTCTTGATTGCCGCCTTCACATGTAGCTTCAGCTCGTGCGGCCGGTTCAGCGCGCTGATCATCGCTAAATTGGCGATACTGCGGCTGCGGCGATCGAGGCCGGGCCGGCTCCAAAGCGCGCCCCAACAGAATTCCGTCGACCATTCCGCCATTGTGCGCGTGAACTCGTCAGCGCCGGCAATGGATGCGTTGACGTAATCCTCGCCGAGGACTTCCTTGCGGACCTTGAGGCCCCGGTCGAATAAACTGTCGTCACTCATATCGCGTAACCTTTCCAAGGCGAGAGCAGCATGCGTCGGGCAACGCGACCGCTGCCGTCTCTTCCGCAATCCCAAGAAGGTCAGGCCGAGACCATGCAGGGCCAAGTGTGGGACGCAGATTGTCTTATCGTCTTACTTTGTCAAGCTGGCGGCATCGCCCGGCTCCGCAGCGAGCACGCGCGCGGCGATGCGCGCGGCATTCATGACATGGCGGCGGCACGCCTTGCCCGCTGCCGCCGCGTTGCCGGCGCGGATCGCCTTGACGATGTCATCGAGCTCGGCAGCGCTGTCGGCGAGGCGTCCGGGTTCGGCGAGCGTCGTCGCACGCAGGATGTTGATCCGACCGTGGAGGAGCCGCAGCATGTCCTCGAGCATCGCGTTATGCGCTCCGGCGGTGAGCGCGGCATAGAACTTCATCTTGACGCCCAGATGGTCGCGCGACGACTTCACGCGATAGGTGCGGACGAGCTCGGCATAGGCGGCCTCGAGCGCGGCGCGCTCCTCCTTCGTGGCGCGCTCGACGAAGCAGCGCCCCGCCATTTCCTCGAGCGTCGCCCTCAGCTCATAGATCGCCTTCGCCTCCTCGGCCGTGTAGACGGCGACGATCGGACCTCGGTGCGGGATGATCTGGACGAGGCCTTCGGCCTCGAGCTGGCTCAGAGCCTCGCGCAGCAGCGTGCGGCTGACATCCAGCATTTCGCAGAGCTCGCGCTCGATCAGCCGGTCGCCGGGCGCCAAGCGTCCCTCCCCTATGGCGGCGCGCAAAGATTCGACCACCTGCTTCTTCAGCGAGACGAGGGGACGCACGACGCGGAGTTTCAGACGGCCGCCCTTCAGACGATCGCTCTTGGGCTCGGGGGCCATCATCGTTTCGCCTTAGGCTTAAAGCTCATTGCGAATTTATATCGATGAATTGGCGAAAGCGCGCGGCATAATCGCTTATGCCCGCCTCGATCGTCCAAGCCGGCTGCCAATCGAGCACGGTCCGCGCCGCCGAAACGTCGAGCGAGGCGCGCATGCGCATATTTGCGGTCTCGACCGGCGAGAGGCCGTCGCCGATTTCGATATCGGCATCGGGCAGGACCTTGCGCACGACGCAAGCGACATCCGCGGCGGTTATCGCCTGGCCGGCCGCGACATTGAGGATGCGCGGACCAGGCCGCTCGCGCGGCGCGGCAAGGGCCCGCATCACGGCGTCGGCGCAATCGAGCACATAGGTGTAATCGCGCTTCATGGGACCGCCGCTCGAAAAACGCGTCGGACGGCGGCACACCGCATCCTCCACCATCGGCTTGATATACATCGGAGTTCGCATGCCGAAGCCGTAGATCGCGCTAACCCGCAGCGTCAGGACATCGAGATCGTGGAAGGTCGCATAGGCCAACGCGATCGCCTCCTGCGCCATTTTCGACGTGCCGTAATGCGCGGCGGGATTGCCGCGCTCGACAGAGAAGACGGGATCCGTCTCGACGAGCTTCTCGCCGAGCGGGCCATGATAGACGGCATTGCTCGAGAGAAGGACGAGCCGCTTCGCGCCGGAGCCGCGCGCCGCTTCGCAGAGATTGACGAAGCCCATGACATTAGCCGCATAGGTCGCGGCCGGCTGGCTCAGCGAGAGGTCGAGCCCGACGAGCCCTGCCGTATGCACGATGGCCTCGACTTCTTGATCGAGGCAGATCCGCTGCAGCAGCGCGGCGTCGCTCAATTCGCCTTGGATGCAAGTCTCGGCGAGGCAAGGCGCGACCGCGAGCGACGGCGGATCGGCAGGACGCCGGTCGAAGCCACAGGCCTTACGGCCTGCTGCCGCCAGGGCCGCCATGATGTAGCTGCCGAGGAAACCCGCTGCGCCGGTGACGAGGACGCTCACTGTTTGTGTGCGCTCGCCTGCGCCCGCTCCGACAAAAGCACGCTCATGATCGAGACCGCATGCTCGGCGAGATGCGCCGAATGCGCACCGGCCGCGTAGCGGGCGAATTTGCGCAGCGCGGCGAGCGATCCGGCATCGAAGCCAGCGAGCTGCCTGGCGACCGCCAAGGCGCGCGCGACCGCCTCGCCTTTCGGCACGATCTCGGTGACGATGCCGGCGGCCATTGCCTCCTGCGGGCCGATCTGGCGGCTCGACACTGCGAGCTCGATCGCCCGCTTATAGGGGACGAAGCGAAAGAGATAGGAGAGCACGATCAGAGGTGGCAACCCGTGCGACATTTCCGGGAGCGACAGGAGCGTGCCTTCCGCGGCCACCGCGTAATCGGATTGCGCAGTGAGGCCGAAGCCGAAACCGAAGGCCTCGCCTTCCAGCGCGCAGAGGACCGGCACTGCGAGCGCGTCCATCGCAGCATTGACCTGCAAGATCGCGTTCAGATCCTCCGCGACAGCCGACGCCTTGGTCAATCCCTGCGCGCCCTTGCGGCCGCGGCAGAACATCCCTTCATTGCCACGGATCAGAAGCACACGCAGGCCCGCATCCGTCGCGAGCCCCTGGAGCCTCTCCGTCAACTCATGCAAGGCGGGCGTGTCGAGATAGCCGCTCCGATCTGTTCCGGCGAGCGTCAGCACGCGGATGCCGTCATTTGCATCTTCGAGATCTATCGCCATTGCCGTCTCCGCCATCGATGACTCGATCGTGTGTAGCGGGGCGGCTGGCGCCTGTAAACTGATTGTCAGACGATCTGCGCGGACGCTGTCAGTACCCGGGCTCCGCCGAGTCCCCCGTGCGGCGCGGGGCATAAGCCCGCGCCTGCAGGAGGAGATAAGGGCTACGCGGCTGCGAGCTGACGCAGCACGTAGGAGAGAATGCCACCATTGTTGAAATATTCGAGTTCGTCGAGCGTCGCGATCCGACACAGCAGCGGCACGGTCTTCGTGGCTCCGTCGGCATATTTGATCTGCGCTTCCATCATCTGGCGCGGCTTCAGCGTCTCGCCGAGGCCGTGAATGGTGACTTGCTCGTCGCCGCGTAATTTCAAGCTGCTCCAGGTCGTTCCCGCCTCGAAGGTCAGCGGCAATACGCCCATGCCGACGAGATTGGAGCGATGGATGCGCTCGAAGGATTCGGCGATGACGGCGCGCACGCCTAAAAGCTTCGTGCCTTTCGCGGCCCAGTCGCGCGACGAGCCGTTGCCATATTCGGCGCCGGCAAAGACCACGAGCGGCACGCCCTCGGCCTCGTATTTCATCGCCGCATCGTAGATCGGCATCTCGGCGCCGTCCGGCCAATGTTTCGTCAGGCCGCCCTCCGGCACGCTGCCGTCTTCGCGTTGGCGAATGAAATTCTTGATGCGGATATTGGCGAAGGTGCCGCGCATCATGATCTCGTGATTGCCGCGCCGCGTGCCGTATTGATTGAAATTGGCCTGCGACACCTGCCGTTCCATCAGATAGGCCCCGGCGGGCGATTGCGCCTTGATGGAGCCGGCGGGCGAGATGTGGTCGGTGGTGATCTTGTCGCCGAAGAGCGCCAGGATGCGCGCATCGACGATGTCCTTCACCGGCTCCGGCTCCTTCTTGATGCCCTCGAAGTAAGGCGGGTTCTGCACATAGGTCGAACCCATGTCCCACTGATAGGTCTCGCCGGAAGGCGCCTTCACCTTGCGCCAATAGGTGTCGCCCTCGAAGACATTGGCGTAGCGCGACTTAAAGGTTTTCTTCGTTACGTATTTCGCGACGAACTCGCGGATTTCCGCTTCCGACGGCCAGATATCCTTAAGGAAGACAGGCTTGCCTTTCTTGTCGTGGCCGACCGGCTCCTGCGTCAAATCCTTCGTCACCGTGCCGGCAATGGCATGCGCGACGACGAGCGGCGGCGAGGCGAGATAGTTCGCCTGCACGTCGGGGCTGACGCGGCCTTCGAAATTGCGGTTGCCGGAGAGGACGGCGGCGGCGACGATGCCGTTATCGTTGATCGATTTCGAGATCTCCGCCGGCAGCGGTCCGGAATTGCCGATGCAGGTCGTGCAGCCGAACCCGACGAGGTTGAAGCCGAGCTTATCGAGATCCTTCTGCAAGCCGGAATTGGCGAGATATTCCGCCACGACCTGGCTGCCCGGCGCGAGCGAGGTTTTCACCCACGGCTTGACCGACAGCCCCTTGGCGATCGCGTTGCGGGCAAGCAGTCCCGCGCCGATCAGCACGTTCGGATTCGACGTATTGGTACAGGAGGTGATCGCGGCGATCACGACATCGCCGTGGCCGAGATCGTAATTCTTGTTGTCGACGGGAAAGCGCTTGGTGGCTTCCCCGGGCTTGCGATACTCGCTCTCCAGCGCCGTTGCGAAACCGCTCGCGACGCCCTCGAGCGCGATGCGGCCTTCCGGGCGCTTCGGTCCGGCCATCGACGGAACGACCTCGCCGAGCTCGAGCTCGAGCGTCTCGGTGAAGACCGGATCCGGCGTCTTCTTGGTACGGAAGAGCCCCTGCGCCTTGGCGTATTCCTCGACCAGCGCGATGCGGCCGGTCGAGCGCGCTGAGGTCGCGAGGTAGGACAGCGTCTCGTCGTCGACCGGGAAGAAACCGCAGGTTGCGCCATATTCAGGCGCCATATTGCTGATGGTCGCCCGGTCGGCGAGCGAGAGATGATCGAGGCCGGCGCCGTAAAACTCGACGAACTTGCCGACGACGCCTTTCTTGCGCAGCAATTGCGTGACGGTGAGCACGAGATCGGTCGCCGTGACGCCCGGCTTCAAGGCACCGGTAAGCTTGAAGCCGATCACCTCGGGCAGCAGCATGGACAGCGGCTGGCCGAGCATGCAAGCCTCCGCCTCGATGCCGCCGACGCCCCAGCCGAGCACCGAGAGACCGTTGACCATGGTCGTGTGCGAATCGGTGCCGACGAGCGAATCCGGATAGGCGACCTCGACCGTCTCGGCCTTCTTGCCGGCGCCCGAGGCGAATTTCTCCTTTCGCGTCCAAACGGTTTGCGAGAGATATTCGAGATTGACCTGGTGGCAAATGCCGGTGCCGGGCGGCACGACGCGGAAATTGTCGAACGAGCCCTGGCCCCATTTCAGGAAGCGGTAGCGTTCGCCATTGCGCTGATATTCGAGGTCGACATTCGTCTTGAAGGCTTTCGAGCTGCCGAACGCGTCGACGATGACGGAGTGATCGATGACGAGGTCGACCGGCACCAGCGGATTGATCTTCTGCGGATCGCCGCCGAGCTTCGTCATCGCGTCGCGCATTGCCGCGAGATCGACGACGGCGGGGACACCGGTGAAATCCTGCATCAACACGCGGGCCGGACGGAAGGCGATCTCACGCTCGGTCTTGCCTTTGTTGTCGAGCCATTCCGCCACCGATTCGATATCGGTTTTGGTCACCGTGCGCCCATCCTCGAAGCGCAGGAGATTTTCGAGAAGCACTTTCATCGAGAACGGCAGATTTGCGATGCCCTTCAGCCCGTTCTTCTCCGCCGCCTTGAGCGAGTAATAATGATAGGTCTTGCTGCCGACGGTCAGTTTCTTGCGGCATTTGAAGCTGTCGAGCGAAGCCATCGGCATTTTCCCGGACTGCGAGGCGAAGAAGGAAAGTCGTGCGGCTTATAGATAATTTTTCCAGGCAGAGCTACACGAAGAAACCCAAACCTTCGGCAGTCCCGAAGCACATTTCGGCGAGTTCGCGATCATGCGATTGGAGGCCCGGTCCGTCACCCTCATACGCGCCGGGCGGGTGATTTTCTCGGATCTCTCCTTCGTCGTGGAAAGCGGCAACGCACTGATCGTCAGCGGCCCGAACGGAGCCGGCAAATCGAGCTTGCTGCGCGCTTTGGCCGATTTGCTGCCGGCCGCGCAGGGCAGCTTCGTCTGCGCTGCGGCGGCCGACGCACGGCGCGCCGAGATCTGCCACTATATCGGCCACGCGGACGCGCTGAAGAACGCGCTGACGGTGACCGAGAATCTCGAATTTTGGAGCGCTTTGCTGCTGCAGGACGGGTCCGGGCGGGAAGGCGGCTGGCCGGTCGACGCGGCGCTCGCCCGTTTCGGCCTCGCCCATGCCGCGAACTTGCCCGCCGCCTATCTTTCCGCCGGGCAGCGGCGGCGCGCGGCGCTCGCCCGCCTCCTCGTCGCGCCCCGCCCGCTCTGGCTTCTCGACGAGCCGCTCACGGCCCTCGACGCCGCCTCGCAAGCCGTCCTCGGCGAGGTGATGCAGGCGCATCTTGCCGGCGGCGGATCGATCGTGGCCGCGACGCACGCCCCGCTCGGGCTCGCGCCAGCGCAGCAGCTTGCCCTCGGCCCACGCTTATGAAGGCGAAGCCGCGGCCCTCGCCGCTCGCCGCATTGCTGGCACGCGAGCTTCGCCTCGCCCGCCGGCTCGGCGGCGGGGCGAGCCTCGGCCTGGTTTTCTTCCTCATCCTGGTCACGCTCGTGCCTTTCGCCGTCGGCCCCGACCCGAAGCTTCTGGCGCGGATCGGACCGGCTGTCCTCTGGATTGCCGCGCTGCTCGCGAGCTTGCTGGGATTGGATCGCCTATTCCAGGCCGATGCCGAGGATGGCTCGCTCGATCTCTTTCAGCTCTCGGCCGTGCCGCTCGAGCTTGTCGTGGTCTTGAAATGCGCGGCGCATTGGCTAACGGCAGGGCTGCCGCTCGTCGTCGCGGCGCCCGTCTTCGGCCTCATGCTCGGGCTCGAGCCGGCGGCGCTTTTCGGCGTCGCCGCATCGCTCTTGGCCGGCACGCCGGCCTTGCATGCGCTGGGGGCGATCGGCGCGGCGCTGACCGTGGGGCTGCGCCGCGGCGGGCTGTTGATGGCGATCCTGATCCTGCCGCTCGCGGTGCCGGTTCTGATCTTCGGCGTTGCGGCCGCCGCCGCTGCCGCCGGCGGTCCGGTGCCGTTCCGGACGCCGTTCCTGATCCTCTGCGCGTTGAGCCTTTTCGCGCTTGCCGGCGCGCCTTTCGCCGCCGCCGCGGCGCTGCGGCAGATGAATGAGTGATCACATCGGCGGTGGCCTTTACATTGGCGGGGTAAGGCCGTCGCGCCCGACATTGAGCGACGGCGCGGAATAGACGTCGTCGGCTCCCTTGGTCGCCGCGGTGGCGACGAATTTATTGCCGGGCTTCAGCTCGTCGCGGGTGCTGACCTCGAAAGCGACGATCACCGTGTCGGGCACGATCGCGATCTTCGCGTCGCCGCCGGGATATTTCATGGTGAGCACTGGACCGTCGACGGCGCCGACCTTGGAGTCGACCGTCGCATTGGTCATGAGGCTTTTGGGTCCGAGGTCCCAAGGGCGCTGGCCTTCGCCGGTGCCGCGCAGAGATTCGGGGAAGATATGGACTTCGAGCGCCTTCTGCGTGCCGTCTTCTTGCGGCACGCTCGTGATTCCGACGAAGGAACCTGGCTTGATGTCGGCGAGCGAGCCTTTGACGACGGCTGTGATCCGCGCAGTGTCCGCGAGGCGGATCTTGACGTCCGTGCCGTTGCGGAGCTTGCCGGTCACGACATTGCCCTCGACGGCGGCGATCGTGCCGCGCAAGCGGACGGGTTGCGGCTGCTGCGCCGCGACCGGCAGCATGGCCGCGGAAGCCAGAACCAAGGCGGACACGACGACGACGGAACGCGAAGAAAAATCGAAACGCATGGCATTCTCCAAAGGAAAATTGATCCTCGAGCCCCAGTGTTGGCGCGAACCATGGCGAAGTTACGTGCCGAAGCCAAGCGACGGGTTCATCCGCCGACAAAAATCGAATAAGTCATACCTAGGCCTTCGATAGAGTGACACGATGCTGAACCAGATGTTCAACTTGGCCAATCCGACGAATTTCCTCCGCCTCGCCCGCTGGCTCGTGCCGGCGCTCGGCGCGCTGACGGCCTTGCTGCTCGCGCTCGGGCTTTATCTTTCATTCTTCGTCGCGCCGGCCGACTATCAGCAGGGCGAGACCGTGCGGATCATGTATCTGCATGTGCCGGCGGCCTGGCTCTCGATGTTCATCTATGCGGTCATGACCTCGGCGGCGCTCGGCACGCTCGTCTGGCGGCATCCGCTCGCAGATGCGGCGCAAAAAGCCGCGGCGCCGCTCGGCGCCGGCTTCACCTTCCTCTGCCTCGTCACCGGCTCGCTCTGGGGCAAGCCGATGTGGGGCACATGGTGGGTCTGGGATGCGCGGCTGACATCGGTGCTCGTCCTCTTCCTCATCTATCTCGGGCTCGTCGCGCTCTGGCAGACGATCGAGGAGCCGAGCCGGGCGGCGCGCGCCGCCGCGATCTTCACCCTGGTCGGCGTCGTCAATATTCCGATCATCAAATTTTCCGTCGACTGGTGGAACACGCTGCACCAGCCGGCCTCCGTCTTTCGGCTCGGCGGCCCGGCGATCGCGCCCTCCCTGCTCTGGCCGCTGCTCGTGATGGCGATCGCCTTCACCTTGCTCTTCTCGACCCTTCACGTGGTGGCGATCCGCAACGAGATCTTGCGGCGCCGCCTCGGCCGGCTCACCATGCTCGCTGCCGCCGCGGGCGAGACAGAGATGTCGAGCGGCTATGCGGAGCCGGCACGATGATGGAGGATCCGAATATCGGCTTCGTCATCGCCGCCTATGTCGTGGGCTTTATCGTGATCGCCGTCATGATCGCGGCCGTGCTGATCGATCATCGCGGGCTGAAGCACGAGCTGCAGCGGCTCTCGGCGCGCAGCGGCGCCGGCGCTGATCCGGAGAGCTGAGGTGAGCCTCCAAGATGAGAAGATAGATCCGCCGGCACCGGGCGCGTGGCCCTTCAACCCCTTCGTGCTGCTGCCGCTCGTTATCTTCGTCGGGCTCGTCGTGCTTTTCTCGGGGCGGCTCTTCAGCGGCGACCCGGCGAAATTGCCGTCGACACTGATCGGCAAGCCGGTGCCGGCCTTCGCGCTGCCGCCCGTCGAGGGAATGGCCAACCAGGCCGGGCTCGGCGATGCCGACCTGCGGCAGGGCCGCGTCACCCTCGTCAATATGTTCGCCTCTTGGTGCGTGCCCTGCCATCAGGAGCACGCGATCTTGATGCAGCTCGCGCAGGATCAGGCGCTGAAGGAGGCGGGCCTGCGCATTGTCGGCATCGCCTACAAGGATGCGCCCGACAAGCTGCGCGGCTTTCTCGACCAGAACGGTGACCCCTATGCGCAGGTCGGCGCCGATCGCGCCGGGCGCACCGCGATCGATTTCGGCGTCTACGGCGTGCCGGAGACCTTCATCGTCAAAGGCGATGGCACGATCGCCTATAAGTTCATCGGCCCGATGAGCGAAGAGTCGCTGCGCGACACCATCCTGCCGGAGATCGCCAAGGCGGCGAAATAGACGCGGGGTGCTCCGCTGGTAGCGAGCAGCCGCGCCGATCCGCGCGATCATGACGATTGACCGTCATTGCGAGAAGCGAAGCGACGAAGCAACCCAGGGGCAACAGCTCCCCTCTTTGCTCCTGGGTTGCTTCGCCTTCAGCTCGCAATGACCGCCTCCAGCGCAAAAAAATGGCCGGGACGAGCCCGGCCACTTTCGCGTTGCGATCGATGTGGATCAGTTGTTGCGCTGGCCCGTCAGCATCACCAGAGACTGGAAGATGTTGATGAAGTCGAGATAGAGCATCAGCGCGCCGTTCACCGACTTCTTGGTCGCGATCTCGTAGCCGTCGCCGGCAAAATACATCTCCTTGATCGCCTGCGTGTCCCACGCGGTGAGGCCGGAGAAGATCAGGACGGAGAGGATCGACAAAGCGAACTGGAAGCCCGAGCTCTGCACGAAGAGGTTGACGAGGCTCGCGATGATGAGCCCGAAAAGGCCCATGATGAGGAACGAGCCCATCGGCGAGAGATCGCGCTTCGTCGTGTAGCCATAGAGACTCAGCGCGCCGAAGGCCGCCGCCGTGATGAAGAAGGCGCGGGCCACCGAGGTGCCGGTATAGACGAGCAGGATGGTCGAGAGCGACAAGCCCATCGCCGCCGAAAAGACGAAGAAGAGCGTGCGTGCGGTCGAGGCCGCCATGCGGTCGATCCGGAACGAGAAAAACAAGACGAAGGCGAGCGGCGCCAGCATGATGATCCAGCGCAGCGGGCTGCCATAGATGGCGGCGCCGAAGGCAGTCAGATGAATGCTGCCCATATTCGCGACGGCCTCGCTCGCGTCATGCGCCACGGCAAGCTGGTTGGCGCCGAGCGCGACCAGCCCGGTAATGGCAAGGCCGATCACCATGTTATTGTAGACGCCGAGCATATAGGAGCGCAGGCCCTGGTCGATCTCGGCGCGACCGGCCCGTGCTACGCCTTGCCCCCAGCGGGCTGCGTTGCGGTCGAAGTCGGACATGTGTTTCCTCACGGGTTAGGAGGCTCTCCCGCCTCCGGGCGCCCGCCTGCATGGCATGGCGTTGGCTCTAATATGGCGCGGCCATTTTGGCCGCACAAGGGCCAGAGGCGCCGCGTCGAGGCCGGTTTTTCTATAAATTTCGTAAATAAGGCGCCGGCTTTCGTCCCAGAATGCGCCACGTCCCGATCAGGCCGAGGAGGATCGTGAAGACGAGGGCGCCGAGCGCGGCGATCAAAGCCTGCGGCCAAAGCCAGACGAAATCGAGATGCATGATATGAGTCACGACGAGATCGGCGGCAGCGGCGCCCGCCAACACGCCGAACACGGCCGTGGCCGCGCCGATAAAGCCATATTCGCAGAGATAGGCGGCGAGCAGAAGGCCGCGCGTCGCGCCCAGCGTCTTCAAGACCACGGCGTCGTAGAGGCGGGCTTCCTCGCCCGCCGCGAGCGCGCCGCCGAGCACGAACACCGAGGCGATGAGCGCGACGCTCGCCGCGCCGCGCACCGCGATGGCGAGTTCGCCGACCACTTGGTCGATCGCCTCGAGCGCGTCCTTCACCCGCACGCTCGTCACGCTGGGGAAGGACGCGGCCGTGTCGCGCAGCAGCGCAACCTCGCGCGCCGGGTCGCCGCCTTGCGGCAAGGTGAGCGTCGCCAGATCGCTATAAGGGGCACCGGCAAAGGTCTCGGGCGAGAAGACCAGCACGAAATTGATGCCGAAGCTCCGCCAATTGACCTTGCGAAGATTGGCAACCTTGGCATGCACGTTGCGGCCGAGCACGTTGACGGTGATCTCGTCGCCGAGGCCGAGGCCGAGGCCGTCGGCGACCTCGCTTTCGAGCGAGACGAGGGGCGGGCCTTTATAGTCGGGCGCCCACCATTGCCCGGCCACGAGGCTCGAGCCTTCAGGAATCGCCGCCGCGAAGGTGATGCCGCGGTCGCCCTGCAGCGCCCAGGCGGCATTCTCCTTGGGTTTGATCGTCTCGGCAGGCTGGCCTTTGATGTCGACGATGCGGCCACGCAGCATCGGCACGAATTCGAGCTTGCCGGTCGCGGCTTCGCGATGCAGAAAATCCGCGAAGGCTTGAGCCTGCGCGTTCTGGATGTCGATGAAGAAGAAGCTCGGCGTCTGGCCCGGCATCGTGTGGGCGAGCTCGCTGCGTATATTGCCGTCGATAAGCGTCAGCGCGACGAGAAGCGCGAGGCCGAGCCCGAGAGACAGCACGACGGAGGGCGTGAGCGCGCCGGGCCGATGGATATTCGCGATGGCGAGCCGCAGCGCGACGCGGCGGGGATGTGGCAGGCGGCGCGCCACCGCCATGAGAAGCAGCGCGACGCCGCGCAGCAGCACAAACCCGGCGGCGGTCGCGCCGAGATAGACGAGCGCGATGCGGCGGTCGGCGGCAAAGGCGATGACGCTCCCGGCGAGGCCTGCGGCAGCCGCCGCTATCATGACGAGATAGCGTGGCCGCGGGCGTGCCGGGTCGGGCGCGACGCGGTCGCGAAACAATGCCGAAACCGGCACGTCATGGGCGCGACCGAGCGGCGCCAGCGAGAAGGCGAGAGCCGTCAGAACGCCATAGAGAATGCCGATGCCAAGCTCGCGCGGATAGACGGACGGCGCCAGCGGAAAGGGCAGAAGCGGGCCAAAGGCCGCCGCCGCGGCGAAAGGCAGGGCCATGGCGATCAACAACCCGATCGCGATGCCGAGCGCCGCGATGAGCAGAACTTGGATGAGCATCAGCGAAAAGACGCGGGCGCCGCTGGCGCCGAGCGATTTGAGAACCGCGATGGCGGTTCGTTTGCGGTCGACGTAAAGCCGAATGGCATTGGCGACGCCGACGCCGCCAATGATCAGCGCGGTCAAGCCGACAAGCGTCAGGAACTGCGTGAAGCGCTCTATATCGCGGGAAAATTGCGGCGAGACGTTTTCCCGCGTGCGAACCTC
>Ga0116227_10009108_pt1 | contig 18223 bp, 7 predicted proteins | sample S1TSphgellanicum_FD_89693 | JGI IMG/M metagenome (GOLD analysis project Ga0116227, IMG submission 89693) | Host-associated microbial communities from peat moss isolated from Minnesota, USA - S1T2_Fb - Sphagnum magellanicum MG | ecosystem: Host-associated > Plants > Peat moss > Unclassified... | reverse complement strand
TTTTGGTGGAGGGGGGGGGGGGGGGGGGGGAGGGAGGGGATTTTAAATGGTTTTTTCCAACAAAAAATCAAATTTTATCAAATTTAAAATTGATATTAATATTGAAAGATTTAAACAATTTTGCAACTTTGTAACTTTTCTATAAGCAAATGTGCATAGAACTAATTATGGGTGATAACAATTTAAATAACACCGCATATATATACAAAATGATATTGAAAAAAAAAATTAAAATTCTTCAAAAATTGAATATATGTGTGTGTTAATGTATGTAATGTGTATATACATTGATGTATCATGTACAAATATGATATATGTCATATGTATGATGGTATTGAATATGTTCAAAATATTTTGCTTAATTTTTAAAATAATATTATTAATAATATTAAATCATGGCATGTATTTTTGTCATAGCATTTGTGAAAAAATTATAGTCTGTGACCTTAAAAAAAAGTTTTAAATGTCTTACATGATGATGTGGCATGTCAATCCACATCACATTACCTTGGGACCTCATAATGTCCATGTCAAATTTTTTTAATTACAAATTACATAGTGCAACATCTCACTACCCAAAACAACTAAAAAATATTTCATTAAATATGTTATAATCAAGTAATCTTTTTTTACCAAAACCATGTAAGTTGCATATTAGTTAACTATGCCCCATTTCATTAAAAACATAATGGATTTGGGTAGTGGAAAAACCCAATATTTTTTCATATGACTTCAGCCAATTTTTGCAATTAAAAATGTCCTTTGCAATTACATTTGAATTACTAATGACATTTTTTAGTTGCAAAAATTAGTTACAAATGACAAATTTTTCTTCTGATATAGGTACATGTTAATCTTGTTTACCCATTTTGATTTAATAATCAAAAACAATTTTATGATGATGTACATTGTGATAAAAGGTTATAATGATAAATACTGCTAATCTAACCAAATTGTTCATTTAAATTATGAAGGTTATCAAAATGGAAATCAATAAATTTTTCATAAAAAGGCGAAACAAATACAGTTTCGGAAATATTTATCCTTGGGTGGTACCACTAGGAATGTCACACCCCAAATTTCTAAGACCCATCCAACTTTAGGACAACATAGGACTCACATAAAGAAAAAATTTCAATCTAAATTATTTATCAAAAGGTTACCCAAGTCATGTAGAATTCAAAACTCTAATTAAATTTACAAAAAAATGTGTTTTGCTGTAAAAAATGAATGCATAAGGGAAAAAATTCAAGAATGTAACATAAGGAATTTTTTTTATCAAGAACACAAAAGGAATTTATTATTTGGGAATTTTTTTTGGATGTTAATTTTGAAGAATATTTCAAATGTCAACCTATGTGATGTCTTTTATAGATAATTGATTGAATCAATTTTCATTTAGTTATGACTTTTTGAAGTCAAGATTGTGAAGTCCCAAAAGGCCATCAATGTCAAGAACACAAATGATAACTATTTTCACCTTTTGTTATTTTAATGACTAGTTTGGATCATTCCCTTGTGCATGTATTAAATAAACAAGAAAAAATATTTAATATGTAAGTGTAAGGATTTTAAAAAAAAAAATCAATAATGGTTTAAGAATCAAAATGTTAATGCATATTATAGGTGTTCGAGTGTCCATTGTTTTTCATGAATGTGTGCATAGGTGGGGAAAACATAGACCACCTTAAGTAAAAGGAATTTTATTTCTTAAATTGGGTCCAACCTTCTTGTGATTTAAGCAAGGTGGTTCTTAGTGGTACCACCCAAGGATATTTTCACCCCAAATTGTTAAAATAAAACCCAAAAAAAATGATTTTGTATGTGAAATTTATTTTTGGAAAGATAAAATTTTACTAGAAATTAAAGTTTGCCAATAATTCAAAATTACCATTTTAAAACTACATTATGAAAAATGTTGGAAGTGATATGATATAAATAAAAGAACGTACCATTATCATTTCTTAAGTTTGGTTGTTCCTTGGGTGTTTTTTCGAATGAGCAATCTCCAGTTGTAATTGATGATTACGATTTTATGTTTATTTCATGCATAATGCAAATTCTTTGCATTGAATTTCCAATTTCATTATATTTTATTTTCTTTAAATTTTTAATTTTCAATTTTGCAACCAATAATTTTTTCTTTTCAATCAAAGCTACATTCCATCTTTTTTCATTGACCACACACAATTTTGTTCTCCATTTTTTCAAATGATATTAAAACATCAATCAAATGCTTCTTGTTTCTTGTTTCTCCTTTTATATTCTTCAAGCATGATGCCATTCCTCTTATGAGTTTGAACCTCATCCTTATGTGATGAAAGCCTTGGCGTTTTGCTTCTTTTTTGAATTTGTATGTTCATTAGCAATTGTTTGTGATTGTACACAAGTACCACATTTGTTGTTATCAGTGTTTTTACAAAATCATGATGGTCTTAAATTTTTATGTAGCATGAATTGTTTCTTCATCTTCTTCTACATTGTTAAAGGAAGCATTCACCATCAACATCTTTCCAACCTTCATCTAGTCCATTAGCACAAGTTGGAAATCCAAAACAAATGTGTTTCACATCTAATCAATCCAATGAGCATCTAATAAAATGTGAATGGTATGATGGTCTATTAAACATAAAGATTCACCTTTTCAAATTAGTTGTTAGAGATAAGGTGTCTTGACAAATAATTAAACTTGTAAGTTTTTTGTTTGATTAGAATACAAAATTGGGCAAAAATACAATTGAAATCAACATTTAAATAAAAGTAAGATTAACACAAGGCAAGATGTAAAGTAAGTTTGATTTGACCCATAGCTTATGTTGGTGAAATTGGAGAACATGCCCTTTATGGCCTTTACTTGTATTTGTCTATGGAAACTTCTAAATGGTAGGCCTTTTTAGAAGGTTTTGATTTAAGAACCTTCTAGAAACTTCCATCTTGGACAATTTTATGATGTTTCAAAAACCTCTTTTTAAAAATTTGTATGTTGGAATTTTTTTTAATATCTTGGATTTTTTTTCTATATTAAAATTTTGGATCACTACAAGATATTGAAATAATGATTTTTCTAGAAGTTTTTAATTTATGTCCATGACACCAACTATAGTAGCCATACACCTTTTTTTGAATTAACATTACACCCATCTTTAAAACTTAAACAATTGATTTTTTGCAACTATTTTCAAGGCAATCTTATTCTTTACCTATGTGATAATTTTGTAAATTGATGCATTGTAAGAGTTTATACTATTTGCTCAATAAATGGTTCTTTTTCTAGCAATTTCATTAAAAGAACCAAAGTTATACTTCAACTTATAACATTACCTATGCAAGAAATATGCACCTAAAATTTGAAGTTTACAACACAGTTTAAAGATTTTGTAAGTGGTGTTTCAAGTTTGAAGAAAATAACATTTATTAAACATTTACCTTATTTAAATAGTTTTTAATTTTACAACATAGAACTTGGGATTGCAACACATGGTGGCCAAATATGAAGTTCATGATGAAAGTTCAAATATATTTAGTTTTACAAATACTTTCCATTTTATTCGAAAGGTAAATTATTGTATTCAAGATTTGCATCATGAATGTCCAAGCTCTAAACTATTTTCCGACAATTTCAACCTCTCCTTTAATGCTTTACAAGCTTTCAACTCTTCCCCCATTTCATTTTAAAACCTAAATATTTTTTGTTTTTTCTACTACCATGCACAAGCTTTCAATCGTAATTTTTTTGAATTATCTTTAATTGTCCACATGCCTTTTGTTCCTTTCCCATTCCATACCTTGAAATTTTTAATTATGTGCAAATTTTTTCAAATTTTACAAATAAATATGTAAGTTTGTTAGTTTAAAATGGTGAGTAGAAAGGAGTATCAATTTTAATAACCATCACGGATTTAGGGTTTCTTGGTATCATTGATTTAGTTAAATCATGAAAATACCAAGATCGTTTAAAAATTTTAAGCTAACAATCATTCAATAAAACATATTTGTATTGTTGAAATGTTGCAAAGTCCTTAACAAGAAGAATTTTTTCCTTTCCTCAAACTACATGAAAACAAAGGTTATCTATTCCTCAAAAGGAAGATTGTCTTATCATGGTTCAAATTCTTGGATTTTTTCTCACACTATGCATAACATCCATGATTGGTCCTTTTCAACAAAAAATTTATCTAAAATTTTTAAAGTTCAAAAAAAAAATTGCCAATTAACCTCATCCTCCCTCTTATTTGGGATTACATCCTTGTAATTCCTACTAAATAATTAATCTTGACTTTGTGACTTAAGGGGATTTTTGACTTAAGGGTTAGATTTCTTCTATAGTTATTATCACTTTTACTTTTGTAGCCACCTCGTAAGTGAATTATAGTTTCTACATCAATTAGAAGTTGGTTAGTGGGAATGGTTGATGTTGTAAAAGAAATTGCCTCTATAGGAATTGGGACCACATCTTGCTTGATAGTTGCCTGTAACTCAACTTGCCAAAATGTTTCTACCCTTATAAGGTGGGATTCGTCTTAAGTTCTTAAAGGACTTAAAAGATGGATTGTAGTAGAATCATTAGATTCTTCTTCATTAAATTTTGGAAAAAAGAAGGTAGGTAAGTGGACTTTGAAGTCAAGAATTTAAAAGTGGAACAATTAGACTAAATGTATAATTGATAGAGGTGTTCATATGCTTGGTTGCGTTCCATCAACCTTGCAAATAGTCTATAATTTGCTTCTTGAATGTAATCCAAACTTGTTCATGTTGTTTGAGTCTTCTAAAAATTACAACATCTCTTCCTTTAATAATGTATGGTAGGCACACATTTGGAAATGCACCACATCTATTTCCAAAACTTTGTCCTCCAACTATTGAAAAACATTATGCAAAATTGACACCTACTTGTTGTGGCTATATATGGACACTAAAAAATTGACACCTACTTTTAAACGTTTTGTGCTTCCATTTATAATTCATCAAGTCACGTCTAGATAGCTTGTCAAGTTTCAACAATTGATTCATACCTAACTAATAATGAATCATAGTTATCTACCATTTTTCCTAGGGTTCCACCATATATGGTGGTGTGTTTGTTTCAAGTAATAAACCAACCCCTTAATATCAAATATAAGTTCTTTCAATAGGCATTAATCTTTTAGGATTTTTATTGAAAATGTTGTCCATGCCTTGGAAATTTAAACATGGAAAAGGCAAGGGGTACGACATGAAATTAACTTGTTAAAGTTCCTATAATTAAAGTAATGCATTTAGTAATGACTTTAAGAAGGATTCTAAATTCCTAAGTTTGGTAATTTTATTCTTTGAAACAAATCAATTTGCAAGGGAGTAAAAACTTGAACAACATAAGGAATACCATAACTTAAGCTACTTGCAACTTCAAATTTAGAATTGAAGACCAATTTACTCAAAATTTTGCCTTAAATGCATGGTAGATGAACCACATTAGTTTCTTGGCACAAATAAATGGCTTGGGATTTGAACAAAAAAAGTTGCATCAACAACATAATTTGGAATGGCAAGGTACAAACATGTATGACTTTACTGTAAAATCCCTCCTTTTCATTATAGGAATCCTCATTCATGATGGTTGCACAATCTTCAAACCATTATTCTTGATTTTGGGTGGAGCATTTTAGCATTATAATTTTCAATAAGTTCAACATGAAGGAAAACAATATCCTTGATAATCATTATTTCCTTTTTGCTCACCATCATTCACATTGCCTTTGAGTTATAATTGTGGGCATTGTTGATAAATTCGTGCACCAATGTATGTCAAATTCTTCTCATTTGAACTTTTTAAACACCTATAACAAAAACTTGATATGCCCATTTCATATTTCTATTATTTACCCAATTTTTCCAAGTTTCCATTTCTCTATACAAGAATGACATTATTGATTTCTTCTAATTCCCCTTATTCTCATTTTCTATTGGTAGTTTTTTCTTCAAGACGCTCAAAGCCCCCTTCATTTTCTTTTGTGTTATTAAAGGTGTGTTATCAATGTGATCTTGTAGATACCTCATTCTCTTGGCGTCTTCCCAATTGTTCATCCTTTTTTTCTAAATAATTTACAACATTTTTTAGGTAACAAAAAAACAATAAAATTATGAACAATTTAAGGAGTGAAAAGAGATTCCTTGTTATTAATCCTCCCCACTACAAGGGGTTGTTTTAGTAAAGGATGTAGTAACACTTGTGCATAATCAAAATGTTGTGCTCCTTGGATACTTAATGTTTTTGGATATCGTATTGATTTAAATTTGATTGTTTCTTCTTGTGGGATCCATCATTCTTAAAAAAAAATCTCACAATCACCTTTCATAAAATAATTCCATCGAGAAATAATTAGTTGTCATAATTATGCCTAGAGTACTATTGATACTTACATTTGGATTATTTTTAATATTCTCAATAGATCCATTGGTCCAATCTTCAATATTAATGTTTTGATGTTGATGAGGTTCGGTCGTATTTTTTTTTCAATAGTCCATCCATCAAAGCTTTTATGACATTCACAAAAAACCTATGGGTTGATATGGTGCCTTTTCATTTTCATCTATTTTGTTAATCTTTCCCCCTTTCTTTTATTTGAGTTGCTAGTCCTTTGGGAGTTACATTAAAAACTTATTAAGGATTGAGTTTACTGATGTTAACTAAAATGACATTGGGATCAAACTTATCTATGGTCACTAATAAAACAATATTGTTCAATAGACAATATTGTATTTTATAAGGGCCACACCATTGTTTTTGAATTATTGTCGATGGGACCTTTTATTTTTAGAAAACCAAAGGACATGGTTTCTTTTCTTTTTTTTTAATCTCTTTATAGTGATCATGGGCCCAAAAAAAAGAATCTTATTGTTTTTGGCTTATAATAATTATTGTTGTGTCTTTAGATTCATCTAGTTTTTATAGTTCAATAAGTTTAAAAGTAAGTACCTAAATAAATTCAATAGAAATTTCAATATTTGATGGTTTTGTGGGCAACAAATATTTGGTAAACATGAGTGGATGAAGTTTATACTAGTGTGGGGCATGTATGAGGTTTTGGATAGAAAGGCCCTTTAGGTATTTGAACATATATATATATGTCGAAGGTGAACTTGATAAAGACTTGAGACTTGGATCATACTTAGTTATTTTTAAATTCATATGTTCGCCTTCCCTTTTGCACCCAACACATATAAACTTCTAATAATTATAATCATAATTAATCCATAAAGAAATGCATAAATGGGTATTTGTGTAATAACCGAATCATTTTCATAGTTGTACTGGACACTTGATGAAGTACGTGGTATGTTTTTTCTGAAACAATTGGCTTGATATAAACATGACAATATATTGGATTTTTAAAAAACTTAAAGAATGGGGCATTTTGAAAGTCTAATTTACTTGCCTCTTAAAACTTATGCAACAAAACTAGAATATGTATGACATTTGTAAGTTTATTGATAGTCTTTTTGCTTTATTCTTTTGCTTTTCTTTGATCTTGTGTCTTTAAGTGTTAGTAAAGTGTAAATATTTTGGTAGTTTGAAATTTGTATCAAGGTTTTATTAAAAAAACCTCAAATTTTCTATTAAAAAAAACCCAAAGGACTAAGGTTCAATAAAAAAACCCCCAAATATTCAAAAATATACCCACATTGGTATTTGTCAAAAAATTGAATGAACTTTAAATTATGGGTGATATATGTACAAGGATTTTTGGCAAATAACCATGGCATATATCTAGTTGCAATAATTTCCAAACCCTTGACTTCACCTCACATCCGCCCTATTAAGTTTGTTAGAACTGGGCCATGTGATTTTTAAAAATTGAGAAATTTCAAATAACAGAACCCAAATGGTTTTGATATTTTTATTTCTGGTGGAAACTAGACCCAACTATTTATATTTTTTAAAAATCACCCTATAGTAGTTTATACACCAATTGAAAGGGTGTATGGCTAATAGTCAAATTGAATATTATTCAATAGGCATACAAGCAATATTTAGATGTTTATCCCAGTCATTTCATTTTTCATATTTCATTAATTTCATCATCAAAGTTCTAATGATTTTTTCATTACCTTATATCTAGTAAGTGGTAAAACTAGTATGCCAAAAAAAAAGGAAGTTAGTATTAATGACATCATTGATGAAATGAACTCCTTGGTCACATATTAATGTAAAATGACATCCATATTTGATAAATATGAATCCATCAATGAATTTTGTTATAATGATTTTTGTGTTGGTTTATTTGGTATTATTTAACTCTTGAATAAATTTGTACAATTAATTATTAATTAACAAATTGTATTGTTCAATGTGTAAAATTATTTTTTATTAATTATAAAATTTTAGTGTATCAATTGCTTATAATACGTCATATTGCGTGATTGTTGAAACCAAATTAAATTTAAATAAGTAACATTTTTAAATATATAATTTGGAGAAAACGTTATATTTTAATTTTGACCTTTAATTGATAAAATTTCAAGACATTTTTAGAAACAAAACAAGATCAAAAATTCAGTATCCATAATTTTAAAAAATATTTTAATATTAAAATGTTATATAACATGTACAATTTTTATTTATAAATATTATATATAAAAATATCCTATATGTTAGGTCGAATTAAGTCACTAGGCATATATGTGTTTCAAAATATTAATAAATTAATAATATATATTATTAAATATTATTATTAATTTTTCATTTATTAATTTTTTTTCACACAAATGTAAATTTATTTTTCATAATAAAGTTTTATGTTAGTTTAACTAATATGAAATAAATAAATATGACATTCACATAATTTTCATAGTTTACATAATGTTAAAGATGTTATAATATACTTTTAAAAGTTATTTGAAATAATTATTTCAATACATTTTCATTGATTATATATATGTTTAAAATTTAAAGAGATATAATATTATTTTTGAAAAATATTTTTAAATGATTAAAAACTAGAAATTGATGTTAAATAGGCTTATTTACAAATAATGTTTAAATGTTTTAAATAACAAGATTCAGATGCGTTTTGATTCAAATTTTAATGTTTTATGTTTCAAACAATTATAGACATCTACATCTTGAAAAAATGTTTAAAAATGAGGTTTAAAGTTTTTCAATTGGACAAACTATGAGAAGAATGACAATAATGAAAATTGGATTTGGTGAAAATTTGAAGAAAATCTCAAAAAATAAGATGTATCAAATAACAAAATTCAAATGTATTTTTATTCAAATTACTTTATATTTTATTATGGAAACAATTAAATATGTGTATATCTAGGAAAATTATTTAAGGATGATTTTTTTCATTTGGAAAATTTATGAAAAAGATAATAATTGTTAATGTTGGGTTTGGTGAAACATTTGGATGAAAAACATGATAAATTCAATGACCACCATATTTGTTTCACAAGAAATGAGATGGTTTAATGTCAAAGGCAATGGTGTCTTACCATGGAGACCAAGGTTCATACCTCATTGTTAGCACCATATGGTAATGTTGTATGTTGACCATATGTTGATTCATTGTGAGAAATCAAATTGTTGGAACTTCACTACCTTACAACTAAAGATTCTTATAAAACTACCATGCAATTAGAGTACAAGTGCCTTTTCAAAATATGATGATACCATTTACAAACTATATAATTTATTGAAAGTGAAAGTGTAACTTTGAAGTGATATTGAAATAATGTATACAATGTATTATCAAATCCATTGGAATGTACATAGATATTCCTTTACGAACTTAAAAAATAAAATAAATTAAACATCAAAGAGAACTTTACATTATGTGTTTCAAGTCTAGAAGTAAAAGAACAACATGAATGAAGCACAAAACATGTTTTTTTTTTAAATGACCTTTTATTTTTAAATATAATATCTCCATTGTTTCTTATCCATTTTCAATGATCTAAAATGTTATGGATGCACCAAATTAAAATCTACATGAATTATTTGAGCTCTAAAAGTAAAGAAACAACACATAATAGCCATGAAGAAGATGAATGTGTTGAATCTTAAAATGTGAATTAGATCAATAACCAAACATTGACCCCGTTTACTTTTAACAACCATATCTTCCTCATTTTGTGTCTTTTTTTAACAATCTAAATGGCCATGGGTGTGTCAAATCAAGGTTTAAAAAAACCTTTTCCACTTGAAAGGCAAAAAGGACAATGTATTAAAATCTAAAGTTCTTTGAGAGCTTAAATGTTTGTTCACTAACTAACTATCTTGTAATAATTGCAAGTGAATTACGACTAGGATGCAACTAATTTTTTATCCCATATTGTTTGTTCTACCTTTCAAGTTTGTAAAGTATATAATTAAGTGCATTAGGAGTATTAAAAAATAAGTGACATTTGGAATAATCCAAATAAAAGAAGGATTGGTCCTAAAGTTAAATCCAAAATAAAATAGGATTATTCCAAATGACCTACTTACCTATTTAAAACCTACTTACCTATATATTTAAGCCTAATTACTTACCTAATTAACCTAGGAAATTTAGGTAGTGATGCCTACCAATTTTATGCCTACCTATTTATTGACCTAAACGTCAACATCTTATCGACCTTAAGTTGAATGATGTAAGTTAAAATAGTACAAATATTAAATATCAAAATAAATTTAAAATTGTCATGTGTCCATTGATAATTTGTCAACATGTCATTGTTATGTCAGCACATTGTTTTTTATGTGGTTGCAACATAGTGGCACAATAGTTGCAACATAATGACATAATAATTACAATGGCATATATATATAGTAGTTACAACATAGTGCCATGGTATTTACAACATAGTCCAACACAATAATTACGATGATTAATTAGTTGCAACATAGTTGCATAAATTGCATATGTATATTGGTTTCATATTCAATGGGTTGTATTGTTACAACTTTTGCAACTTGTCCAATAGCACTCAAGCTGTAAAAATATGATGAATTGCAAGTGGTCGTTGCAACTCAAAATCATAGTTGTAAACCTAGTTGTAAAATACTTGTTTTCTCACAATGATTATATATAGACCATACATTGATCATGTATACCAAAATTTTAAATAATATAAAAATAAAATAAATAATGGAAATCATATTAATGAAATAATGAAATAATATAAAAAATCAATACCACATGGTAATTCCTAATTTGATTAATTAGTAGTGAATTCAATTGTACATTCCCACCCATCATTGATAATTAAGAGACATGGTAAATTTGCTAAATTTATAATATATTGAATTAGTGACAATTTCACTCAAATGATTAGTGAAATTCTTAATAAACTAGGCCCACATTCGTATTTGCGTTGATTGTAGCTATGGATATCCTTGTATAGAGAAGGCCATCAATATTTGGCATCCAAAAGTTTTTAGTAAACAACACATATCAAAAAATGTCCTCAATCCCTTATGCACAATCATTTGAGTCTCCTTTGGTTGTAAACATTTTCTCAACATTTGATCATGTTGCATTTGGTAAACCTTTTGTCACACAAACAACTATTGGTAAAAATAATAATTTTTATTGATATGATTAGAAGGGCATTTGACACAAGGTTAATAAATGAAGGGGTTTATATCAAATAAACTTGTGGTTAGCTTCAACCCAAACTTATGTCTTGGTTTAAGACCTCAAATCAAAACCTCCTTTCGGGATTTACTTGTTTCCCTTGGTGTTGAGGCTCATATTATTTTTTGTTGAACCTTCAAGAGTACAAAAGGATATGAGAATTTGTGTGTGTGTGTGTGTGTGTGTGAAGCTTGAGTGAACTTTCACATTCTCCTTGTATTTTCTTGTGGGTTAATAACATGATACCCATTGGGCTTTTATTGCTTTAATATGCATTTGTACTTTATGTTTCAAGCATGTGTTTGGATTGTCTATTCAACTTCAAAAAATAAATTAGAAAAGATAAGAATTAGGTATTTAATGGTTATGCTAAGCTAAATCTTGTGTTTTGTATTAATATTGTTGTTTCTATTCCATGTGAAAAGTTATGTAGTTATTTTGGTAAATAAAAATACTTGTTTCAATTGTGGACAAAAACTTTGGAATTATATTTCGATCCATTGTTAAGTTTACTTTGACATAAGCCATATGCTCCAAGTTGAAGGTAACATTTTAAACTATATGGTTGTCCAATGTCATCTTCAACAATAATGGATGGTTCAACATAAAAATCTAGTGGGTTTTGACATTGTTCAATATTTACATGCCCTTTGTTTTCACAATCTCCCCAAGCTTAGCCAGTTCTAGATGCCTCTTTGGAAAGTTGAAAAAATATTTGTAAATTAATTATATGACCACCTTAAGGTGATTGATTATAGAAAAAATAAAGATGATGTGGACAACCAACTTTGTCTAATGCACCATGTAATGAACAATAGTCATGAATAGAACAAACTAAGATTGGATTTGGATAGTAACATTTGTGTGGCAATCTTGAAATACACTAACCCCAAAAAACACCAAAAAACATTAATTTATTGGAAATGACATTAGAGGTAAAAATACCTCTATTGATGAAAATTGTTTGCATATATAATCATTGTGATCAAGTTGGCTACATTAGAGCCATCCACTACATGTTCTAAGGATAGCAACATGGGGATCATTGTCTTATTTGGATAATGATCCCCTATTTGGATGGTGTATGCATGAATTGATAACCAAGATTGGCTGTCAATTAAAGTAACCTCATCACAAGATAAAGCAAAAAAATAGTTTTCTCTAATTCAAACTTAATAGCTTACATGACAACGGTATGGAGAGCTTTAACCATACTCCAACATGCATTGTCCCATTGATGTTTTTTTAAGCAATGCTTCACTTTCAACAATGAAAAAAAAACCTCATGTTTTCAAAATTTGTCATAGGTCTACCATGGGCTAGCAAATAAAGAATGACAACAAATTGGACAATTTTTTCTTATTAAATGTCAAATCTTGATTAATTACAAGTTGGAGAATATAAAATATAGAATATAGAATCATGAAGGATTTGGGCAAACAAAACCTCATATTTACATGTGTACATTTCTTATTCTCATAGAACCCCCCAACTTTCCACCCATGGCATAATATAAACAACTTTCCTCCTCCTTGCATGCTTCTACAAAGAATCAAGTTTAGGGATCAAAAGTTTTTTCTTGCCCTCAAATTTGGAATAAACTTTGTACTTGATAAAGGTGATTAACCCATCCCCATTGATCAAGGATTGTATCCATAATAATCACACTATCCAAACATTTTGGAACTTTTGGCTTAGCTCATATTTCCGCTTTTGCACAATGGACTTTGGGAGTTCAAGGTGTCGTTCCAAATCCACAACAATTGTAACAATAACATTGCTTTATGAAACAATGCTAAGATCAACAATACTAGAATGTTCAATGTGCATGAGAAAATTCAAGGAAAACAAAGTCAAAAAAAAAAAAGTTTAGGGGGAAAAGCAAGAAATTGAGAACCAAAAAAAATGTTATAGTTGAAGTTCAATGGATGTTTCAATGGAACAAAAAACTTGGAATAATTCAACAATTGAGAGCTCAATGAACTTAAAAAACAAGCCTACATATTGAACAACCAAAAGAAAACATGAAAAAATGTAAAGCCCTTGAATTGAAAAAGAACCATGGTAATTCACCATTTCATAGAAGTTTGATTTGAAGAAGGTTGAGCTCCAAGGGGAAAGTTGACAATGAAGATGAATAGTTCAAAAAATTGCATTTCGAGTTTCCATTGATCTTTGAGCCCCCTATCATTTTGTAAAATCCTACCTTTGCACATATCATTGGATTCTATAGTGTTATCTTTTGAAGCTTGAACCTCCAATGTGGACACTCATGATTCACATAGTTGTTGAAAACGTAAGATCAAGAAAAGAAGAGGATACAAAATCTTAAGCATTTATTGTTCTTCTTCACATCATGTCTTAATACAAGAAAGTTTTTTATGTAGGTTTAGGTGAACCATGACACCTTTTGAGGTGTGACTAATCAATTTCACTAATCAACTTTATTATAAATTATTGCATTGTTTAATATTCCCTTCGTTTAATGAAAACTAAAACTGAAAGAAAAAACTATTTTTTTACCCTGCCCCCCTTTTTAGTTGAAGGTTGTGAAGCTAAACATGTGGTGGCAATAACAATGTTTAAGCTTGGGGAGAACCTTGGTCAAGATGTATACAAGCATGGACTCCATAGAAATATAAACCAAAGAGAATAATTTAGCCTCAATTTGTTCATGCAAATAATGATATCAAATTTCAATGTGTTTGGAGAAATCATGAAATTTTGAATATTTGGACAAGGCAATACAAGACTTATTATCACATGATATCATCATAAGGAGGGGCTATGAATAACCAAGGTTGTTAAGAAATTGATGTAACCAAGTTGATTCTTCAACAATTGTAGCAACAACAATATATTCAACTTTGGTGGAAGATAAATTCACTAATTGTTATTTTTGAGGCTTCTAAGAAATGAATCCCCCTCCAAAAGTAAAAAATTATCCATAAGTGAACTTTCAAGTTTCCACATCATTTATATCACACCAACTAGTGATGCAACAAGCTAGAAAACATGTTGGTTCACCATATTAAATGTTGTATTTAGAGGTCTTTTGTAAAGAATGAAATATGCATTTGATAATAGATTAGTGATTAATTGGGTAAAAATAAACCATAAATTGGGTTGTGTTGTTGACTACTAATGTCAAATCAAGTGCAAGTGGTTGCATGGATGAAACTATTAACTACATTACCATAGGGAATCAAATCCATATCTCGAACTTCAACGTTAGATGGGGAAAACATTTTAAAAATCAACTTCATTCCAACTGGCATGGGTGTTAAACTTAGCTTACAAATTTTCATTCCAAATTATTAGAGTTTTTCCAAGATGTATTTTGCTTGATTAATATGAATAGTCTTGTATGGCCTATTTCAATGGACTTGAATGCCAAGATAGTAATGAAGTTCCCCACTATTGATCGTGTCAAAAGCTTGAAATAGTTCTTTGTTTGAAGTGTTGAAAAATGGAATATTATTGAAAACTAAAACAAAATCATTGACATAAAGTTCCAAAATGACAAACTTTTGGGTGGAACGTTTAATTTTCACATTGGGATCAACTTTTATTTTAAGAAACCCAATTTGTATATAAAAAATTTCACCATGTAAAAATGTAATTTTTACATCCATTTGATAGATTTCAAGGTTATAAATGGCTATTACTATAATCATAACTAAAAAAGAAGTCATCTTGATGATCGGGAAAAACAAAATCTTCATAGTCGATTATGGGCTTCTAGGTAAAACCATGGACAAGTTGGGCCTTATGCCAAGCAATGGAACCATCCACATTATATTTTTTGTGTAAAATCCATTTATAGGATATTACAATGTGGTTCGGTGGCAAATCAACAAGCTCCAAGTGTTATTGTTAATGAGGGAATCATATTCTTGGTTAGTGATTTTTCACCTTTGGGGAGGTTCCAAATTTTAAAGAGCTTCGAAAATGGAAATAATATCATCTTGGGATGATAAAGAGTGCACAAAAGTATTTGGGAAATGTTAAAGGTTTCTAACCTTTAATGGATTGAGTAGAAATGTGTTGGAAGGTGGATATATGGTAGGGACTTGTGGTAAGTACCTTTTTGGGTAATGAAACTTTTTGTGGTTTGACTTGGTGTATTTGGAATCATACTTTGAGCAAGAGGAACAAGATTTGCTTCTAGTGGTGTAGGTGCAACAAGAGTTATAAGTGGGACAACTTGTGGGGATATGGGTATAGCTTTAAGTAGTCGTGGGGCCACTTGTGGGTCATTCAAATTAATTAATTCCTTTATGTGATCAAGAAAATTACTTGGAACATTAGAGTATGTGGGTTGTTGGTCAAGGAAAATTACTTCCTTTTCAAGTATGACATTTTTGACTAAAAAATGTTATATGTGCATGTTGATCATATAATTTGTAACCTTTAATGATGGCTTGGTTTCTATACCCAATGAAAATGCATTTTTAGATTTATTTTCCCATTTTTTTCAAAATTTAAAAAGAACTTGAACATAACAAGCACATTCAAAGACATGCAAATGGGCCAATGTCAGTTTATGATGTCTCCAAACTTGATAAGGGGTGGTATTTTTGGTAAAAAATATGTGAATTTGGTTTTGAATATAACATGTTATAGAAATAATTTCTACCCAAAATGAATGGGTTATTGGGCAAATGAAACATACTTTATGTAACTTTGAGAAGGCTTTGGTTTTTTTGCTCAACAATACCATTCTGTTCAAGCATGTATGGTATTGTTTAAATTAGTGCAATATCCCTTAAGCAATACAAAATGATTTAAATGCAAGGGAAGAATACTCCCCCCCCATTGTTGATGCATAACACTTCTATAATTTTATGATATTGTTTTTCTAACAAGACTTTATATGCTTGAAACATAGCAAAAGCCTTTGATTTTTTAAGAAATGATAAACATAGGTATATCTTAAATAGTCATCAATGAAAGAAATACAATAATTGGCACCCCCATAGAGAAAAAAATTGCATGGGTCCACAAATGTCAAAATGCACCAAATCAAGAATGGCATGGGATGGGATTTCATTGGAAATGGGTGAAAAAGAATCCTTATGGTGTTTGCCCATATTACAACCCTCACAAAGTGGAAGCTGAATAAAATTTGGTATAATAGGCATAATGGCAAATTTCTAAAAAAAACTTTCATAGAAAAAACATTCAAATGGGCCAACCTATGGTGCCATCGGATAGTTTCATGTGTATTTTTATTTATTCCAATAGTAAAACAAGAAAAATTGTTCTCACTTATATTGGTAGGTGTGGCATCACATCATGTGCCTATTAGGTATAAGGAGTTCATTCAAGAAAATACTGAAAGTGAATTGGTTTCTTAGTGTAAAAATTTTAAGTGAACAAAATGCGTGGTGAAACTCAATGGAACTTCCATTTTGAGTTGAGTAACACATTGAAAGTAGATTCTTTGATAAGTTAGGCACATACAAGACATTTTTAATGTCCATAAGTTTCCAAGAATGGATTTGAATTGAAACAATGTGGTACCAATGGTTATTTGGATACTAGTATCAACCAAAAACATAGATTGTTGATTCTACAACAATTTGCAATTTTTAAAACATGCCCTTTTTGAGGTCATGCCAAAATATTTTCCTTAATCAAAATGCAATGTATCCTTTACATTAATGTTTGATTTAAAATGAGCAAAAAAATTTGAAGGTTGTTAAATGAGGATTTAACCATGTTGGCTTGTGCTTGATGTTTGGGAATTCCATGTGCATGATCTTGAACTTGTTTCTTGCATTCATTGGAAAAATGGCCTTTCTTGTGACAATAATTGTATTTTAAATCAACGGTGTTTTGCATAAATTCACTAGGATTGAAGGGCATACTAGTATTATAGACAATCGAGTCCTTTACATGCATGAACTTCGACAACCTCCCTTCTTCATTCTTAGTTGTTTGACAATGTGACCCTTTAGGGTTTAACTTTTTTTGTGACACTTTGTTCATGTCTAAGTAAGCAAGGTAGTGATTTTAGGGATCGTAGTTTTTCATTTTGGTGAAAATGTCATTTAAAAAATAAAAATCCTTGGAGAGATTGTTGGAATTTTTTTGGGGTTGATGGTTAGAATTAACCCAAAGAATTGGGCTTTTACCATGGCACTAGTGTAGGTGCTGGTTCACCCAAGGTAAAATGTGCTGGTAAATATCGGCTAGAGTGAAACAACAGCCACCAATGCACCAGTTCAGGATGAGGCCGTTTAAGCCGTTTTGGGGATGAACCAAAAACACATCCTCTTGCCTTGCCCAGGGATTTTTCAGCCCCCTTCTCTGCCCCAAAATTTTCCCCTCCTACCTACTCCCCCCCCTCCTACCTACTTCCCTCCCTCCTACCTTCCTCCGCCCTCCTACCTCCCTCACCTCATTTCCTGCTCATTCCATCTCCAAAGCTTAGAAGAGCTCATGAGCTTGAGTAGCATAGAGTTTCGAGGAGATGTAGACACAACGCTTGAGGAAGGTGGAGAACTTAACGTTGAAGGAATCTGGAGAGGAAAAAGCAAGAGGAGTGCTTCATCCCAAATGCAGAAGGGAGAAAAGATTACCTTCTCTACATTTCTTTTTCTTCTCTATGATCT
>Ga0116227_10009107_pt1 | contig 18223 bp, 14 predicted proteins | sample S1TSphgellanicum_FD_89693 | JGI IMG/M metagenome (GOLD analysis project Ga0116227, IMG submission 89693) | Host-associated microbial communities from peat moss isolated from Minnesota, USA - S1T2_Fb - Sphagnum magellanicum MG | ecosystem: Host-associated > Plants > Peat moss > Unclassified... | reverse complement strand
GGGACGGACAGTAGAAAAAAAAAAAAAAAGGTAGTCTTGGTCAATACAAAAAAAAAAAGAAAAAAAGGAAGATTCTGAGCTGTCCAAGGCCTAAATATTTTTTTTCTGGTCTACCAAATCTTTTGCCTCAAAAAATTAGACTGCCCTTGATTTCTTTTTTCTTTGGAGTCAGTTACATCTGAGGAATTACATCTGGGGAAGCTTCACAGGGAACGGCACTGATTGGAAGTATCTTCCAGGCACTACCCACACAGACAGACACCACCATTGTTACTTTTCCAAGCATAACTGAAAATGACCTGCTGTGGGCGGGTGTCGGCCCTGACCGCCCTGCCCTGCCCTGCCCTGTTTGTCACCACAGACAGACACCATGTTTGCTTTTATATAGATAGACACCATGTTTGCTTTTATATATAGGATTTGTAGAAATGTCAGGTGACACTCTTATAACACTTTAAATTGCTTTAAATGAATAAAAAATAAGAAAGTTGTGAGATTTGAAAATAGAAGAGGTCGAAAGAGAAGGGGGAAAAAACAAAAAAAAAAAACACATTTTGTAAGTTGAAAATCTTAATTTTTTTCTTGTAATTTTTTTTTCATTACTCCTTTTCTTTTGCACTTCAAAGATGATCCCTAGAGCTTGAGGTAACGCTCCCATAACATGTCTGATTGCCATACCCGGCTTGTGCATTCCTCAGTGGAACTGGCCTGGTACTTAACTGGTGAAGTAAAATCTCAACTCAGGAAAACCCACTTACAGTCCTAATAAGTCAGTCGTCCGGTTTAGAGCACAGAATGGAGGAAAACCAAAGCGGGAGAGACGCGGAATAGGTGGTGTTCTCGAATGTTCCGGATTCCTCTCGTTCGGTCCAGACGATTCTGCAAACGTTCGGAATTTGACAGTTCTGCCAACGGAATTTGGATCCTTCTAGAACTAATACCTATTCCGTGTCAGAATAGCAAAAGCACCGAGGCTCTATAAATTAAGACAAATGGACGGGCAAAGCGCTTTGTCTCTTCTGCTGCCTCGAGAAACTCTGTGAGCTTAGAACTTTTCTTCCTTGAAATCGGCAACTTTGTGTTTAGAATTACGAGCTGCGCAAATCTGCAACTCGATACCAATTCCATAGAGATAGAAATCTCCTCTCGCTACTCTTAAGGATCTAGATTTTCTCTATAGTTTCCGACTACAGTAGTAGAGATTTATCTGGTGCTTTGTGGCGACTGTCTTTGGTAGTGAACAATTGACCATTGCCATGGCTTTAACACCTTTCTTCGGCGGCGGTCGTGGTGGACGTAACGACATTTTCGATCCGTGGGAGCATGGATTCTGGGATCCGTGGCGTAACTTCGACTCAGTCTGGGATCGGCTTGTGCCATTTGATCATCGTTCACTATTTGCTGGGAGGGATTTGAGCAGCCTGCAAGCGGTGGCGAACACTAATGTGGACTGGCGAGAGACGCCTGAATCTCACATATTCAAAGCTGATTTGCCTGGTAAATAACATTGGAGTCCTATCCTTGTATTCAATGTCGAACTGATGTACATACACAAGAATTAGCACATCGACGTTATCCTCGAGAATGTTCTGCATCATAAGACGTTTCTGTGTGTTGCCTCTCAAGAGCCTTCTCCAATGTCTCAGTTCGTAATCAAGTTCTATGGATTAATTTCGTTTTCGATCTGTATCTGGATTGACGTCAGTTTACAAACTGCTCAAGCTTATAACCGGACGGACGATAATCCATTGCTCAACTGTTTCTGTGTTCCTAGAAGCTGTCGTCATCAGGCTTTCTGCAAATAGCTTAGTTTCGGCGACTAGGTAGTGCGCGTTGCCTGCGTGATCCTAATCTCGTCTTTCCCGACAATAGTCTGGACTCGTGCGCGTCGTTCTTTCCAAAAACGTTGCTAAGGAAATGCTCCTCTGCATATCGTGCGCTTTCGTTCTTCCAAAAATTGTTGCTGAGAAATTGTTCTTCGAAATATTGCAGGGTTGGAACGGGGGGATGTAAAAGTGACGGTGGAAGGAAATCGAACTTTGGAAATCAGCGGTGAGCGGACTCGTGAGGAAGAGAACAAGACGGATACATGGCACCGTGTAGAGCGCTCCTACGGAAAATTCTCTCGCCGATTCCACTTACCCGATGACGCAAACGTGGAAGCGGTGAACGCCAAAGTTGAGAATGGCATACTCACCGTCACGGTACCAAAGATCAAGAAGACAGAACGCGAAGTTCGTGTGGTGGACATTAACTGAATTGGTACATTTCTTGAAACACAAAATCACTTAGACGCGTGATCCACTACTCTATTGCTTTAGTGTGTTTGTGTGTGTGTACAGACATATATATACAAACGTGCCTGTCGTCTGCACATAGAAATGGAAGAGTGCGAGTAGCAATTTTGTATAGCACCTGAAACAGATGCCGTCGAAGAGATGAAGAAATGCTGCTCTCTCTATGGTCTGTCTGTCGTCGATACGAGAACGAGAATTGTCCTTCTTCGGGAATGAGTGTAGCTACTATTGTACTGGGTTTCACGACGTCATCCTGAACGCAGGCCATAATTGATGCACTTGTGAACTTTTGTTTTGAGCTTTTGTACCAGTCCAAAACTATTTTTGAGGCAATAATATTAACAAATTATTCTATATCTTCTTTTACGATCTTGGGTATATAGAGTGTGCGTTTTCTAAGTATTGTCTGGATACAAAAAAAAACTACTGTAAACAAGTGTAAGGTGAAGCCTGAGGATAGGGTATGTTTTTGTAATCTTGTGATATAGTCACACTGGCCATACTCAAAAGAGGAAGTAGCCAAATCACTTACAAGGTCAGAGAGGAAAGTAGAAAAAATTAAGAATCATGTTATATTGTGATTGACATGCTGAAGCCTGTTGTCCAAATATGTCAATCTCAGGAGGTTTTCCTAATCTTAACCTAACTTGTATAAGCCTTATTAAGGTTTGTTTTGGTCACCAAATTCTTCAAACTAAATTGCGCCCCAAAAGGGGCCAGGGACATCCTGGGGCCTGGGACAAGGCAGAAGCTGAGTCAAGCCTTGCATTTTGTGAATGTTCCCTTCTATTGACCTTAACCTATTTGTAAAGAAGGAGGCAAATGCTATGAATGTAAAAACCTGAGTTGATTTTGGTAATGTAGTTTGGAGGGTATGTAGGTGTGCCATTATTTTTCAAAATTCTTCCTCTCATCTTCCTTGTGGTATCACAGGAAAAATGTTTATTTTTTCTCACACACCTTCACCTTCAATGGTTAATTTTTTTTTTCTTTGCCCACCCCCTCCCTACCTACCCCCTACTTGTTACTTTTACCTCTCTTCCTCTCTCTCTTTCATCCTTTTCTGGTTCATAATTTTTTCTTCTTTTCTTTGGGACCATTTTCATTAATTTTTTCTTTGAATTTCCTTTTTTTAATCTTTTTTTTAATTTTTAATTTTGTGTACCTTTGTTTAAATCCTTTATGATTTTTTTGTTTTTTCATTGTTTATTATTTGTCTTTATTTGAGGATTTTGTGGTCATTTCTTTTTTCTTTGTCTGTGTATAATTTAAGTTGTATGTGTGTGGAATTGTCGAAGAAAAGGATAAGAGCAACAAGAAAGGGAGGAGAGACAAAGAGAAAGTGTGACATGAAAAACAACTAGAAAGATGAGAAAAGCAACAAGAAAGGAAGAAGATACAAAGAGGAAAAGAAACATGAAAAGCAACTAGAAAACAATTAAAAAATGACGGAGAGGAAGAGGAATATGAAAAGAAATTACAAAAAACAGCCCCTACAAATCAACAATAGTGGTAAGAGATTTGTTGTCGTTGCCATGTTGCTTTCGCTAGGATTTTTTGGTTTTTCTTTTTTTTTAAATTATTTCTTTTATTTTATTTTTTGCTTTTAGTTTTTTTCTCGTTGTTTTGTTGGTTTTCTTATTACAAATTTTTTGGCATTTCTATTTTTTCTCTTTTCATTTTTATTTTTTATTTTGTTCAATTATTTTTTAGTTTTGGTTTTATATCTTCTTAAAACAAGTTTATACGTTTTATAAATTTTATTTCTATCTTTTTTTTTTTACCAGTTTTAATTTTTTTTTCTTGGATATTTTCCATTTTTTACTTCTTCACAATTTTAGTTTCATATTTCTCATTGTCATTTTTTGTAATTAAAAAATTTCTATCTTTTTTTTTTCCTCTTTTTTTTTTGGTTTCCTTCATATGTTTTTTTCTGGAGTTTTACATTTTATATTTTCATGGGTTTTTAAAAGATATTTTCCCCTTAATTTTCTTGTTTTCTATTTTTTATTTTTTTGCTTTTTATGCTTGTTGAAAATTTTGGTTTTATATTTCTTATTTTATTTATGGTTTTCAATTTCTACAATGTTTGTAAAAAAAAATGTCTTTGTTGTTTATTTTTTCTTTTTATTCTAAATGGTTGTTGAATAAATTTGGGAATTTAAGTTTTTTTGTTAATTTAGTTTTTTCTTTTTCTTTTTGTAATTTTTGTTGTTTATTTGGTTTTGATATTTTGATATTTTGACTTTTTTTTTCTGTTATTTATAGTTTTTGAAATTTTTAATTTAATTTAATTTATTGTTGGGTTTCTTTTTTCTTTTCTTTCGGTTTTTTCAATATATAACCCAATTGATTGTTAATGAATGACATTAAAGGTGGGTAGTTAGGATTTATATTTGAATAATTGTGAATTTGTTTTGGTATAAGGTAAACTGTTATGAACCATAATGGAAGGAAAATCATGAAATTAAACCCATTGGACTGAAACTCGATGTTTTTGATAATTAAATGACAAATATAATATTCAATTTGTGTTTGACATACAAAGCATTCGATTTAAAGATTGATTGATTCATATTTTTTCAATTGCTATAACATTTATATTTTAACAAATAATATTTTTAATTAAAAATTATGGAGATCAACAAGATATGAATATTGAGAGACATTATGAGTACTTCTCTTTGGAGAATTGTCCATTGAGTAGTTTTGATATTAATTCATAAGTTATGACAAGCCTAAACAATGTAAATAGGAACAGAAAGTTTTATGAACCTAGTTGGCCCATTTCAAATTTAAGAGCTTCACAACATTATTCGATGATTGGTTGTTTACAAAAGGTTAACCCCCCCTCACCAATTATTTTATGATAATCATAATGTTGTGAACACTCTTATGGTAGAAGTTGGAAAAATTAGTGTTTGTTTTGAAAACCACAACATAGATCTTGACCCTTTTATTTTTTAACATTTCATTATATTGTGATGTTCATCTTTAGAATTCTTTAGTAACATCTCAACATAAATGCAATATATAGAATATGATACAAAATTTCATGAATAATTAACGCAAATGAAGAGTTTAATTATGCAAATGAGCCCAAGTGATGTTAGAATGCAATTTAGTCATGGACGATATGAGGTGGATAGAATATATTACAAATTATAACATGTGCATTATATTATTTTGGCCTATTTTGGTTAACTAATGGTAATTTTAAAAATTGTGATTTTACAACTTGACCATTGTTTACTATCCAACCATGTTTTTTCTTTTGACAAAGCGCCAATGCATATGCCACCTCCAATTTACTTGCCAAATATTGATTTTGAACATTGAAGTGATTTTTGAGCTATATTTTTTGAACTAGACAAATCTGCACATTGGAGATCACACGTCCAATGCACAACATCTATCTTGGACAGTACCCCATGCTCAACAAATGTTAGCATTATGTTTGAACATCATGAAAGCATTGTTAGCCCTAAACTCACACATTTCATATACTGATATGTGCTAAATTTTACTATAAACTGCATGAACTTTACCTGGACCAAGTAGATGTGCAGACTGAAAAATCAGAAATATCAACCTAATGTGCAAAATATGTTCCTTGTTAGGCTCTTGTTCACACCCTTGTAAAGAAATAAAATTGGTCGCAACTATCTAAAAGGTACCCCAGAGTAAATGAAGGTTTGTACTATACTAGGGAATTTGCAGCTACTAAATGCTTGTGTGTGGGCTCAACATGTTCAAGTTCAAACTACAAAGGTTGTTAGGCTTTCCGTAAAAACCAACTTTTCTAGACTTGGAAGAGTAGAAGCATTGGGGAGGCTTGTGGCATACCATAACAATCAACATTTCTAAGGCAAGACCAACATAAGGCTAGTTGTTTGAGTAAGGTATAGATGGAGCATGACGAAAATGAAGTCATTGGTGATGCTGATGGTACGATGGGTGACGATGAAAGAACAATGGATGTTGATCCTGAAGAAACAACGCCCAAGCCTTACATTGTAGCACGTAACATGCGCATTGCTCAACTTAAACAACGATTTGCAGAAGTTGAAAGAAGCGCCTAAGAATTGTGAATTATTCTTAGACTTGTCTTCACATGCATAAATGAAGAGGCCCATACACAATTCAGTAATGGATCGTGTAATCTCCATTGCCTGCACTGTATGAAAGAGTTTGGAAGTCTGGCTATGTGCATGAATTTTGTGTATACACCTACCAAATACTTTGAACACGCTTCAATAATCTTTGTTCTAGGAGGTTGTACCTACTCTCCAAATTCCAATCTATTCTAAATTCTTCATGGGGTTACGGTTTAAGGTTTGAAATCGATGTGTTCAGCGCTACCATGAAATAGGGTTTCGGGTGATCTTTTACTACACGCAGAGTTTAAAATTAGGTTTGTATACTAGTTAGTGGTCATGTGCTTATTGATATAGTCTTAGTCCAAACTAATTGCACCTTTGTTGTATTTTGGAAACATTCGATCACTTGGCAGTTGTCATTTCATGAACTCAGCAACCATGCAAGGGAGGAAGAAGACAAATAAGAAGTCCACCCAAAATGTGGTGGATGAGAAAACACTTGGACACCAAAGCAGTAGGAGGAGCACTAGGAATGCTGGAAAACCACATCGTCATGTGGTGGAAGAGGAAGGGTCGTCGACATCAGCAGCATTTAGTGAACGTGACATTTCCAATAGCAGCGACTATAACTCAAAAGGAGAGGAGTCAGAAGGATCTGAGCTGCAAGTTGCATCTTCAGTTATGAAGGAGCAAAATAAGGCACCTAACAAACGGACCCTGACACCAAATGTAATGTACCCCTTCCCCCCATTTTCAAATATTGTTATAATGAAATTTATGAACATTAAAACCAAGGACTTATTACACCAAAATTGGCTCCTATTAGCTTGGTTTCCCATAGGGGAGATATTGAAATAGACAAAAAAAACGAGGAATATATGATAATAAAAACAAAAATATAATTGTTGTTCTAAGTAGGAAAAGAGCAACCATAGATGCCTTGTCATGTATTTTGTGTAAAACATTTAAAATTCATGCCTTGCCCATATAATTAATAAAATTTTAATTATAATTTTTTTATAATATATATATATATATATAATGCTAATAAAACATCTTTCCTCCTCACAAACCAAACCTAAACATGATGGACCATAGACGATGGGTATGCACTTATTATTGTTTATGTATTTCACAAAATTAAAGTAAAATAAATTGTTTATCATATTTGCACCTTGCAAGTATAATCACATAATATATATACCACACAACGTTGATTCATATGTTTGATAAATTAGAGTCATAAAACGTTTCCAACTTGGACTATTACACTAGTTTCTTTTTTAATTGAATTAATCTTTAAGGGAGTTCGCACACTAGAATTAGTTGTTTTACATGTAAACTTACCAACGTTGTTCATGTTCTTCATTAAATTAATTTGAAGATATTTGGAAAAAAATAATTCAAAGAATATTTGAGTTCGTGTATTTACACATAAACATCCATGCATGCAAAACGTAATAGGCGGTCATATCATCCATGTAATCAAAACACATAATTTGACACAAAACATTTTTACGATTTGAGTTTCGTTTCAAAAAATTAAAATGTGGAAGACGATTTTTTTACAAATCTTTCACAATGAGAGAAGTGTGTGCAAGAAAAGGTGCAAGCAATTAAACATCAATGGTAAGAGATTTTAAATGTTTGCGAAGTAGTACTCAACGTTGGTATCAATTTTAATAATCTATCTTACTTGCCACCATATCGTAACTTTAAACCTAATCTATATTAGAAATCATTTTTCAAATGTTTTACATTAGTGGTACAACACTAATGTATTTGGACATGTTCATCATGTTTATAACGTTGATTTTTCCCATATCCAAAAAATAAGATTGTGAAAATGATAATATTTTGAAACAAATTGACATAAAATTAGTACCCATTACAAAATTACTGTTAATACACACCACAATAATCGATAATCAACCCACCACCATCAAAAAAATTTGCAATAGTAAAAAAAATTTATGCACCTTTGTTGACAAGCAAACTTTTCAATATTGTAGGTAGGGAATAAGGGCTATGCAATTTGCTGAAGAGTAGGAAAAAGGCAAAATTTAATGTAACAAACTTTTAATTTACTACACAATATAAACAAACAAGTCTCATTAATAAACCAACTTACAATGGTGACATTTGCTTCTCATAAGACTAATTACATGTGATACAAATTAATTGATTGGCATTAAGTATATCAATTGCCTGTAAAGAAAACCTGTGGATGAATGATTCATTGTGTCAACTACCATGTGTGATTTTTTATATTGTTTTTAATTACCATGAGGCGTGTTTCATTTAAGACAAATCTTGGCCTACTTACAATGATATTTTCTAAACCAAATCTAAACACTCGGAGATTACTTTCAAAGGCAGAGAAACTTAGGAACACAATCCTAGGTCTTCCTAAAAAATAGGATGTGATGGAAGTACAAAACAAGGCATTAACAAAGGAAAATAACAAAAGCAAAAATTCAAAATTGATTATTTAACCTATGATGATTTGAGTTTCCTTTTTGTGTGTTATGTTTTGATTTTGCTCATTTGTTTACTCAAGGGTTATTTATGTTACAAAACATTTAGATGGGACTCCAAGGATTACACAACACACTAGGGGGTATTTAATAGGTATTTTTGTTTAATAATTTTTTTTGTTAAAGGACACGTGGGGGTTTAGAAGGGGGGTTTAAGGTTTATATAATGACTGTTTCGGTAGACATGTAAAGATTTATAATGAATATGGAATATTTAAGGAATATTTAAGAGGTTATTTAAAGTCTATTAAATAAATCCATGCACACACCTAAAAATTTACTTTAGTTACAAGAAACTTAAGCACCGTTTATGGATTTACATAAAACTTATTTATAAACACCAAAAACTTACATGGAGGGGGGAGGGGGTTTATTAACACCTACCCAAAGACACCTTTTGAATTAATCATAGTTAAAAAATAGATTACATAAAGCCCACATGGATGTTCCTTATGGTTAATTCATAATTGTGCCATGTATTCCATATATAATCTTTGAATCAACCCCTATGTAACCTCATGGATAGCCCTGTATTGTAATATCCCAAATAATCCCCTAGGTTACCCTTACCTAACTCCATAAGTGGTTCTCAAGTAGCTCCTTATGTATCCCTGTAGGTATTCATTGGGTATTTCCCAATTGGCCCCTTATATCAACGAATGTACATATCCCATAGAGTTCCATGGTCTACCTTAAGAAGTCTTTAAGTAATCTCTAAAATAGCCCCTTGGTAGTTCCAAAATAAATCCCAAAACCACCCAAAAAAAACTTCTAGGGTGTAAATACACATCCATGAGGTAAAACCCACATTAAATAGCGATGAACTTTATTTACATTTTTTTTCTGTGACATTGCAAAGTTATGTTAATAATTTCAAATTATGTTAAATTACTAATTTGAGTTTTGACGACTTCAAATTAAAATTTCATTAAAGTTAATATTGAGTTTTGGTTATAATAAAACAAAAATTTAAACTTGAATAATAGTTATGTCAAATGTGTTAATTTAGCAAAAGAATAAACAAAGGACTCTTTTAAAAAATAATTTATGATTCTAAAATATATATGTAATAATAACTTATTACCCACATTCAAAAATCATTCACAACTTAAAAATATGGAATTTGAAATTTCTATAAATTGAAAATATTTTTCAAAATTTGAAATTTTCAAACATCCTTTACCACATGTAAATGGGGTGTAATGTGCATGCCATACAAAAAAACATTGTGTTTTGTAATACAAGAAATTAAAAAACCTAAATTATTTAACACATTTGGATGTGATTTAAAATTATGATAATTTTTTTGAACGAACTTTAGAAAATTTCACACATTTTGACAAATTCATATTTTATTCAAAAATTATTAATACAAAAACATGTGATTTTTTGGGGCAACTATATGTATTTTCAATAATAAGTTACACAAGATTTCATTTTTAAAAAAATTTTACGAGAAATTTCAAAAAAAATTTTAAAAAAATTCAGAATCCTTTTGTAAAATAACATTGTTGGTTCCTTTGTGTGTATTTGCATGTGTATTCCACTTATAAATATTATGAATGTGTTGTTTGAAATCAATAGGTTTTAAAAGATTTTCATGCAATTTACAATTTATTTTCTGACATTAAATCAAATGATGATTCATATCTCAATAATAATAATAAATTACATGACGAATTTGGTTATATGTAAAAAAAATTCACTACACATGACAATTGCTCGAGCTATCCATATTATAATTTCCCATCAACACAAGGTGATGGTAACTGGTTTGTATGTATAATCAAAATCAAATTTCTTTGCATGTGATAATTTTTTCTAGCATACTCTTACTATACCCATTGGTGCAATATATTTGATATGTATTTTTTACCACGGTTGAAATCTATGATAAGGTGACAATTAACAAAACACATCGTAATAAGATTGGTGCAAATGAGTGTTAAGACTATATTAATGTTCGAACTTTCATAGGATTCTCAATGTTTATTTACTTCCTTTTACATGAGATCCTACCATTATGAGGGACACGTAAAAAATCTCTTACACACTTTCTTGTAATTTGCACCTCAATTGGGAAAAAAATAATTTGTCGAATCATTCACTTTGATTGCATAGATATTTGATCACATTGTAAATCTTCCATGTAATGTTTCTAGTCATTGAATTCATTTCAAAATATATCAATGTAAATAAGCCATGATTTTATCATAAACACGACATGCTTCATGCTAATTGAAAGCAATAGGACACGAAAGTCGCACACGAAATCTTACAATTTTAGTGATATTTGAATATGGTTTGTGTTGTAATTAAAATGCCCTAATGTTATGCATCATCATTTAATACAATGTAAATTAAAATTTACATAAAATTAATTTACAAGAACTAAACTTATATAATGTTAATAACTTATATTTCAAACTTAATTAAAATATTTTAATTTACATAGAAATAATATTCAATTACATGCATTAATAAAATAGACAATGCTAATAACTTATTTTTTGGAATTTTTTACTTCTCATTTAAAAAAAATTTACAAATTTTTTGCCATGGGTTTATAAATTGCAACTTTAGGTTCGGGGGAAGACAAAGCATGGGAATATAACCTTAGTGATCGCATTTTGATCATGGGCCTACACAAGTTGTTTATCCCCATTGGTTATGACGACGAAGAGCAAATGTTGAACATATTCATGCATATTCACCTTGGGGTGGTTACCATGTTATCATCCATGCGTATGTGGAGTCTTAAACATAAGATGGTTACAATGGACGTTCCATAACATTATATCACCTTATAGACATAAGATGTTTTCTAGAATTTGATGATCTAGTCCATAATCCACCTTCAGAAGTGCTTATTACTTGCAGATTGCATGGCAACGTGGATGACACCAATAAATAAATTGGTCAAGATAATACTAATTGTTCATTTTTGCTAGTATTATAAAGAAAATATTCATAATAGCTTCACAATTTTATTTTTTTTAAAGATGAAGTGTGATTATTTAATGGAAATAATGGATGCAAGAATAATGAAAGGCCAAAATGCATGCCATCTTTGTTGGAAATATGACATGACATTATACAACAATTTTTTGTTTATCCTTATTTTTTTCTTTAATTTAAATGAGTTCAATTTTGACATTACCATGGAATTATTGTTGGGAGTTGATAAATTTGGTGGGGGTGTTACAGCATGGTTGGTTAACAATGTACATGTTGCCATGGAAGGTCCTTGAACATGTATTTGACCTTTATTATCATTGAAATTGTTCATTAGTTTTGTTTCTCCTTTAGAATTGGGTACTACCATCGTTTTATAATGGGCAAATGCCTAAAGGTGAAAGACATTTTCAAATTTCAAAATCGAACTTGGCTACTACCATCATGACTCAGGTCCCTAATTTTATGAATACCATCATCGAAGATCTTTACACTACACATTAAAGGTAAGGTTAGCATTTTTAGGTTATTATTTCAACTTGTTAGTTCAACAAACGCCATATTCCCAAGTGTTCCATGTTGTGTTCACAATGAATTCTTTGTCATTTAATATTAAAGGTCATAAGTGACAACCTTGCCCTTTTTTTTCCATTCCACTCCTTCATTGATATGAAGTCATAAGATTTTTTGATGACCAAATGATTGGATTATTTAGTGCTTTCAATCGACACAAACATTTAATTAGTTTGTTATCAAATTTATTTATATAACCAATTTTTGGCCAAATCCATCCATCTCCATTAACATCAAAGAAGAGACAAGTTTAAAATGTTATTTGTCAAAGAAAAGCATGGTTTTTTAGTTTATTAAATAAATGGATTTTGAAATATGTTTGATAATTCATTGAAAGGGGTGGAAAAAGAGTGCCTACCATGGGAGAGTAGCTTTTAAATCCGTGAGTTATTAGTTACTACACATCCAATAATATAGTGTTTTTTATTTGGGACAAGTTTTGTTGTTTTTTGACCAAAATTTGTGAAGATTTTGGATTTATTATTATTTTTTTAGTGAAAATTTGACTAAAATTTCCAATTTTTTGGGAAAAAAATCGCCAAATTTTCAATATCACAAATTTTCTTTTGGTCTAGTAAGTGGTAATACCCTGGTCCGATTAACCTAAGGTCTGGTAACTGGTAAAAACGTTAAGATGAAAAAAAGTCTGGCTCATTGGTCTCTGTGGGATAAAAAGCTAATCGGACAAGTAACTCACTGCTAGGTAAAATCGAACCAAAGAATGACGTGAATTTCTACCCTTGACGGTAAGTTGATCATGGTAAACCTGGGGGGGCTTTTACCTTCATATTTATTATCATCATTATTATTAATATTCGGATAATAATAGCACTCGAATATTATTATTATTATTACTATTATTATGTTGGCGAAACATGTGAAGAAGGCCTCCTATCGTTTTTAGCTTACCCTAGAGCCCTAGTTTAGCCACCAAAAAAATAAAATCCTATGAGCCAAAAAGGGGCGAGTGTCAGTTGGTCAGTCCAGTCTGGTTTCCCCCATTCCCCATCCCCATATGCCATCATCATCATCATCATCCATCCATCCATCCAACCATCCATGACCATCATGACATATGAAGGTCTACTATCTATTTTAGCTTACCCTAGGGCCCTAGTTTAGCCACGAAAATAATAAATCCCATATAAGCCAAAAAAGGGCGAGTGCTGGTCGGTCAGTCAGTCAGTCAGTCTGGTTTCCCCCATTCCCATGTGGCGTCATCATCATCATCATCCATCCATCCGTGACCATGGGATGGCCATCATGGCCATACCATGGTTTATGATGGCTTCAATGAACGACACGTGTCAACTCGGGACAAAGGGGCTACCACTATAAAATAAAATAAGAGTTAAAACTCCAGCTTTACTTTTTTGACTGTTTGATTTTTACCGAGCACTGGTACCCGGACTGACTGGGCAAATTGAATAATTCTCTGTTGGTAAAAAACTTAATTACCGTGTGGAAATTTAGCTTTTTCTGTGGCGTGAAAAGAGGAGAAATCAGATTAACTGCAGAGAGTACGTGAGTTCATGGATGAAGATTTGATGAGTGAGTGACTGGATGGATCCATTGAACACGTATAGTTTTTTTCTTTTGGGTCTGGATGATTCGTTCACGAAGGCTATTGGCAAGACTGTTAATCGCCTCGGTCGTCGACAAAGTAACTGACTGGGTAACATTTGAGTAATTCTTAGTTGGTAAAAAAAAAACTGATGGAGTGAGTGACTTAATTACGGTACGGTAATTTAGCTTTCTATGGCGTGGATATGGAAATCGGATTAACTACGAAGAGTAGGCGAGTTCATGGATGAAGAGATGACGAGTGAGTGGATGGATTTATGATGAGTTTTAGATTTTTCGTGGATGACTCGTTGACGAAGGCCATGGGCAATGCTGTTAATCGCCTCGGTCGTCGCCAAGCGGAGTTCGTGTTTCGCTATTTTGGCGATAGAGATAGAGGCGGAAAAGAGGAAAATGGCGAAACCCCCTTCCACGCTCGCGGGAGAGACGGGGAAGAGGAGGAGAAGAGAGAGAGGAAGCGCACCTCCACACGCACTCGTGCGCACCTCCGTTTGCTGCGTTTCCTTCTCCGATTCTCGCACTGCGTTTTGTCATTTCGTGTTCCGCATCTGCTCTTCCATCGATTATTTTACTTGGGTCTCCCATCGCGCTTTTGTCCGACGCGGTTTGGTGCCGTACTGCTCTTGTTCTGGTCGGCCGTCGTTTTGTCAAGGAAGGGCAGGCAGGCAGGCAGGCAGAAGAGAAGCGCGCTTTGCTTCTGGTTTGGTTTTGTTGTTGTTGTTGCTTTGGGTGTGCGCCTGCTATCTGTTTGTTGCTTTCCGTCCTTCCGTCGTCTGCGTCGCTTTTCTTTTGTGGGTTTGTTTCGAGGCTTCGTTTCCGTTGCCGGATCGTCAATCTGTTGCCTGCTAATTTTGTGTGTGAAGAGCGGAAAGCGGAAGTGCCTTATGGGCTCCGAGAGAGTTCTGAGAATGGGTCTTCAGCTCAAGACGAAATCGGAACTAGCGCTGCTGAGATCTCTGCGTGATTGAGGAGCTCGCCGCGGAGAGAGACGTTAGCTGCTTGCGGCGGCGTTTCTGGGATGTAAAAGGTTTGCAAGCAAGAAGGCAAAGGAGTCATGGAGAACCGTCGTGTTGTTGTGACCACTCCGGGTCCTGCTGAACCACAACCACGAGACTCTCCTGCGCAACCTCGAATTGCGAGACTGCAGATGATGCGAGAGCAGCAGCAGCAGCAGCAACAGGTGGGAGCAGCGAACGTCGTGGGGCCGATGAGTTTTCACGTCATGTGCGACCACGACCCTCTCCAGCAGCAGCAGCAACGCCATCACAACACATTGCTGCAGCATCAACAACAGACGGTGCTGCTGGCACGCCAGTCCTCCTCAGCTCTCAAGCGCAGTATACGCAAGGCAAAGATGCTTGAGAAGCAGCAGCAGAGGGCAGCAAGCAGGTGTGCATCCAAAAACAAGAGCCCTAAGAAGGTCACCAAGACTTCATCAGTGGAGCTCCTTAATGAAATTTACGGCACGACTACGAGTCATCCGCTTCCTCTGCCCAGCAGCAATTCACATTGTGAGCAAGGTACAGCAGCAGTCACAGTTGCAGCTTTCTCTCTTGTTTTGCACTTACTTTGCATTAGCTTGAGAACTATGCCATCATCGAAGATTTTTTTTCTGTGGGTGGTGGGTTGTGATCATCAACAAGTCCCCAATTCTGGCACAGGATTGATTTGTATACACAGTATTTCCCTCCACAAAGCACAATTGATGATGGGTAGTAGCTAGCTTTCCTTCACATCTCTCAGAATTTCCAAATGTCATTGGAGATGAAAGCATTGCTTTGATGATGGATAGTTAGCTTGTCCTTCACATCTCTTAGGATTTCAGAATGACATTGTTGTAGGTGAAAGCATTGCTTTGATGGGTAGCTAGATGTCCTTCACATCTCTCAGCATTTCTGAATGTCATATGTAGATGAAAGCATTTACTTTGATGGGTAGCTAGCTGTCCTTCACATCTCTTGGGATTTCTGAATGTCATTATTGTAGATGAAAGTATTGCTTGCTTCGTTCCTTCCTTCCTTGGTAGGTGTTTTTCAGAAACATAAAAAGAGTGGCAGAATCGAGAGAGAGAGAGAGAGAGAGAGAGAGAGAGAGAGAGAGAGAGAGAGAGACATGGGTATATTTCTCTTCCAGAATTCTGAGTCTGTTATATAGATGGGAGGATTTCATGGGTGGTAGGTAATTGCAGGCATTTCCTTAGTAGTTACTGGAACAGATCTTAGGTTGGTCATTGCCTGATTGGCATAATCTTTTATTGTGGTTGAACTACAGCTGCTGCAGCAGGTCCACATGAACTTGGATCTTCTTCAGTTGATGACAACAGTGGCAGGATGATGATGATGAAGGAGACAAAAGCAGCAGCAGAGTGGCGAGCAGTTTCTCTTATTTCTCATGTGAGTGGCCCTGAGAGCTTGGTACAAGCTTCTTCTTCACCTTCAGGGCCAGAAGCTGCAACAGTGGATTTTTGTACAGGGTATAATTTGGAACAAAAATCAACTACAGCAGACCTACTCCCCATGTCAGAGAAAGCTGAAAAAAGTCCTTCAGACTTGTGCTCTGTCATCTCTCATGTCCTGCATTCTTCCAACACCAGAGGCGGTGGTGAGAAGCAAGATATGGAAGTTGATGAGGATTGGAGTTTTTCAACACAATTTCCTCCAGTTCAGGTTCACAACTACAGGGAAGATTTCAGTGCTTTGAGAGGTGGTCAAGTGACAGTATTGCAGCAGGTTTCAGAGAGTTTTCCAACGGTCCATGACAAGAAGATGCAGGATGAATCTCCCAAGTTGGTAAAAGAGGACCCAGGTCTGCACCTTACACTGGTGTTAGCTTTTACTGTCTTCTCTTTTGCTTTCTCACTGGAATTTCTCTGTGTGTGTGTGTATGTGCCTCCCAGTTTCTATAACTTATCTAGTTTTGGGTATGTGCCCAGCAGTTGAGGGAGACAACACAAACCAAGCTTCCTGCACAGATTCCACAAATCCACAGGCAAGACTTGGGAAGGAGCTGTGTACCTGGAAGGGAGAGAACTTGAGTGATCCACACTCAGCAATTTTCTCAATCCCAATTCAAGGAAATGAAGCAGCACAACCAAACAACAGGGAATCTCCAGTAGTAATGCAGGTACTTTTTATAAAGGAAACTTGTCTTGGACCGACTTCTGGGCTGTGATGGTTCCTGGTATGGTAATGAGGTATTTCTTGGCTGCAGGTACAAAGCCCCCAGGATCTGTCAAGATTTGCAAATCTGCAGAGGCATGATCCTGCATTAATGGGTGGCAGATGTCATCACCAGAGTGATGCTATCACAGATGTGCTTCAAACTGGTGGAGGGGGAGTTGAGCTTGTGGTTTCCGGTATCAATAGCATCTCTGGTGTTATTATTGCTGGTCAGCAGGTGCAGGAGGAAAAACTGAAACAGGAGAGAGAGCCCGCTCCATTGACTCCAGAAAATTGTGATATTGTTGACAAGGATTCAGCCACGGATGCGAAGCTTCTTTCTCCCACTGACATATCTGTTTCAGCTGGAGTTTTCAGTTCACCACAGCCACTGATGCAGCAGCATTCACAATCGGGTGCCAGTGGCTCTTATGGTCATATATCAAAGCTATCAGGTTTGCATGAACATTCAAGTCTTTTCCGAATGTGATTGGATTTAATAGCCAATGATTGTATCCAGTTCTCAATGACATCGTCTGCACTTGATTCAACTGAAAAAAGAGTTCTGTTCTCTTGTACTGTTGTGCACAGACTTCTGGAGGCAATAGCATTTTGGCGAGGCTTGTTGTTGGTTACAACTAAATTTTGTCTGATTTCTTTCTTTGAGCAGGTCCTATGGGGGCAACTGAGTTTTCAAATCTCAAGCATGGGAGTCGACGAATCTCCCGGTCTGAGGATGAGAAACTTGGAAATGTTACTCAGGATATCAGGGAGGGTGGTGGTGGGTTCACTCCACCCTTGGCAAAACGGCACAAGGGCAATACCGGGCTTGCTGGTGGGCTTGATGTGCTGGTTGATGCTGCACAGGTTGTTGTTCATTCATAAAATCCATTCCTAGTCATTCATTGAACCTTTTTTCCATGGTTGTTTGTTTCTCCAATACATGGGGGGGGGGGGGAGGGAGGACTTTATTGACATTTTTTTGTGTTTTTTTTTCCTGAGCTTTTTCCACAGGAAGC